>Ga0164295_10001492_pt1 | contig 19435 bp, 17 predicted proteins | sample GEODES006metaG_FD_111798 | JGI IMG/M metagenome (GOLD analysis project Ga0164295, IMG submission 111798) | Oligotrophic lake water microbial communities from Sparkling Lake, Wisconsin, USA - GEODES006 metaG | ecosystem: Environmental > Aquatic > Freshwater > Lake | place: USA: Sparkling Lake... | reverse complement strand
GGGCCCGCGCCGCGTGAAGAAAACGCCATGGATGGCCCTTCAGGCGTGAAATGAAGGCCGTCTGGAGGACGGCCCGCCCTGGCATGCGAGGCACACCTTGGCTGTGCCTCCGCATGCCCCAAGCCTGAAGGGGCCATGGATGGCCCTTCAGGCGTAAAGTCAGAACCCAGAAAACTGCTCAAACTCGTCGTGGGGGCGATGTTCGAGATTCACAAACCGGGTGAAATCGTGTTGCCACAGCACCTTGATGTCGCCGATGGGGCCGTTGCGCTGCTTGGCGATGATGAGCTCTGCCTGTCCCTTGACCCGCTCGCGGTCCTCATCATTTGTCTGATAATACTCTTCCCGGTGTACAAACATCACGACGTCGGCATCCTGTTCGATGGCCCCCGATTCGCGAAGGTGGTTCAAACGCGGGCGATTGTCCCGAGAAGCCTCCGCCTGTCGATTGAGCTGAGCGAGGCAGAGCACCGGGATTTCCAGTTCGCGGGACATCATCTTGAGCCGCCGGGCGATCCGGGCCACCTGCTCCTGGCGCGGATCGCGCGGGTTGTCCGGTTCGATGAGCTGCAGGTAGTCGATCACGATGATCGAAAGCCCATGCTTGCGTTTGAGCCGTCGTGCCACCGCGGAGATCTCGGTGAGTGTGCGGCCGGGAGTGTCGTCGATGTAGAGCGGAGAGGAACTGATCTCAGACGATTTCTGCACCAGACGCCGCCGATCCTCCTGAGAGATGGTGCCGTTGCGCAGACGGTGCCCATTGACGCCGGCAGAGGAGCAGAGAAGTCGGTCGGCGAGTTCGAGGCAGGCCATTTCCAAGCTCACAAACAGCACCGGCTGCTTGTTCCGAATGGAGACATGCTCGGCGATATTCATCGCCAGCGCCGTTTTTCCCATACTGGGGCGGGCCGCCAGAATGATCAGCTCCGAATTGTGCAGGCCTCCGCAGAGCGCATCGAGATCGGTGAAGCCGGTTTCCACGCCCCCCAGAATCTGTTCGTGCTTCATGCGGGCATCCATCCGCACCATCACTTCATCGAGCACCGAGTCGATAGCCTTGGCCTCGGCAGAGCTGCGGTGTTCGAGAATCGCGAAGATCTTCGCTTCAGCACGGGCGAGAAGTTCCCGCGGCTCGTCCACGGAGTCATAGGCATCGCGGAGAATATCGGTGCCGGCATCGATCAGTGAGCGAAGCATCGACTTATCGCGAACAATCTGCGCGTAATGCACGGCGTGTGCCGCGTGGGGCACAGCCTGCACGATGTCGGCCAGCCCTGCAGCGCCGCCGATGCGGTCGAGATCTCCCTTGGCCCGCAGCCGCTCCAAAACAATCGTGACGTCGATTCGTTTGCCCGTGTCGTGGAGTTCCAGCAGATGGCTGTAGAGCACCTGATGGGCCTCGTCGTGGAAGTCTTCCAGACGCACGATGAGTGCCACGTCGTCGCAGACATCCGGCTTCAGCAGCACGCTGCCGAGCACGGCTCGCTCGGCGTCGATGCTCGACGGCCGATCGCGAAACTCCAGCGGCCCTTGGGAATCGGCCCCGGGCTTACGGCCGTCATTATTCCGCCGTCCCCGCCGAGCGGGCTCTCGGGCGTCGGTCGTACCAGAGCCAGACTGTTTCGGTGCCGCCATAGGGATCGCCTCCGTGCCGCGTGGATCAGTGGCAACCGATCGAAACCAGAGCCGGCCGCATCGGCCTACTTGGTAGCGGTGTCACCGCTGGTGGGCACAACCCAAACCTTCAGGTCACCCTCAACCTCGGAGGCCAGCCGCACTCGCACCGTATACAGCCCCACTTCCTTAAGCGGACCCTGCAGCACGATGTTGTCGGCAGTCACCATCAGATCCTGCTGCTTCAGCGACCGGGAAATCTCCGCGGCTCCAACCGAGCCATAGAGATGACCTTCGTCGTTAGCGTTGGCCTCGATCGTGACGCTGGTCCGCACCAACTCCTCCAGCAGAGCCCGCAAGCCAGCCAGGCGTTCGCGGGCGATCTCCTCAAGTTTTGCCTTATGTTTGGCCACCATGCGTTTGTGGTGGTCGGTGGCTACAGTTGCCATCCCCTGAGGCAGCAGATAATTGAATGCATAGCCGCGTTTTACCTCGACCACATCCCCCTGCTTGCCGAGATGTTCGACGTTGTGCACCAGCAGCAGTTCGATGCCTCCACGCTCTCCCTTGGGAAGTTGGCCGCGGTGCGAGCCTGACGCCTTGGGCGGAGCCACAAGCTTTTCAGAGCCGTTCTTGGGGGCAAGGCGGGGGGCCGACTTGCGGACAGGAGCGGCAGGGGGAGCGGTAGTTGCTTCATTCGTCGGCATGGATCGGACCCTTCAAAACAGTGCTTAAGATGAGGGACTGAGAAAAACGGAAGTGAGTTGTTGAAGCCGTGTGCAGGGGAAATCTGGTTCAGGCAGACCGCTTCGAGCCCACCTGCTGGAGCAGAATCGGAGGCGGGGGAAATCAAAAAGGAATGTCGTCATCCGAACCCGCGCCGCCAGAACCGCCATTCGAGCCACCATCATAGCTCGCCGACTGATCATATTCGTCATTGGCAGAACCGGAAGACTGATATCCTCCGGCCCGCTTTTCACCAGCTCCGCGGGCCGCTTCCGCCTTGGCGCCGGCGGGCCGGGGGGCATCGCCCGGCCGCGGGGCATCGCCATTACGGGAGCCCAGGAGTTGCATTCTGTCGCCGATCACCTTGAGTTTTGAGTTTTTCTTGCCATCTTTTTCCCAGGTGTCGAGCTTGAGGCGGCCCTCGATCAGCAGGGGCGAACCCTTGGTGACGTATTCGCCCGCCACTTCGGCCGTTCTGCCCCAGAGCGTCACGTCGACAAAGGTTGTCTCTTCAACCCATTCCCCGCTGGGGGTTTTGCGGCGTTCGTTCATTGCCAGGCCGATGTCAGTGACGGCCGTGCCGTTGGAGATATACCTCAGTTCGGGATCGCGGGTCACATTTCCGAGCAAAACCACCCTGTTGTAACTGGCCATGGATTGCCTCTCCTCAAGGGAAGAACTGAACGTCTGTACAAATGTTCCCGTAGCCTATCCCACTGCTCAAAAACTTGCAATCAAGAGGCTCTGCCAGTCGGTTCTTTTCGCTAGGGACGCGGAAAGGAGCCAAAAAACATGCCTTTCGGGGGGGAGTGGCGGCCGGGCTTTCGCACCGACGCCGCTCACTCCACAGCGGGAACACTCCCCGGGGCCATGGTTGTTCCGACGGGACCCAGCGGCGTGGCTGGCCGTTTCGGAGCGTCGCCCGCCAGGGCATGCTGCACGAGGGCATCGGCAATGCGGGCATCGACCTTCAGAATCAGTTTCCGGATGATGTCGTCGTTGATCTCACACTGCCGCTCAAGTGCCGCGATGTTGGCACCGGGCATCTTGAAGTAGGTCAGCCAGTAGATACCCTTCTTATGGCCGTTGATCGGGTAGGCGAGTTTACGCTCGTCCCACAGGCGGGCGGCCAGCACGGTTCCGCCAAACTGGGTGACCAGGTCGGCCAACTGCTGAGTGCTGGCAGCCGGATCACGTGCATACTTCGACGGATCCAGAATGAACATCCCTTCGTACACCACCATGTCTTTCATGCTCCTTGTGCTGGGTTTTTCGGTCGGGGTTAAGTGTCTGTGCGGTCAGATTGCAACGGGCGTGGGAGGGCGGGCCAAGCTGGCCAAGCGGTCAGTTGTAGCGGTTCATGGCTGATTCGATACCCACCGCCACCCATTCCTCGACGGCATCGGCTGCCTTCTCGAGGAGGGCATCGATGGTGGCTCGCTCCGACTTCGGAAATCGTCCCAGCACGAAGTCGGCCGATTTCCAGCCAGCTGCCAGCGGGCCAACTCCGACACGGAGCCGCGGCACCTGCGTGCTGCCCAAGCGGGCCAGGATATCTGCCAGCCCATTTTGGCCACCGGCGCTGCCGCTGGGGCGCAACCGAATGGTGGTCGTGGGGAGTTGGAAATCATCGCAAATCACTAAAATGTCAGAAGAATCTATTTTGTAAAAATCTCTGGCGGCCAGCACGCTGGCCCCGCTCAAGTTCATCCACGTCAACGGCCAGAGCAAGAGCGCCGGGCCACCGCGGATCGTGACTTGGGCGGTATCCCCTTGGAATCGCCCGCGACGCACCGGCCCGCCTGCCCGCCGAGAGAGGATATCCAGCACCTCGAACCCGACGTTGTGACGGGTCCCCTCGTAGGACCGCCCCGGATTGCCCAAACCAGCCAGCAATTTCACGGTAGTTCACTGCTCGTTTGAGCCATGTGGAAGAGCAAGGAAAGCCACGGCTGGCAAGCGCACCCCACCCGCACAGGACGGGAAGGCCGTAACTGCCGTTGCCCGCCATCAGCCTCCGGTCTCCGCCTCCCCCTCCTCTGCTGCCTTGCGACCAATAACTTCCGGCTCGACGGTGCCTGCCTGAGGTCCGCCTTCCTCTGCCTTGTGGCTGGGATGGGTGCAGGTAACGACTGTCTCATCACTGCCGGCCCGCAGCTTGGCCCCCTTGGGGAGATCCAAGTGATGCATCTTGATGACGCCACCCAACTCCAACTTGCCCACCTGCACCAGAATTTTCTCCGGAACAACGTCGGGAGTGCAGTCGATTTCGATTTCGTGCATCAGCATGCTGACCACGCCGCCAGCCCGCTGGCCGGGACACTCGCCCTTGAGTTCCAGCGGCACCCGAACCTTGATATGGTCGGAAGCGCTGACCCGCAGGAAATCGACATGGATCGGCTGGACGCCGAAGGTGTCCCATTGCAGATCGCGGAGGAGGGCGCTGGTTTTCACCGCGCCTTTGAGTTCCACGATCCGTCCGCCATGGCGGACAACCGCTTCGAGGGCTTCCCTCTTGGTGGCCAGTTCGATGCATTTTTCGCCATGTCCATACAGGATGGCGGGAACCAGACCCTCGCGGCGCATACGGCGGCTCTCGCGGGTGCCAGTGGTCTTACGGGAGACAACTTCAAGGGAATCGCTCATGGGAACTCCTTTCGGGAAGCCAACCATTGTGCCATACCACGGCGCTTCCGCAAGCCGAGTTAAGGGAAACCGCTGTTCTTACTGGAACATCATGCTGACCGACTCGTTGCGGTGGATCCGCTTGATGGCCTGGCCAAGCAGGCTGGCGGCCGACAAAACGGTGATATTCGGCAACGATTTTTCCGGGGGAAGGGGGATTGAGTCGGTGATCACAATTCCCGCAAAAGGGGCCGATTTCAGCCTTTCAATGGCCGGGCCGACGAGGAGACCGTGGGTTGCTGCGGCATAAATCGCCTTGGCCCCATGCCGATGCACCACATCGGCTGCCGAACAGATAGATCCGGCGGTGCTGATCATGTCGTCAAACATGAGCGCTGTTTTCCCCTCGACCGGGGCCCCGATGAGGTTGTCGCTTTTGGTCGTGTCGGCGCTCAGGCGGCGTTTGTCGACGATGGCCAGCGGGGCACCCAGCCGGTTGGCGTGCCCCAGGGCCCGCTTGATGCTCCCTTCGTCGGCGCTGACAACCACCACCTCCTCCGGGTTGAGATTGAGGTTTTGGAAGTGTTTGTTGAGCACCGGTGCGGCGTAGAGGTGATCCACAGGCACATCAAAAAAGCCCTGGATCTGCGCAGCGTGGAGATCCATCGCCAGCACCCTGTCGGCGCCGGCCCGGGTGATCAGATTGGCGACCAGTTTGGCCGTGATCGGCACTCGTCCGGCATCCTTGCGATCCTGGCGGGCATACCCGAAATAGGGGATGACAGCCGTCAGCCGATAGCAACTGGCCCGCTTGAAGCTGTCGATCATCACCAGCAGCTCCATGAGGTGCTCGTTGACCGGCGGGCAGGTCGGCTGCACGATGAACACATCGCGTCCGCGGACGTCCTCGTCGATTTTGCAGGAGATTTCACCATCGGGGAAATTGCCGAGGGAAATCTTGCCCAGTGGCAGATTCAGATACCGGCAGATGTCTTGGGTCAGCGAGAGGTTGGCGGGGCCGCCAAAGATCTTCAGGTCGTTCATGTGTGTTCCTGGGGAGCGAGCCGTGGCGGGGATGGAGGCAGGTTATCGCCGTGCCAAGAGGGCCTCTGCGACGGCATTGAGCTGGGCCGGGTTGTTGACCGACAAAGTCTCGCTCGGATCGAGGCAGGCGACCGCATCGACCGGCCTTCCAGACGCCAGCAGGAGTCCGGGGCAATCGGTGAGATAGTACTCCCCCGAGGCATTGGCCGTGTTGAGCTGCTGGAGTGCCTGCAGCAGGTCAGCGGCGGCGAACACATAGGTGCTCATGTTCACTTCCCGGATTCCCCGCTGGTCCGCGGTGGCGTCCTTTTCCTCGACGATCTTCACGAACCTCCCGGTTTCATCCCGCACGATCCGGCCGAGGCCGCTGGGGTCGGTGGCCAGCGCCGTGCCGAGCAGGCAGGCCGCTGGCCGGGCCGCAAACTGTTCCAGGAGGCCCCGGATGCTTTCTGGCCTTAGCATCGGCGAATCACCGCACACGATCACCACCGGACGCTGCGGCCCACCGGGGGCGGCCAGTCGCGAGGCGATCTGCTCGGCCGCCGCAGCCACAGCATCGCCAGTGCCCCGCTGCTGGGCCTGCCGGGCGAACGACACCCCAGGAACAGCGGCGAGCGCCGCTTCCACCAGTTCCGCGCGGTAGCCAACCACCACGATGCGGTCGGTGATGCCGGCCTGGGCCAGCGCGTCGAGCACCCATCTCACCAGCGGTTTTCCCGCGGCCTCAGCGAGCACCTTGGGCAGTTCTGAGCCCATGCGGGTGCCGCGTCCGGCGGCGAGGATGACCGCCAATGGCGAAGCAGCGACGGGGGAGTTGTGTTGGGAGGTCAAAGGCGGCAACCTTGCGAGGGTGTGGGGCGGCGATCGCAGCCCGTTAGCAGAATGTGGATACAGTTCCTCATCGCTTGAGGCGATGCATGCCGACCTGAGAAATCCTCGGCGTTTCCACCGGTCGGCCAAGTGGACTATCTTCAGTTCAGAGGGGCAAGGATGACTTTTTCCACCCACCGACAGATCGTAAGGATTTGATGAGGGTGAGTCACGCAGCCCTGAAAATCTCCCGGTTTTCCGCTGGCGGGCCCCGTCCGGGGGAGGAATAAGCGTCTCCCCCCCTTTCAAATTACTCCCGAGCTACTTTTTTCTCCCGAGGAACCTTTCGATGGAAATGCTGACAATTCTGGATGGGGCGGGCGGGGTTGCCACCGATGATCTGACGCATCGCTCCGGAGCCTTGGCTGTCATTGTGCGGCGGTTGCAGGGGGGAGTGCGCGAGGGAGTGCGGCTGGTCGAACTGGTGGCGGGGACAACACGCGTGCTCATCCTGCCCGATCGGGGCCTGGGGATCTGGAAAATGTTCTGCGGAGAGGTCGAGTTGGGGTGGCAATCTCCGGTTCGCGGTCCGGTGCATCCCCGCTTTGTGCCGCTGGCAGAGCCTTCCGGGCTGGGGTGGCTGGATGGATTTGATGAACTCGTGGCCCGCTGCGGGCTGGTGAGCAACGGGGCGCCTGACTTCGCCCCCTCCGGCCGCTTGCAGCACGGCCTGCATGGGCAGATCGCCAACCTTCCTGCCCACGAACTCTCGGTGCTGCTCGACCGTGATGCGGGGACAATTCAGCTGCGTGGCGCAGTCGACGAGACCCGGTTTTTGTTCCACAACCTCCGCATGTCGACAACGCTCACGCTCCGGGCCGACCGACCCGCCGTCGAGTGGAGCGATAGCGTGGAGAATCTCTCTGATCGGCCGGCGACGCTCCAGATGCTCTACCACATCAACTTTGGGCCGCCGTTGCTCGGGGCAGGGGCGGAACTGGTGGCCGATGTGGCGGAACTGGCCCCCCGCGATGCCGGTGCGGAGGCCGATGTGCCCTCTTGGAACCACTACACTGCGCCCCAGCCCGGCAGGGCCGAGCAGGTGCATTACGCTCATGTCCGCCCCGCGACGCAGGGAGTGGCGACCGCCCTTCTGGTGGCTCCCGAGGGGCAGCAGGCCGTTCGCGTCAGCTGGGGCAGCGCCACGCTCCCCTGCTTCGCGCTCTGGAAAAATCAGGGGGGCATGGCGGACGGTTACGTCACGGGGATCGAGCCGGGCACAAACTTCCCCAATACCCGCAGCTTCGAGGCGGCGCAGGGGCGGGTCGTCGAGCTTCAGCCACACACCAAAATACAGTTTGACCTGGGGATCGAGCACCTTCAGGGCGGCAGCGTGGCCCCGGCCCGTGCCGCCCTGAAGGCTCTCGCCGGGGGGCGGGAACCGGCCAGGATCCATGCCACCCCCCGGCCAGGCTGGAGTGCCGCGGCTTCGGCTATCGCCCGCGTGATGGTGGTGTTGGCGGGCGGTCTGGTGGCCTGGCAGGCGGGGGCCGATGGCCGCGCTTGGGGGGCCGAGGTAGAGAGCGTGGCCCCGGTGGCCACCGCCGTGCAGACCGGCCCGCGGCGTCGCGTAATCGCCGCCGACGACTCCCGGCGGACGCTCGCCTCGATCGCCCCGGACGGCAGGGTGGAGTGGAGGCAGGCCAACGGCGCCATCCATGATCTCCATCTGCTGCCCAACGGCCATCTGCTCCTGCAAGACGGCTGGACCCGCATTGTCGAATTGGACGAGAAGCGCCAGCCGGTTTGGGAATACGACGCCAAGGGGGGAGACAATGCCGGCCGCGGCGTGGAGGTGCATGCGTTTCAGCGTCTCGACGACGGGGCCACGATGATCGTGGAATCGGGGCCGGCCCGAATTCTGGAGGTGAACGCTGATGGCACGGTGCGCAAAACAGTGGCGCTCAAGGTGGAACATCCGGCGGTTCATTCCGATACCCGCAACGCCTCCAAGACTGCCGCCGGGACCTATCTTGTGGCCCACGAGCGTGATGGCGCGGTGCGCGAATACGACGCCACTGGCACCGTCATCTGGGAATACCCAGTGCCACTGTTTGGGCGGGAACGCCGCGAGGGACATGGCCCCGAGGCTTTTGGCAACCAGCTTTACTCGGCAGTCCGACTTCCCTCCGGCAACACGCTCATTGGCACCGGAAATGGCCATGGTGTGCTGGAAGTGACGCCGCAGAAGGAGATTGTGTGGCGGCTCGACCAGCACGACCTGCCCGGCATCACGCTGGCCTGGGTCACGCAGGTGCGCCGGTTGCCCAGCGGCAACACGCTCCTGATCAACTGCCATGCCGGCCCCGACAACCCGCAGATCATCGAAGTTGACCCAGCCAAGAAGGTTGTCTGGACGTTCAAGGATTTCACCACCTTTGGCAATGCGTTGCCGGTGGCAGTGGTGGCTGACCCCGAGTAGCTGTGAGCAGGCAGGGAGAAAGTCTGTGCCCGCTGGAGCCGCCGCTCCATGCAAAAACAGAAGACAGAAACAGAAGGGCCACCTGCGACGGTTCGCAGGTGGCCCTTGCAGTGGCTGGAAAAACCAGTGGAGGCGGCGGGAGTCGAACCCGCGTCCCGTGATGTTTCAGCACAAACGTCTACGTGTGTGTCCGGTCGATTTAAATCTCGCAGAAACGCCCCCGGCCGACAGGGTGCGTTTTCAACCAGCCAAGAACTTTTTTAGCCCTGCCCGTACCCGGCAGTGAAACAGAGCGAGTCGGATTTGGCGACCGATTGGGAGGCCCTTCCGACTGGGGCCATCGCTCGGGGTTGCTTAACTAAGCAGCCAGAGAAAACTGAGCTTCGGCAATTGAAGCTTGGTCGACTTTTAACGTGGCCAGCCGACCAACCACGACACGCAATCTGAACCTCTTGCCATCCGGTCGAAACCAGTACGCCCCCAAACAATCAACCAGTGGGGTGGCCAGTGGGGAACCGGCCGCCCCAGCCATTCTTTCACCGCGGGACTGTCCCAAAGGAAAAACCAGAGGAAAGCCCGGGGGGAAGTCTGTCAGGACCGGCCAGGCCAGCCGCTGACTTTTCCATCGTAGCAAATCTCCCTGTCTGTATCGGTCGAATCGCAGCAGAGCCATTATTTTTAGGCCTGCGGGCCTTCCAACCCCGCGCCGGACAGTGCCCGGCGCGGGATAGTGGAACAGTGGCGGCAAGCGTTGTCCGTCGCCCGCCCGAATTTTGCCCAGTTGACTGAAATTCCATGGCATCCGTACGCTTCACTAGGTCGCCCTCACGCTGTCATTTCTCCGGCAGCGTCCTTTTTGGTGTGTTTCCCATGGTTGCCGTCAGCCGGTTGGTTCGTCGGTGGGGATTGGCGCTTGTCGCCTTGGCGGCAAGCCTGCCTGCTGCCGCCGATGCCCAGGAATGGGCGAACAAGATGTTCTCAGTCACCAGCCATAATTTCGGCACGGTGGCGCGGGGTTCCAAGACGGAATACCGGTTCACATTCCGCAACATCTACAAGGAGGATCTGCACGTCGTCGGGGTGCGGACCAGTTGTGGCTGCACAGCCCCCTCCGTGTCGAAGAACGATCTCAAGACCCACGAAACCGCCGACATTGTGGCCGCCTTTAACACCCGCACATTCCTCGGTCAGCATGGTGCCACGCTGACAGTGACCTTCGACAAGCCGTTCTACGCTGAGGTGCAGTTGCGTGTTTCGGGCAATATTCGTGGCGACGTGACGTTTGATCCTCCATTCGTCGACCTGGGCAACGTCGATCTGGGCAAGGGTGTCGATCGCACCGTGCGGGTCGTCCACAACGGGAGCCTCCCCTGGGAGATCAAGGATGTCCGCAGCGCCAACTCAAACTTCGAGGTGCAACTCTCCAAGCCGGTCCATACTTCCAGTCAGTCCTCCTACGAACTGACGCTCAAGCTCAAGCCAGAAACTCCGGCCGGGTATGTCAAGGGGCAGCTGATTCTTGTCACCAATGATCCCCGTGCGGCGCAGATCCCAATGGATGTCGAAGGACGCGTCGTGGCTGAGGTGACGGTCAGCCCGCAACTGCTGGCGCTGGGCATGGTGCGGCCGGGGGCCACTGTCACCAAAAATATCGTGGTGCGGGCCAACCGATCATTCAAGGTGACGAGCGTCGAGTGTGCCGACTCGTGTATCACCTGCCCCTGCCGCGACACCGCGGCGGCGATGCACATCCTGCCGGTCACCTTTCAGGCGGGCGATTCCATCGGCAAGATCGAACGGCAACTCAAGATCACGACCGATCTCGGGGAGGGCGTGGTGCCGAGCGTGACGGTGCAGGCCAATGTGGAGGGGGTGGCGGTGCCGGTGCCAACCGAACAAGTGCAGTCGGAGGGGAAACCCATCGCCGTCGAAAGCGAAACTCCCGCCGCTGGCGTGAAGGAGACCGCAGAGCCTGTTCAGCCGAATCCGAAGCAGGCGGGCCGCGGCACTCCGACCGAACCTACCGCCGCTCCGCCCGCTGCGGAGCCAGCACCCGAGGCCACGAGCGTGGGGTCGCGACTGATCGACCGGCGGGCTGCTTGATGGCGGTGGCTCAGCGGCCACTGGCCGGGGTGTAGGGCCGAGGGGCCTCGCCGCAGTAGAGCGACAGTGGACGGATCAGCCGGTTGTCCCCCACCTGTTCGATGATGTGGGCCGTCCAGCCGCTCATGCGGGCCACGACAAAAATGGGCGTGAACACCCGGATCGGCAGGCCGAGCGCGTGGTAGATTCTGGCCGCCGGCCAGTCGAGATTTGGCTTGAGCCCCTTCGCTTTGAGCATCAACTGCTCAACCCGGCCGGCTAAATCCTCCAAGCGTGCAGCGGGCGTGCCCTCCACCATCCGGCGGCAGATGTCGCCCAGAAGCGTGGCCCGCACGTCGCCATCCTTGTACACGCGGTGGCCGAATCCCATCACCACCCGCTTGGCAGCAAACTGCTCATTCACCCAGGGCTCGGCACGCTCGGGCGAGCCGATCGCCGAAAGCTGCTCCAGCACCTGCTCGTTGGCGCCGCCGTGCAGTGGACCCTTGAGCGCCCCGATCGCAGCCACGATGCCCGAATGCATGTCAGATCCGGTGGAGACCACCGTCCGCGCGGCGAAGGTGGAGGCATTGAATTCATGTTCCGCGTAGAGCACCAAGGTGGTGCCAAAGGCGGCAACATGGTCGGCCGGGGGCGTGCGCCCGGTGAGGCGCTCCAGCAAAGCGGCAGCGATCGGCTGCTTGGGCCAGGGGGCCACAGGCCTGCCGCTGGAGAGATCCATCCACGCTGCCAGAAGTACCGGCACCTGCCCGAGCAGCTGTTCCGCCTGATGCAGTTGTGCGGCGCGAGTGCCGGGAGCGTTGTCGCGGGCCAGCTGCCCCAGAATGCTCACGCCGCTGCGCAGGGCATCCATTGGGGAGGCATCGGGAGCATGCTTGGCTAAGCCCGCCAGCGCCTCCAAGGCAGCCGGGGGAAGCGTGGCCGCTGCTGTCTGAAGCCGAGTCGTGAAGGCCGCATGCTCTGTGGAGGAGGGGAGTTCCCCGTAGAGCAGCAAATAGGCCACATCCTCGAAATCTCCAGCGGCCGCCAGAGGGCCGATCGAGTAGCCGCGGTAGCGGAGATCACCGTCGAGCGAGGAGATGGCGGTGCGGCCCGCCACAACTCCAGCCAGACCACGGGCCAGTTCGCCTGCCGCCGGGGCGGGAGACGATGGTGTCTTGCTGCTCATGGTTGGGATCCTCCGGGAGTGTCGTGGGCCTGGTGCCAGGCCTCGGGGTGGGCGGGGTCGTAGTCGAGCAGATCGTAGAGTTCCTCGCGCGATTGCATAAGATCGAGCAGGCTTTCCTGGGTGCCCTCATCGGCGATCACGGCCAGCCCCGCCTCCACGGCCTTCATGGCAATCCGCAACAGCGTGACCGGATAGAGCACGGCGGCAAAGCCGAGTTCGCTGAGATCGTCCTGCGGCAGCAGCGGGCTGACGCCGAATTCGGTCATGTTGGCCAGCAGGGGGATGTTCAGCACGCTGCCAAAGTCGTGCCCAACCCGCTGGAATTCGTCGCGGGAGGCGAGGGCCTCTGGAAACAGCCAGTCGGCGCCAGCTTCCCGATAGGCATGCAGCCGGGTGAGGCAGTCGGTCAGGCTGGTGACGCCGCGGGCATCGCAGCGGGCGATGATCACGGTATTTGGATCGCGACGCGCGGCGCAGGCGGCGGCGATTTTCACGCACATCTCCTCCTGGTCGACCAGCTCCTTGCCGGGAAGATGGCCGCAGCGTTTGGGAAATCGCTGGTCCTCCAGCTGGATGGCCGCGGCGCCGGCCTGCTCCAAGCTCGCCACACAGCGGGCCACCTCGGCGGGGCCGCCGAAGCCGGTGTCGGCATCGACCACCAGCGGGATCTCCACGGCCGAGGCGAGCATGCGGGTGTGGGTGACGAGTTGCTCGAGCGTGACGATCCCGATGTCGGGAACACCAAACACGCCGGCCGAGAGTGCCGCCCCTGAGAGGTAGATCGCCTCATAGCCCTCCTGTTCAGCCAGTTTCGCCATCAGTGCCAGGGGCGTTCCGGGAATGGCGAGCATGCCCTGCTCCACAAGCCGCCGCAGGTCGCCGCCACGGCCCGGCCGGCCAGCCGGGGAAGGGGAATGGCGGGGGGAATCGGCAGGGGGCAGCGAACGGCTCATGAGCTTGGAGTATCCTTTGGGGCTTCGCGGTAGGGGGTGTCCTGCCGCAGAAACCCTCGGTTATAGGTGCGGCGGATGAGCGGCGAAAGCGTAGACAGCCCGGCGGCCCCAACCGCGTCGCGATGGCGGGCTGTGGCCGAAATCATTCTGATCACGCTGCTCTTCGCGGCAGCGGGCGCCTGGCCCACCCCCGACACCAACGAGGCGCACTACCTCACCAAAGCCCGGCACTCCGCCAACCCGAGCTGGGGGGCGGGCGATTTTTTTCTGGAAACTCCCGAGGCCCACGGCGTTTTCTACAGGTTGCTCGGCCCGGTGGCAGCGGCTCTGCCGCTGGCTGAGGCGGCGTGGATCGGCCGGTGGTTTGGCTGGCTGGCGTTGGCGGCTGGGTGGTGGCATCTGTCCCGCGGCATGCTGCCGACGGGTGTCGGGCGCCTGCTCGGTGCGGCTCTGTTCTCGCTCGCAGTGCGGCACACGCCAGCCGCCGGCGAATGGGTGATTGGCGGCTGCGAGGCGAAGGTGTTTGCCTGGGCACTGGTGCTGTGGGGCGTTGGGGAAGGGGTGCGGGGGAGGTTTTCCAGCGCCTGGCTCTCATGTGGCGCCGCCACGGCGCTCCATCCGCTGGTGGGGGGCTGGGCCATGGTGGCGCTGGTGGCGGGAGTGGTGTTTCCGGAGGCCGTGATGGGGGGCGGGAAGCTGGTGACATGGTCGCCCGCCACGCTCGGCTGGACGGCCAATGGCCTGATCCTCGCCGCGATGGGAGTCCTGCCCGCGCTTGAGTTGTCGGCTGGCGCAACGCAGGCGGAGAAGAATGCCGCGACAATTACCTATGTGGCGGAGCGATTGCCGCACCATCTGCTGGTGCGCACGTTTGCCGATGGGCTGGTCGACCGGCATCTGCTGGCGATCCTGCTCTGGCTAGTGCTCCTGCGCCTGGTGCCAGCCAGCAGTGCCCGCAGCCGGCTCACCGGCTTCACCGCTGCCGCGATTGGCATCGCGATTGGGGGGAGCGCGCTGGGATGGCTGGAGTACCTGATCCCCACTGCTGGCCAGAGCCTGTTGCGATTTTATTGGTTTCGGTTGGCCGACGGCATGGTGCCGGTCGCCCTGGCCCTGACCGCGGCAGAGGTGCTCTGCTGGTCCGTCCCGACGCAGCCCTCCTGGTGGCGCGGCATCGTGGCGACCGTGGTGGCGGGGATGCTGGGCGTCGATGTGGTCAACGAATCACGCCATTGGCCGCTGCCGGGGCGACCCCTGCCGCTGGCCCGGAGCGACACCAAGGTGCAGGCGGAGGCTTGGCAAGATGCCTGCCGCTGGGTGCGGGACAACGCCCCGCCGGAGGCCTGCTTCCTCACGCCCCGGGGGGCGGCCAGCTTCCTCTGGCACACTGGGCGAAGGGAGGTGGTGGCGTGGAAGAATGTGCCGCAGGATCCCGGCTCAATCCTCCAGTGGCGGCAGCGGATCGTCGACTGCTTTTCTCCCGACGGCTCCCTGCGCTCGCTGGCCAACAGTACGGCCGAACTGGGCGTGGAGCGGATGCGGCAGGTGGCCGCGCGGTATGGTGCCGATTATGGAATCGTACCGGCGTCCCTGCCCGGCCTGCACGATCTCCCCTGGCCGGTCCTGTATGCCAACGATGGCTACGTGGTACTGGGGTTGGAGGAGGCCGAGGCCACTCCGCCGCTGCCCGAGTGAACTTCCCTGTCAGCCGCACCATTGATCCCAGCTTTGTCATCCCAGCCCTCGTCCCCCGGAGCCAGTTGCTGCATGCCTTCCCACCATCCGCGTGTCGATGATCTCCGTCCGCAGGCCGTGGCCTTTGATCTGGATGGGTTGCTCGTCAACACCGAAGAGCTCTATCAGGATGTCGGCACCGAACTGTTGCGTCGCCGTGGTCGGGAGTTCACGGCCGACCTGCTCGATCGCATGATGGGTCGGCCCCAGCAGGTCTCCCTGCAGATCATGATCGACTGGCATGGTCTGTCCGACACGATCGACACACTGGCGGCGGAAACACGCGAGATTTTTGTGAGCCTGCTCGACACCCGTCTGGCGCCGATGCCCGGAGCGGTCGATCTGCTCGATGCCCTTGCTGCAGCGGGGATACCCAGGGGAGTGGCCACCAGCAGCGGGCCTGAATTCGCGTCTGACGTGCTGGGGCGACTGGGGCTGCTGGGGCGGTTTGCCTTTGTGCTCACTTCGGCCGACGTGGTGCAGGGCAAGCCGCATCCGGAAATCTATCTCACGGCCGCCCGGCGGTTGGCCGTGCCTCCGGAGCGGATGCTGGTGCTGGAGGATTCGCACAACGGCTGCCGGGCTGGCGTGGCCGCCGGGGCGGTGGTGGTGGCGGTGCCGGGGGGCCACAGCCACCGGCACGATTTCGCCGGCGCCCGCTTCATCGCCTCATCCTTGGCCGATGCGCGGATCCCTGCCGAGTTGGGGCTCGGCTCCTGCTGAATCAATCGAGTGTCACGCCGAGGCGATCGGCCTGCAGACGCAGGGCCTGCTGAAATGCCGGAAAGGGATAGGTTTGCCGGCGTTTGACCGCCCAGAGATAGGTGGAGTCGACGAGCTTGTGAGGCAGCTTTCCCTGCTGCACGAGCGTGGCGACCTGTTCCACAAAAGCGACATCGACCGGACGCCTGACCTTCAGCCCCATCGTGAGCCGATCCTCCAGCGACATCACTGCGCCTTCGTCGGCATCGCCAGCGGATGGCGGCACCAGCAGCGAGGCACCTTCATCCCCGCGCGCGGCCGGCAGGCCGGAGGGAGTGACGAGGCAGACGGTCAATACGAGCCAAAGAGGGAATCTCATGCTCAGATCCTTGCGGGCCTTGTTCCGGCCGGAATGGAGGCAGGAGGACAGCCCGGGAAATACACCCCTCTCCGCGGGCAGGTCAAGGATGGAAACGGGAACAGGCGCCAGCCACCGAATCTGGGGCACTGGCGCGGCATGGGGGGCTCAGGGGTCAACCGCCACTCCCGCATCCGAGTGATCTATTATCCAAGTGATCTATACTGCAGGAGTGGGGCTGGTTTCGAAACCGAATCAGTCGGCGCGGCCGCCGCTCGAACAGCCCCCCACCCACTCAAGGATCAACCATGCTCAAGCCCACTGTTCTGGAAGCCCTCCAAAGCCAGGTCCAGCAGGAAATGTCCAACAGCTACACCTACCGCGCCGCTGCGCTCTGGCTCGACCAGCAGATGCTGCATGGCTTGGCAGCCTGGTTTCGCAAGCAGTCGGCTGACGAGGCAGACCATGCGCAGCGATTCATCGACTATCTGACCGACCGCGGTGCCGCGGCGGAATTGCGGGCGCTGGCGGCCCCCAAGAACTCCTACGGTTCGCTCGCGGAATTGATTCAGGCCACCCACGGCCTCGAGCGGCATACCTCCGCCGCGATCCATGCCCTGCATGCCCTCGCCGCGAAGGAAGGGGATCTCCCGACCCAGCAGGTGCTGCAGTGGTTCATCATGGAGCAGGTGGAGGAGGAGAAGTGGAGCGAGGAGTTTCTGCAGATGGTGAAGAAGATCGGCGACCACGTCGGCTCTGTCTTCATGTGGGATCACCGGGTTGGCAAGCTGGCCGCGGCGCCGGAGTGACGCCCCAGTGGTCAGCAACATTTCGGCCTACCGTTTTGCCCCGCTGGATGGGCTCAAGTCGCTGCGTGCCGCGCTCATGGAGGCCTGCCAGCAAGGTGGGCTCAAGGGCACGATCCTGCTCAGCACGGAGGGAATCAATCTCTTTGTGGCCGGACCGGCCGCCGCAATCGACTGCCTGCTGAAGGTGGTGCGGGCGGTGCCGGGGCTTGAGGGGCTGGAGCCCAAAGTGAGCGAGAGCCTCGAGCAGCCGTTTTCGCGGATGCTGGTGCGGATCAAAAAAGAGATCATCGCGTTTGGCGTCGAAGGAATCGACCCGGCCCGGGCCCCGGCACCGCGCGTGTCGCCCCGCGAACTGAAGCGCTGGCTCGATGAGGGCCGTCCCCTCACGCTCCTCGATACCCGCAACGACTACGAAGTGGAGCTCGGCACGTTCAAAAGCGCTGTGCCAATCGGCATCGGTCACTTTCGTGAGTTCCCTGCTGCCGTAGCCAAGCTCCGGCCACTCGATCAGCAGCATCCGATCGTGACGTTCTGCACTGGCGGCATTCGCTGCGAGAAGGCTGCCCCCTATCTCATCCGTGAGGGCTTTGGGCAGGTGTTCCAACTCGACGGGGGAATTCTCAAATATTTTGAGGAATGCGGGAGTGAGCACTTCGAGGGGGAGTGCTTTGTGTTCGACAAACGCGTCGGTCTGGCCGCCGATCTGGGCGAGTCGGGCCACGGGCTCTGTTATGCCTGCCGCAGCCTGCTGACGCCGGAGGAACTGGCCGATCCGCGCACCGTGCCGAGCGTTTCCTGCCCACGCTGCTACACGTCGCCGGAGGAAATGCAGAGGCTGTCGCTCGATGCCCATCGCGCCCGGCTGCGGCAGGTGACCGATCCTCTCCCCGGCCGGGAGCCGCTCGATAATTTTCGGCCGCTCTCGATCGATGCCCGGCACGATGGGGGCACGATGGCCGAGTTTCTGGCTGATGTATTTCCCCAAGTGCCGGCATCCCGCTGGCTGGAACGGGTGGCCAATGGCGACGTTCTCAACGACCGCATGCAGCCGATCGGGGTGGACCAGCGGGTGCGGGCTGGCGAGCGATACGCCACCCGCGAGCGACTTCAGGTGGAGCCCGATGTGAATGCCAACATAGAAATCATTCACGAGGATGATGCCTTGATCGTGGTCAACAAGCCCGCGCCCCTCCCAATGCATCCCAGCGGCCGCTACCGGCGCAACACGCTGCAGGCGTTTCTCCAGCAGGTCTACGCCCCGCAGAAGCCGTGGCCGGCCCACCGGCTCGATGCCAATACTTCCGGCGTGACGCTCTTCACCCGTTCCGCCCGGTTTGCCCGCCAGCTCCAACCGCAGTTTGCCCGAGGCGAGGTGAAAAAACAGTATCTGGCCCGGGTGGTGGGGCACCCGCCAGAGGATCTTTTTTCCTGCTCTGCTAGCCTGGCCACGGAGCCCGGCCGGGTGGGAGCGCGGGAGATCGACGCCGCGGGGGCCGCCGCCACCACCGAGTGTGAGGTGCTCAAGCGTTTCTCCGACGGCACAACGCTCCTGATGGTCAGGCCAACCACGGGCAGAACAAACCAGATCAGGGTTCACCTCTGGCACCTGGGGTGGCCGATCGTGGGGGATGCCACCTACCTGCCCGACCGCCGGCTCGGCGACACTCAGACGTTGGGCGTGGACGATATTCCACTCCACCTGCACGCCTGGCAGGTTTCGTTCATCCATCCGCAGCATTGTGCAGCGGTGGTCTTTGAGGCGCCGCCACCGGAGTGGGCAGAGGGCTTGGCCCCGCAGACGACTGCGCCAGCAGCGACCTGAGGCCAGACGCCTGCTTTTCTTGAGCGCACACCGGTTCGATCACCGAGCCGAAGATGGCGGAAACGTCGGGTGCCGCGATCCATGGTGGGGCAAAAAATGATCTCTATTGGCCCAGTGTTTTCGCCACACAGCGATTCCATGACACCGTTGCGCCATCGATGAGGGAGCTATCGTAGTTGTTCTTCGAAAACAGAGCCCATGATTGGCGAGGGTGCGCCCAGTCGAGCAGGCGAAATTCGAATCCGGCCGTGGCGGCCAGTGCGGAGAGTGTCTCAGGCCTGTATTTCACACACCCGGGGTAGATCCAGCCGTGTTCTTTGGAATCTTCTCTGTCGGTGAGGAAGGTGGCAAACAGGGCGCCGGTGTCTTTCATGTGAGGAGAGACCTGCGACAGCCACTGCTCGATCAAATCTGTGCCGCAATGGCTGAAAATCGATTGGGCTATCGCATAGTCCAAGCGGAGAGGCGACTGAAAATCTTCCATG
>Ga0164295_10001491_pt1 | contig 19437 bp, 1 predicted proteins | sample GEODES006metaG_FD_111798 | JGI IMG/M metagenome (GOLD analysis project Ga0164295, IMG submission 111798) | Oligotrophic lake water microbial communities from Sparkling Lake, Wisconsin, USA - GEODES006 metaG | ecosystem: Environmental > Aquatic > Freshwater > Lake | place: USA: Sparkling Lake... | reverse complement strand
GTCAGTGTGGTTGATTTCCTTCCAAAGGAACCCTCGAATGCTGTTCTATGCTCCAACATATGATCCAGAGCCAGGTTGCGTATCGAGCGAGCCGTTTTACTGTGCAGAAACTTGGGGTCTTCAGGAGTTGCAGTTGAGTACATATCCTCTTGTTCGGCCACATGTCGTGCTATCGAGAGAAATAGGCAGTTGCCAAGGGCATCAACCTCTTCCTCTCGTAGTCCATGTTCATGTAGGTAGTCCTGGAAAGCTCGCAGCTCTTGTACCTGTTGAGCATCCTCTTGCAGTTGCCTCTCCTTGTTGGGTGTCCCGGTCATTGCTTCGTCAAGGTCGCGCTCCTGTGTGGCAGGGTCCTGACGTGCACGTTCGAGCAGTTCCCGATGCAGGGAATGGTCCCCCATCTCTGGGAGGTTACTCGGAGCAGGTGGTTGCAGAGTATTTTCTGCTTGCTCCCGTGTTCCTTGTTTTTCCAATGTGCTGCCCCCTGTGGTGGTCGTTGCTGACCCGGAGTGGTTGATCCGTGTATCGCCTCTTTCTAGGGAGGGACTCCCATCCTCCTGCCCGTCGTCGGGTATAGTGATATTTTCGTTCTCCACCATGCAGTCGGGGCGTGTGTACACCAGGATGGTCGCTTCCTGGTCCAAAACTCCCTTCTCCTGCACCCATTGGACGGTATCATCATCGAGTAAAGCCCAGTGAGGGCCTCCAGCTGGTTTTAAAAAAATAATGTGATGTCCTTTTGTTGCATTCCCTTGATGAACAATCACCGCCTGGAGCTCGTATTCAGCTCCCTTGCTACCGCACCCCGCCAGGTGTTGACATAATCGATCCAGTTTTAGTGGAAATTGCGTCGTTGTTGTATTCTTTCGTCCTGTTAGGTCTACTCTGTCTATCTGGAAGATTATCGTGTTGTTTTCCGAATCGGCGCGTGGTCTCAGTGACGTGAAGACCCTGCTCCGAAGGCTTAGCAGCAGGGTGCTCGCGGGAGGCGAAGATAGAGTAGTGGGCATGGGGTATTTATGCTCTGGTTGGGCTGCTCGTATCTGATTCAAGAAGTGCGATAGAAGCTCTCCAGCATCTTCTGGCCTCGAGATTGTCGCCGGTATAGGAATCAGGTCTTGGAGGTCTAGAGGGCCGGTTCCTGTCGTATAGCTGTTAAGGGCTGAGGTCAGGAATGTCGCGGGTTGCGGTAACGGATCTTGCAAGATGCGAGCCAGGGGCACGATGTGAAAGCATAGCTGTAGGACTGTGTTTGTCGCGCAGCTGTGTCCTATGTTACGTATTCCCCGGGGCGGGGCATCCGGTGGTGGCTGCCATATCTGATTGGCGTTGGGATTCTTGTTCGGCATTCCTGCGCTCCTCAGTTTTTTGGTTTGCTGCCTCCTCGCATCCCTGGTAACCCCCGGAGGGGGTATGGTAGGGGGAGTTTGGGTCGGTCTCTTCCTGGGTGGAGGTGCTATATATCCACTCTTGCGTTTGCTGCCCGTTGGGCAGTTGGCAAAATCCTTCACTAGGAAGGTCCAGCGGTCCATGTTGTTGGTGTATGTTCCCGTTTCATCGACATCCCGTGTTGGTGCAAATGTGCCGTTTCCGATTCCAAAACTGATCATTGTTTGCGCGATCCAGTTTCGGAGGTTTGGCATATCAGTCTGGCTGAATTCGAAGGGACGATTAGTGGAGAGGTACATCGCGAAGGCGAGAACGAAGACTCCACAGTCGACGCCTATGCCCTCTTCGTCGCCTTGTTGCGGCGTTTGTTGACCCCGTACAGCCTGCCAGTCCTGTGCATCAAAAGGGATGCTCTTGACCTGGTGTTCCCGTGTTAGCCACGCCAGGAGGTGCGCATGTATTTCCGGGTGGGCTGGTCGTATGGTCTCCGTCTCGATGGAGTCGTATATCACCGTATTCTTTTTCTTGAAGTCGAGGACGGCCAGGACCCAGTGATTTCTTGCCGGGATGTTGACTGGGATGATCATAAGGTCATAATGTTGGAGGATTTCAAAGTGCTTGGTCCATCTTTCGACATTATCGTACGAGAATACGCCATCCGGTGTCATCCTGGTGTACCAGAATGTGTTTGCGAAGAAGCATCTGGGCATGTGTGGATTGGCTAGTGGGGGTGGGGGCTTATTCCCGAACCTCCCATTCACCTGGCTAGACCACCACCGCATCATCCAGTTGATGCTTCCTTCGTTGAGCAGTTTACGTGACTGTAGTCTCTCGAAGTCCTCCCTGATGACGTCCATACCGAATGCTGACACAATGTTGGTGTGTTTGTCGTACTGCGGGGAAGATAACAACGCCAGGGTTTTACTCACATGGTTCCTTTCCTTGATGTCTCCAGCAATTTTCGTCGGAGGAGCCGGGGGCTGGACCCCCTGTTCTTCGTTGTTTGTTCTTTTCCTCCGACGTTCGACGCTGGTAATCTTGGTGCGCCCGTCTCCTGTAGTTTCTGGGTCAATGTCCACCTGGTCCCCGCCCGTGGCTGTTCTCTTGTCTCTTTCCAGTATTTTTTTCCCCGGAGAGGCCTCCAGTTCGTCGGCTTCTTGTTCCCTGACTGCCTGTATTAAGCGGACGATCGTTTTTGGTGGGTCTTTGGTATGTTGTTGCATGTTCCCTGCCGCCGTCTCTCTGTCGTGACACCATTCGTCAGACCCTTCTGCGAGATGCTCGATTATCACTGTATCATCTCGTGAGTCCAGGGCTATCTTGGTCGCACACTCGTTTAGCCCTATATTGGGCCTCCACTGGTCCGACTCCGTCGGTTTTCCCGTAGTCTCCGCAGAGGTGTCGTTGTAGCTTCGTCCCTCGTGGGGTATTGTCGTGTCCTCCGCTCTATTTCCCCTTGCCGTTTTTGAGTCTATATTGTCTTTCTCTGTTATCTTCCCGTCCTTCACCACGTCGAGCTGTATTTGGGTATTATCGGCCTCTGGGTCTCTATCGCTCGTCTCTGTGTCCGGTCGGCCCAATTTCCGTTTTTTTTCTACCCCCTGTGTGGGGCAAGCTCTAGTAACAGAGCCCTGTTCTCCACCCAGTTCGCCGAGGTCCCCGGGGAGTATTGTCTCGTCCTCCGCTCCATTTCCTCTGGTCATTTCTGAGTCCGTGTTAACCAGGTCCCTTTCTGTTATCTCCTCCTCTCCCACCAGGCCGATCTGTGGGTTCAGTTCATCGTCCTTCGGACCTTGAGTGTCGGCCTCCGTGTCCATGGTATTCGTCTCTATGTTTGGTCGGTCAACTAACCGTTTCTCCTCCTCCCCCGGTGCGAGGCCACCTCTAGTATCAGAGCACTGCTCTCCGCCCAGTTCACTCGTATCACCAGAGTCCTCTATGTTGGCATTCATATTCTGGTCCTGTTCATTTAGGTGAGGTTCCCCACCCTGACCCTTTACGTCTGGCTCCTGTTCGTCACCGATGGCCTGTGGCAGGTACTCGTCCTTATCTAGAGCGTTATCTTCTCCCCTATGTAAAGGATGTGGATTGCAAAGTGCTTCTTGTCCCCCTACACTCTCCAGATACGCGTCGTCACTCTCGTCAGTGCTCGATCCCCGTTCATTGCGCATTTCGCCGGTGCTCGGGCGCTGCCCGTCGCTCGGATCCCTCTTGCTCGGGCTTATCTCCCTGTCATGGTCGGTCGCGCCTAGACATCTGACCTTGATGTCTGAGCTCTGCTCACCTCCTTGGTCCTCGTCCAAGCCATCAAGGGATTCCTGATGTTCGCTTCTGTGGTTGTCCCCGTTCAGGTCTTGCTCGCCTAGTTTATACTTGTTAGACCGCTGTATGTGACCATGGTCGTCCGTGATTGAGCTACGTGCGCTGGTTGATCGATGAGCATTATCCCGGTTCTCCGTGTCTGATCTGAAGTCGTCATCAGGGTCGTCCCCACTGGGACAGCGTCCAATGATATCGTATTTCGTTGGCCTATCCTGACGGTGTCCGTCCACCGGGTCGTCTTCATCTTCATCGTTCGCGCCCCCCTCGTCTCCATCATTCTCGGGGTTAAAGTTTTGCTGCATATCGCTTGCAGTCGTGTCCCTAGTTTTGACCGTCATCCTTTTCGGTGCTGCTGTAGTGGTATGATCGTTGTCCTCGCCGGCAGTGTTGCAGAGTTGTTTGGTAGCCCGGTCGATGAGGCTTGAGTGCTGCTCGCTCCCTGTGTGGTTTTCCTGCTTTGTTCGGTGTGCATCCCCCAGTCCATGCGGAGTGGCCTGGGGCACTGGCGGACCGCGCTTTTTATTTGTGGGTTCGAGGTCCAGTGTCTCCTCCTCCCTCTTTCTTTTATCAGGTTTATGAAACCTACATCGGGCCTTCTTCGGTGACTGTTCTGGCTCTGATTCCCTAATGCCTTGGTGGCTGACTGGCTCCATCCTCTTGCTCTCCAATGGACCGCCTCCTCGTGCTAGACATGATTTCTGGCAGTGGCAGCAGTAGCAACGAAAAACTTCTCCCCATGTGTCCTCGATTGTTTCATCTCCCGAGTATGAGATGAATATCTGTTCCCCTTGGCTAATAGTTCTGGTGGAAACTACGCCCACCCCCATACACTGGTCCTCCTCGTCATTCCCAGACGCCTGAAATATCAGGCATAGACGTGCATTCGTAGATGTTTGGCATTCGCTTCGTTTGCAGCACGAGTGCTGAGCCATATGACCGTGTCCTTGTAGGATCGAGGGATTCGAGAGGGCTTGCACAAGTTGTGTCGGGGGCTTCTGTGATAGCAGGATGAGCTTGTCCGGCTGAGGCACAATCCAGATGTGGTCTTTGGGTGTGCCCGTCGGAGCCTTCACCGTATATTGGCATTTCTGTAGGGATGGCGTCCTTTGGATTCGCTCATATAGGGTCTCAAGTTGTTTACCTTCTGGTTCTGAGGCTCTGATGATCGATGCCTCCCCGAACGCGGCGAGAAACATATCCTTCGGAACCCTTTGCGTGGTTCTGAGATATGTGGCTGCCAAGTCTTGTTCCAGTCCCTTTGCTACCTCTGTTGGACCACCCACTCCCGTTCGCATCCATGGAGGTATCTGGTTGGGACATGTGTCTCCCATGCCGGTGTATGGGCATCCTACTTGGCAAAAAAGACCTCGCTGTAGCAAGGGGCGTGTACCGCAGTCTGTGCTCGAGTGATGTAATTTCCTGAGATCATCTTGGGTGATAGAGGTTCCGTTGGTCGCCAATAGGAGCCGATCAATCTCTGGCAGGAGAGAGTGCTGCTTCGACCATATTCGTTCGCGCAGTTGTTGCAGATTCTTCCTGACCAGTGCTTGTTGGTCACTATCCTGTTCCCCTTGTAGGTGTTGCCTGATGGTGTATAGCTCCTTGGTGACGTCAAGTGTGGCTTGCGCTCTTGAGGGTCTTTTCTTTGGGGGCGTGCCCCCTCGTAAGCGAGTTCTCAAGAACAGCTGCTGGTCCTTTATCCTGTCCGAGTCCTTGAGCGGTTTACCGTCTTCCGTTAGGTAGAGGTCAAGAGGATTCGTGCCGTAGTGGGAGCTGATATGCCGTGTAAGCTCTCCCGCTGTCGTATAGTACCGGGATATAATTCGTATTTCCTGTTCTTGGTGAGTTTGGACTCGGATGGATACAAGAGGGTGAACAAAGAGGGTACTCTTTGTTATGAGCCCATTCGTATAGATTGCTCCTGTTACCTGGTTAAGCTCCTGCATTAGCCTTCTGGTCCACACCGTGGCCGGGGTGGCAGCGGGTTTGTTTGAGGACGGCCTGTACGATGGGGTCGTGTCCTTCTTCCGTAGTCGTAGCCGTACGTCTGTTCGGAGGCGGTGGGTCCTTCTTCTCAAGATGTAGGTCCATCGCCTGCTCAGAAGAATTTTTGAGGCGTGTGCATGATATGCAGTGCCCCACCAGGACCGTTTCATCTGCAAGTGGGCCGGGGACACACTTGTCTTGATGAAGTGGATAGGAGCCAGATGCTCCAGCTGCAGTCCTCTGGCATGAATGGTCAGAGGCGTGGGTGTAGGTGTCTCATTGGACATCGGCAATGTCTGGGGTACCCTGTGGTGCGACTTAGCTTCCTCTGTGGTCCGTGGTGCACCATCCTCTTGCTTTTGTGTTTCTTGGTTCATCGTCTGATGCTCCCTTCGGATCCTGTCATCAGCCAACCGGTGTTGAAACTTGTCGAGCAGAGAGAACCATGCCCTGCTGGTGCATAGAGAATGTTCCATCCGATGCTGGAGGAAGATGTGTTGAGCGGGCATAAAGTTATGAAATGCCTTTTTTAGTATCCGGTAAATCGCCCTCTCCCAGTGTATGATCTCCTCCGGACAGTTTTGTTCAATCCAATTGTTGCTCTCTAGGTCGCACCGTGGATGTGGCGAACTGGCCATGTTGATGCGATAAAGTATATAACGTTGCCGTCCACCCAGGTGCTGGAGGAGCCAGTCGTAGAACGGGAGGAAATCCTCGTAATTTTCCACTTGCTTTATCTCACTCGGGATCATTCCTGTGTTAGCCCAGCCCTTGTGTCGATCCTCTTTAACCTGGGCCCATCTATGTTGCCGGCCCTGTTCGATCTGGGCCCCTTTTTTACCGTTCCCCTGTACTGGTAGTATCTGCCGGAACCAAGGGAGGTTGGTGTGCAAGACACCGGTAGAGGATGGTTCATGAGGTTTATTAAACCATCCCCATGTATGTTTGTGTGTGCCTTGGCCAGGGTGAGTGAATGTGAAGCCCTCCCTTACTGTATGCTGGGTATGTGTGTGGTGTGTGGTTTTAGCCGAGCCCTTCCTATTGTTTTTCCGGTGGCCATGTGTGTATACTTTTTTGGAGTGTTTGAATTGTCCCTGTACATGAGGGGGGGTGAGGCCAAGGCTCTCATCCGCTTGTTTTACCCCTACTTCCGCTATTGGGAACCCATGAGTCGGGGCCCATAGCGGATGTTGGGGGGGTTGTATGTGTGTTGTGTGTGTGTGTAAATCGGGGTGTATGTGTGGTGTGTATGTGTGTGGTGGTGTGTTACCCTGTGTGTGTGTGCATGTGTGTGCGATATGCGGAGAGTGGGTTCCCTTATTATGATTATGATTATTATTATTATTATTATTATTCTTTTTTTCTTGGCCTGTCCTTGGAGTGCCCAGGAGACTGTCCGCTCCTGGGCCTCTCAGCCCTATGCCCCCCATCATTTGGCGGGGAGGAGCCCTCCTGCTCCTACGGTCTGACTCACAAAGTCGTATTCTGCTTCATCCTTAGTTAACTCTTCCATGGAAGTCAGTGGTGCCTTGAAGGCATCCACTAGTCTCTTGAACAGGGTTTTTGGTGGAATCTTGGCCGTAAGTGCATAGTCCGTTGCCGTGAGGATAAGGGTCCCCACTTGTGGGACACTCAGTACGCCGAGATGATAACGATCGCCTAGGAGGCCTTGCGACTTGGCCGCAAGAAGGGCGCAGATGAGTTCTTCAGTGTCTGAGCTCGCCTTCCATCGTGGTTGTAAGTCCCAAGTAGCCTGCATCTGTGGGCGGTGAGTCGGTTGGTGGCGTGTGAAGGTCTCCTGATTCGTGACATCTTTTTCGATGTAGTGATCCTGGAGGATGGCAGGGCTGCCCTCGACAATTGGGTGGATGGTTTCGAGTAGGATCTCCATGCGCGTTTTGTCTAGAGTTGCTAGAAGGCTTGTGTCGGAATCGAATTGCGTCAACAGTGTTTCTTGGAGCCGAGAATGTACCTGTCTGTCTGTCTCTTCTCCTCTGCCTAGAAGTCTCGCCAGGGACCTGTATTCCTGGTGTCTCGGTGTTTCCTTTCCAGGACATATCCATAGAATGCCTTTAGGGTGTGGAGTGTTGAATATCAATATGCCTTTAGCCAGCTTCAGTTGCCTGAGAGCCGGGCTATCTTTGATCCACCGTCCTAAAGTTAGGATCTGGCTGCCGGATCGACTGATGTGGTATGGGTTGGTCAATTGTTGTGTCGGTTCGAAGTCCGTTAAGTCAAAATTCGGGTAGTCAGCCATGTCCGAAACTGAGAGGCGTACTATTCCCCAGCTTCTGCCCTTGTAGACTAGAGAGAGCAGGTGTTGGAGTGCCCCCTCGGTCTCCTCCTTGGACACTTCTAGGGTATCGAAATTGATAGGCCATCCTACTCTAAGATTGTCTGAACGGAGAACCGCCTGTAGGATGTCGGAGCTTGCCTTTATCAGAAGAGTGTGACCTCTTTTCTGTATCGGCGTGACTGATCCTTGTTCTACCAGACCCTGCAATGATTGAGTGGTGAGATCCAGCAGTAATTGACACTTGTTAGTAGTCGGAGCGCGGAGTAGTATGTTGATGCATGCCGGCATCGCTGCCGGCGCCTCTAGCTCTGATATCGTTGCTGGGAACGGTACCGTTATACCGTCTAGACTACCTACGCCTGGGATCGCTTCCATGAATGGCGTGTCTTGAAGCCATAGGCCCTTGTCAACGTGTGTATGGAGGGCCTGTTTGATACATTCCTTCAGAGTATCCATGATGAGCATATGGTTCGTTTCTTTGCAGTTCAGTGTTCGGAGATCTTGGAGTAGATTTTCGCGACCCACCGCCAAGAGTAAGTCCACCAGGGGGGGATACATCCATACAATCACATCCTTCTGAATAGATAGGCGTTGTGCCTGTTTCTTCTCCTGGAGGTTGTATAGGTATATCAGGATTCTGTCTGGGTGTTTCAGGTCCAGATTGTGGATTCTTAGTCCTGCCCAGTTGGGATCTGGAATATCCTTAAGTGGGGTTGCCGCGTGTATTTCCGTGTCTCCTGCGGTACGTTGCGGCATGAATATCGGGTGGCCCGAGATTAGTAGGCTCACGATGTATGGTTCGTCCTCATTGTCCTCGATTTCCGTCTCCTCAATGGCTGTGAAGGTAAGGTTTGGCAGGGTTTTGCGGCTGCCGTCTAGTGTCATAACGTCTCTAGTCTCATTGCTGCGAAGTCTTCTAGCCGTGGTATTGGGAAGGGCTGTCAGGACGGCGGGCTTTCCGTCCTCCGAAGGTTGGGTAAGACGAGTCCAGAGCTTCTCTGTGAATATCGCTACAAAGGTGTCATTTTGCGGTTGAGTGTTGCTCCGCTCTTCAAAAATGAACTCCATCGTTTCTGTTGCAACCTGTCGTTGCTGGAGTGCTTTGCGCAGGTAGAACATTTGTGCCATATGTTTCTTCCGATGCGTGTTAAGCTTCTGTTTGTAGTCACTTGTAGCGAAGAACGTGCGAAGGTTGGAGATGCCTGAGACCACCGTGATAACTAATCGTTGTTGGGGTATGTTGTCTTTCCAATTTTCATCATCGTCTAGCGCCGAGGGGTTAACCTTGTCACCAAGGATGTCCATTATAGCTCTTCCCAGTGTTTGGCTGGATGCCGGGCGGTCTTCGTCCATGAGGTCGCCGCATATACTCCGTATGACGTTACGAGCGTCTTCGGTAGATCCGTCCCAGTTATCCATGCGAAGTTTGTACCGAATGCTCTCAATTTTTTGCACCGTCTCCATGAAGATTTGTTGCTCCATCTGGAGGTGGTCTTTGGACCTGTCAATCGCCTGTCGAGTGCCGGTTTCTGGTTTGTCGTTGAACGGGCGAAGCCCGAAGGTAATGGTATGGTCCGGGGATGTGTCCGTATCCGAGACCATATTCAGGTTGATAGTGCCATTTGAGCGAAGCACTTCTTTGACGGCCCGCTGTAGGTCCTCTTTTGATTGGGAGGGGTCCGTACAGCCTAGGTGTAAGAAGATACGTGGCGCCTCTGTGGCTTTTACCCCCAAGTCTGACACAAGGGGCTTGACCCACTGGACCCCTTTTTTAGACATAATACGCCGGCTATATTCTAGTCTCACTGCTACTAGTGTTGCGTTCGGGTATTTAATATCCCAGGCCTCTTTGAAACATTGAAACATAATAAGCTCAGTTTTTGTGTCCGCGTTCCCTTTATCACGAAACCCTCGAATACCCGTAATGAAGGCCAAGAGTTTGGCTTGATTGTTGTCGTGATGTGTGGGGATAAGAAGGATTCTTTCCGTTCCCGGTGGATCTACGATTAAATCGAATGACCAATCCTTAACAGTGAGAATGCTGTCTTTGATCATGTTTGTTAGATCGTGTTTCGCCTTTTCCATTTCCACTTGGAAGTCTGTACCCTGTCTCCGAGTGTTGTCCTGGTGAAGATCCCTTGGCAAAGTGAGAATTCTGCTTTTCCGAGACAATTGTCCGAATATCGCACTGATGTCTATTTCGGATGGGCAGCCGTTGCTATTGTCAAGTTGTAAGTTTTCGGATCTCGTGCGCAGGATAATTGTGATCGACTCCCTGGCGTCCGGATTCATGACCAGTGTCTGCATCAATTTTTCCGAGCGGTCTGCGCCTAAAATAATTCTTTGGAGATGCTTGTTTATCATCCATTTGATGAGTGCATGGTTTGCAAGTCTCGCTGGCGCCCGCTGTGTCTTGAGAGCAGTTTGTGTATGACTGATGGCAAACCTGAGCTCTTCCTCCTCTCCTGGGGAGAGGTTATCATTGATGGCCAGCGTGCTGAGGATGTCTCTCTGCACTGCATCTTCCTTGGAATGGCGGTCGTGTATCGCTTTCGTTGTCGCCACCCTCTCCTTATCTTTTTCTTCTCCGTCCCGGAGGAGCTGGTCACGTCTCGCCTGCAGTTGGGCCAGATCCATTGGTTCCTGGGGATCTGCCGCTGCATTCTTTTTTTTCTGTGCTTTGTCAGTTCGCATGTTTTTTGATGCTTCTTCGAAGGCTCGGAGATTATTGTCTTGAGGGGTTTTCTTCTTTTTAGATCCAGCCACGTGGTCCCCACCCCCTCTTGATCTTATTATGACCACCACAGTCGAATTTTGTTGGATACTGTATTGATGAATCGAATCCCGTTCGTCTATGTTTCTGCCATTATATTCGAGGTAAAAACCGTCTCGAGGGATGGCTGTCACCCGTTGGGTTTCGTCGTATAGTACCGTCGCTTCCGAGTATGGCGGGATTGTTATTTTCCAATCAGTTCCATCCGGGCGCCGCAGCCGGACGTGGAGTGCTGTACTTCCCATTCCCGTTTCCCGTTCTTGAGGAGTGCTATTGATTGTCTCCATGTGTGGTTCTACGTTAGGCGCGAACCATGCTATGTGCTGTGGGTTATGTCCGTCCACCATATTCATCATCTCTTCCGTTTCTTTATTATCATCAACCGCGAGGGGGACCAGGGACATGTCGAAGTCCATGCTGAGAGTGCCGAAGCGCATGAGATAGTCTTTGTCCAAGTTCATCTTGAATGCACCCGCCTCTGCAAACCATTTGCCGTCACGCTTACCTGCAATCCACGTTTGCACCTTTCGGATCACGTTCCCACAAGGGATTGTCAGAGGTCTGTGTTGCGCGTAGAATATCTCATTAGTCATTAGGGTCACTCCGTGTTCCTTTTCCAGAGTATCGAGGTGCGTCTTTTTTACTTCGCATTGTCCGCACATCTGCCTGACATTCACCACATATTTTTCTGAAATGGAGCGTATCTTGCCGATGGCAAATTCTCCTTCGGGTGTCAGGAACAAGACAAAGTCGTCTCTTTCATATGTTTCGTCTAGAAGTTTAAATAGAACACTTGGTGAGTTTCGTCCTTGGTGAGGCTCGTCACTGAGTGTTTGGATGAAGCCCTCGGTGCTGCCCATTCTGAACCCTGGTAGTCCTTTCTCCCTTTCAAGCCAGTCCTTCGTTAGTGGTTTGATACTGTTGGTAGCATTACTGTGTCGTTCGAAATCTGTTTTCAGCTGTCTCCCCTGAGTGGCCGTGAGGCCGAGACCCCCCATTGTAGTGTCCAAGGTCAGATATGATTCAAGGTTTGCTGAGAATAGAGTCTTGCCATCGATGGAGTTCTCCCTCAGGAGATCCGCCGCTGTCGGGCAGCCGTGAGCCCGTAGGTTTTCTGAGGCCACCTCGACTGTCCATGTGGAGGGATGGGGAGCAGAAATACAATAGCGGAATCTGATAAAGTACTGCGTTGGTACTGGCGTTGGTATCTCTTTACACCAGTCGATAAAAAGGACTGATGCCTTGTTCATTATCTCGGTGATCGGTTCAAGGGAGAGCCTATTGGAGAGGAAGAGTTCTTGGCCGTGTAGATGTATACCATATTCATCTGCAAGGGTCTGTAGAAGAGTCGCTTCTATATCTTTTTGTTCTTGCGCCCACATGATTTGAACTTGATCGTGCTGTCTTCCTAGCATAAGTCCAAAGGAAGGTCGGTTATATGTTGATCGGAGTTGAACAAACTCTCCCGATTCGAAGCATACGTTATCTTTCTCGAACAGAATTCTCGCGTCTACAGTCATTCTTTCCTGCTTCCGCGCCGGAAACTGTCGGAGGAATATCTCTGATCCCTCCGTGATTCCGTAATTCTGCAGTGGATTGTCATTTTGTAAGAAATCTGTTCTGCCGTTCTCTTGATGTTGATATATCAAGAGACAGTCTTTAGCTGAAGGGCCCAGGTCTTGTCTAGCGCTGAGTAATTCTCGGAGGGACTGAGTCGGTGCCTCTGGGGCGATACGTTGGTAGAAAGTCCCAATTTTACCCGGGCCCAGGATTCCCGGAGCACCTAGGCCCTGTCCCGTTATAATTTTGAGCTGTATCGTGTGGTGTGCAATCAATCGGCGAGACCATGGGGAGACGGTACTGTAGTGGGTAAATCCGTGAGATCTGGTGAATTTGTCTATAGCTATTTGAATCTGTAATACTACTTCTTTGCTGAGTCCGAGTCCTCCGTTTCCGGTGGGGCGGCATAACTTGCTCGTACTGTGGTCGAAGGAGTATAGCAATTCTGTCAAGGTTTGCCCGTTGACGTCCAATTGTAGCACCATTTGAGCTGCTTGAACTAGGTTCTTCTTTAGCAGTATACTTGCGACCTCTATTGTTGGCCATCTTTCTACAGGTAGTATGTCTCTCGATAGCGTATGATCAAAAATCTGGCCAAGCTTTCTCGGGACCGCGTTCCTGATCAATGCTGTCGTGTGAACATGGTCATCTGCTGGTGGGGAGGGTGTCTCTCCCGTTGGGGCCCCCGTGTATTGCGGGTACGAGGAGCGGAGGTGGTTAACCAGGAGCCATAGCCGTGTTTTATGTTCGAGAGAAATTGGAAGGTTCGGGCCTTGTGCCCCTTTACGCGGGCCTGACTTGATGAGATCGCACAATTCCGATAAGGTGTGGACGATCTCGAATAGGTAGGCAATTTCCCGTAGGCCAAAGCGGTCCAGCATCTTAAGGAGGAGGTTTCGCAATGGACACATGTAAGTGGGCGGGTAGGGGGATGCTTCCGTGGGAGGCTCCATTCTCGCCCAAGATACATGCACAACCCTTTTGCAATGGTGGCACATATCTGGGTAAAAACGTATCTTTCTCAGCAGCTCATTCATACTTTGCAGTGTCTTAATGTTTTTTCCCGACATTGTCGCTGTCTTTGAAGCGGTCTGAAGCCCTCCGTGATCCCACGCCGTGGAGACGCTCTGGAGCCATCCACAATCCCACGAGGGATCCGCTATTGGAGATGTGAGCTCTTGAGTTTTGTGGGTTAGGTAGATAGTTGCTCCCTGTTCGTGGAGAGCCAAGAACATCAGTTGACCGACTTTTGTGCATTGATGGGATTCCTCACTCAGTTCCGTGTTTGCTTTGTCTAGGTCTCTCTGTGAGGTGTTCGATGAACCCCGACCTATTTGCAGTTGCAGAACAACTTGATTCCCCGACGGCATTCGATGCGCCTGCACTTTGAATGCCGTCGTGGAGGCGAGTATCTTAGCTGAGTTGGTGATCCTTTCCAAAAGTTGCCAAAGGGGTTGTTGGTGGCAGGCCAAGAGGCGGACTAATCCTTCCCTTCCTCTTCCTCCCGAGTAAAACAACCTCTTCAGGCTCAGAGATTTGGTAACCCTTATCCTGATACATATGCTCGTCGAGGAGAAGAGGATGTCTAGGCTTGGCGCCTTGGAATGATGTGTAATGCGCAGTGCCTCGCACCGCGTGCGCGTGTGGAGTACCTGGGATCCACAGTCGCTGTGCAGGCGTTCCAAGAACCCAGCACCAAAGGGGTGCCAATAATGTAAGCGCACCTCCTCGTCGTCGGTATAATTACCCATGCAGAGAAGGAGGTGAGTCTTATGGACTATGAGCACCGGCTGTTCTTCGCGGTCCTGCTTATCCCTTCTTATGCTGATGAGCAAATCCAGGCTATCAGTTTCCCGGTGCCAGTGTCTTGGCACCCTTGTCTGTGGGTATTCTGAATGTGGGGCCCATGGGGTGTGCAGGGAAAGGAAGCTTTGTAAGTCACTTTTGAGCGTCCTGTAAATTATGTCTATGTCTCCCTCCCAGTATTCCAATTGCTCGAGGTTTCGAAGCAACAGGTATTTGAGGGGGGAAGAGGACACCGTTTGCGTTGTTTGATCTGGTATGTAGGCCGATCTTTGAAACCTGCCCATCCCATCTGCCATCATGACGTAGGCCCAGTCCTCAGTGATTAGGATCAGAGTTTGTAGGGCTATTGATATCACTTCCTTCGTTGGTGGTGCCAGAGTCACTATCCCCCGTTTCAATCGTTTGGGGGTTGGTGATTCATTCAGATGTTGTGTCGCTACGTGTCGGGTCATTCCGTTATATAGGCGCCAGGTATCCGCTTGTTGGAGGAAAGTGCTGCGGTAGAACATCCGTCGTGCCGCTTCGCCTCCAATTATGATGCCCGCCGCTCGAGATACGCAGCGGGAAGGGAAGGAATTAGGATCATCGATGCCACCTAAGATTTCTTGTGATGGTGATTCACGAATATGTGTGGGTCGAATTGTCCAACGATGCGCGTAGAAAATCATTCTGAGCTTCGCCTGGGATTCATTGTCGAAGAGTGAGGGGACTGTAATTACTTCGTTGGGTATGGATACCCGTATCGGGAATATTTTCCGCTTTTGAATTCTCCCTACGAACAGGAGCATTGCCGTCCACTCTCGTGCATGACACGCTTCTTCCAGGTTAGTCCAGGGTCCATATGCCATAAATCTGGCTCCATTGACTATCGCGTTATGCCCGCATACTGGAAGTATGAATTCGTAAAAAAGATTATTGTGGGTCTTCATCGTGTATTCCCTAATCCAGCCATCGTATAGTAGTTTCGTACTCTCCCTGAGGGAAGGATTCGGGTCCCCTCCTTCTGTCCATGATTCCGTGAGTTGTTTAATGTTTATGTGGTCTCCTTCCAGCAGTGTTTCTATTTTTCCATGGATAGTTGCCATGGACCATAGGATGGCGTGCATGGATTTGTCATCATGAAATGTCGGGATGGGTTGGTCTCTGTGTAAGTTCTTTTGCACTGCCCTTTTTGTCACTAACCAATCATATATCCGGGTCGCTTCCATTAATGTGGGGATACCTGGCGTAAGGATGTATGGGTTAACGATGCAACCCTTTGCCGGGCATGAGGTGACTACATTCCATTGCAAGGTGGTTGTGAAGTCCTTCCCTTGTTTCATGGTGCGGGATTGTGGGAATATGCCTCCAAACCCGCCCACCCCCGCTGGTTGTATAACTGATTGGAGACTGAGGTCGTATATGCGGCGTGTCAGCTCATCTGTGCTCAGGCCCGTGTTTTCCTTTGTATTGTCGTTCTCCATTTTTGGTGCATCTTGTGTGGGGACATCCTCATCTTCCCAAAGGCCCTGCAAGTTGCCCTGTGTGGCCTGTCTCGTTTTTATGTGGGCTGCAAGTGCGGGTGGATTTGTTGATGATGCCAACATCCAAGATAAATCGAGGAGGTTTTCCTCAATTTGAGTTGTCCTCTTCGTCGCTGAGGGTGGTGCCTCCCCCCCATCCTGGGTATTGATGTTATCAAGCATGTCTCCGTCCTTGGCCCCGCCTTTGCATCGCAACAACATCTGGATCGTGGAAGTGGGCGTGATCCCGTACCAGGGCAGAGTTTTCTTTTTCTTTAGCTTTTTGGACCCGTACAACATATAGAACTGCTCTATGGGAATGTCCTCCAAGAGTGAGGTGGCAAGTTTCAATTCTTGGATTGTTGAATGGATGGGTATCTCGATTACCCTCTTTTTTCCGCTTATGCATTGGATGAAGAATTGCGCTTTTTCACCCTGCGCCCGCAATATATCAGGTTTGGCGACGTCTGTTTGGTTATCCCGTTCGTATATCCAGATGTGGGCCCCTGATTGGATAGATTCATTCATCAACCAGTCTTCATCCTTCACAACCTCTATGCTCCGAGGACATAGGTCATCCAGCTTTACCCATTTTTCAGTGTGAGATCCTGGAACCTTTGTTCGCAGCATGGTGAAGAAATGCCCTGAGTTGAAGTTTTGGCCCCCCTTGTGGCAGATCACTGCTTTCAGTTTCAGCTGTCCCCTTTCCTCTACCCCATGGCTGCCCGGAAACAGGTGTCTAATTGGGCAGTGTTCGGGAAAAACTACTCGTCGATTGCAGCGTCGCCAGAGGTCCGTGTCCTGCCCTGAGAGGACTCTTTCTGCGTGGATAATTAGAGTGTCTGATAACTTCTGAATATTGACGGTCGTAGTGACGTTGTAGTCATTTACGTCCGGTAGGAAGGTCTTCTGAATTAGATATGTTAATTCGACCGGCGCTGAGATAGTATCACTCTGTGTCTCTGTTGGAGGAAGTGACAGGTGAAGGGTCCCCATTCGCCCCTTGAGTGTTTCGTCAAGCCTGTTAGGTGCTTGTGTGATTGTCTCGATCGAGTGATCTGCAATCCCGAATGCACCCGATAGGAATGCTAAAAACTCAGATATACAATGCTGTCCTTCAGCGTTGGTCCATCCCCGTTGCTGGCATGCATTGCGGATGTTTTGTATTGTAGTTCCCGAAATGTGTAGTGCCCTTCCCGTATTGACATGTGTCATCACGGATCTGATGGGTTGGAGCAGTTCGGTGTCTATAATTCGGAGTAATTCCGATCTGGGTCTGTCTGTTTCCGAGCATTGGACTGACGTCAGTGTTAGGCCCTCCAGCGTTGTTGCTAGGGCTATCACTCCATTTACGATATAGCATGAGTCATCTATATTTGGGATCCGGATATCCGAGAGCTGAGCATTCAGGGCGTCGTCTAGGGATATTGGGATACCCATTTCCTGGATGGATGTTTGGATAGCCAATTCAATCATCTCATCGTATTGCACGTCCATCTGGCTGGGAGTAGCTCTAGATGGCTCCCGGGGGGTACCCACAGGGAATGCCTTTCCGACCTTTTCAGCGGTGTCCTCCAGGGATGCCTTCGTAGCCCTCTCGATCCCTTCATTGTCTTCCTTAGTGGACGCCTTGATAGTCAGCGCTAGCATTTCCACTTCGCTCCAATTGTCCATTGTGCTCTGGCCAGCAGTGATAATGGGTGCCTTGATGTTCGATTCCAGCATGTCCGCTCCGCCCTCGGTAATGGATGTCAGTGAGATATTGTTATGGAGATTGGGGTGGACATTGTTCCTGACTCTGGATTTGTCGTCGTTGTCGAGATTGTCGTTAGCATTGTCGGTTTTTGCCTCGAATGTTTTTATGTTGCTTGTCCGGGTCCCAATACTACCAGGTTGGGGCGCCGCTTTCCGGATCCTTCGGTTGGTGCCAGGCTCCTGCTGCTCGAACACTTCATACGCTGGTATATCTTGTTTTGCTGGTGGATACTCTTTATCATTAGCCCCCGTGTTAGTTACCGCCCAAGAGTCGAAGTTTGCGGACGTCGCTCTCACTGCAAGGCCATCGCATCGTTTTATAAGAATCCATCTTTTCTTTGGCTCGCCGGTGTCCTTGTTTTTTCCCGTTGTGATAAAGTTCTGATCTGATGTCGGTGGCGTTGCTATTTCTGATGGCCAGATAGGGGATTCTAAGTTTTTAACATCAAAGAGATCAATCCCTGGTTTTTCCATGGGATTAACCTGGCATTCTATCTGCGTTTCCGGGTTGTCAAACTTTGATTGCCCGATTTTGGTATCCATAGTCAAGCCTGATTGATCCAGCGGGATCAGGCTTGATTCCTGCTGAATCAAGTTGTCGAGAGTGGGGTAGTTGCGGGCAAGCGTGAACTGTTGCGCATGGTGTTTAGCCTGTAGCTTTGCCGTTGTCGAGTTGGAAGTAGCCTGGGGCTCTTCCTGCGTAACTGTGTGGTTAATCTCCGATCGTTCGTTTGTGGTGTTCATTTCGCGGGCAAGCATGAACTGGTGCGCATGGTGCTCGGCATGAGACGCAGCCGTTGTCGATAGGTCCAGACACCATAATCTAGTTGATGGATGAAGATGTACCTGTGCTTGTGAGTAATAAAGGGTCGAGAAGGCCTCAAAGGATCGGAACATGTGCCAATGGAAGCCGACTTGATATGTCGAGGGTGGGGCATATACAGCGGGCTTCTCGACGACCTGTGGCAGGATAATGGGAGGAGAAATTTTTGGGCTGCCGTCCAGTGGCGGGAAATGTTCGTTGCAGCGAATATCTCTCTCTTTGGTAATGAGCCCATCGTTTGAGAATGGAGCCGGCAATTTATCCTGTTCGTTGCAGCGAATATCTCTCTCTTTGGTAATGAGCCCATCGTTTGAGAATGGAGCCGGCAATTTATCTTGTTCGTGAGCCCAATTGGGCCGACCGGATGAGCTGATGGTGAGGGTGTATTTCTTTGTAGCGGAATGTCCATGTTTTTGCATCGTTGTGTTGCCGTGCATGTTGTTGGTCTGCCCGTGGTGTTGTTTTCCCTGTTGCGCGATGGGGCCTGACTGGTGTTTCTTTGTGAGAAAACGCGCGGATGTGACGCGTCCCTGTTGGCGAGGTGTTGCGTTGGGTTGTATATCGGAATGTTGTTGGGAGAGGTGGCGTAGACCAACGTCGAGAGCGGGTTTGCAGGGATTTGAGTTTTCCCGCTCAAAGGTGACGACGGGCTGGTGTTCCTGCATGTGCAACATTTCCGTGTCAAATGTGGTGTATTTGGTGGTTGGGTGGTCGCCTCTGTCGCGCGAAAGAGGCTGTTGTAAGTTGGATGCTTTCATTTTAACCCTTCTTGGTTGTATGTTGTTTACGGGCAGGAAGTTTGCATTGCAATGTGGAAGGAGCATGGTTGAATTGTCATGGGCGACAATGGCGGATTTGATTGTATTTTTGTGCACTTGAGGGGTCTTCAATTGCAGGATTGTGGTGGGCAAGAAGCTACTCGCCGAAAACATTTCACGCACAGGTGTTTGTGTGTGTGTGATGACACGTTGGGAGCCCGGTGTTAGGCAGGAATCCTTTATACAGGGTGTCAAAATGGCGAACCTGTGTGGAAGAAAAACGCCGCTGCTGATCCTCTCCTTCGTGTGGTGCTTCTCTGTGTCTCAAGGTAGAGATCCTTGTGGACACAGCAGCACGCGCACTTTTGAAGGGAGGTTTTGCAGGGATTCGTTTTTTTCTACTTCGCCATTAAATTTTTTCTTTTTATGTTTGTGTGTGTGTTTGTATGTGATTCATGTGTCTCTGG
>Ga0164295_10001490_pt1 | contig 19439 bp, 16 predicted proteins | sample GEODES006metaG_FD_111798 | JGI IMG/M metagenome (GOLD analysis project Ga0164295, IMG submission 111798) | Oligotrophic lake water microbial communities from Sparkling Lake, Wisconsin, USA - GEODES006 metaG | ecosystem: Environmental > Aquatic > Freshwater > Lake | place: USA: Sparkling Lake... | reverse complement strand
TTGACGACGAGAGCGACGACGACGGCATGCTGCCCGCGATGACGAGGCAGGATGAGGTGATCGCCGACTACCGCACCGGCGGCCTCTCGCTCGCGGCCCATCCGCTCGAGTTCGAACGCGACCGGCTCGCGGCGCTCGGCGTGTTTCCGATCGGCGAGGCGGTGGCGGCGGCGGAAGGCCGGCGGATAAAAGTCGCCGGCATCGTGCTCACGCGACAGCGGCCTGCCACGGCGAAGGGCCTGATCTTCCTCACGATCGAAGACGAGACGGGCGCGGCGAATGTCGTGGTCCGCCCCGACGTCTGGGAGGCTGCCGCGCATCCCGCCCGCCGCGCGGCGGTGCTCGTGGTGCACGGCCGCATTCAAAGGCGCGGCGCCGTGGTGCATGTGCTGGCCACGCATCTCGAAGCCACCACGCCGGCCCGCACCGGCTGCCGCGACGAGGCTTCCCCCTGCCCTGCTCCACCACTGGCATCGCTCCCGAGAATGTCGCGGGATTTCTGCTAAAACCCGTGCATGAACCAGCTCCACGACGCCGTCGTCTCCACGAATCTGCCGCTTGGACCACCGATCCGCGGGAAGGTTCGCGACTGCTACCGCCTGCCCAGCGGCCGGCACGGTGATGCGATGCTGATCGTGAGTACCGATCGGATCAGTGCCTTCGACTGGATCCTGCCGACGCCGATCCCCGACAAGGGCCGCGTGCTCACCGCGATCTCGGCATTCTGGTTCGACTTGTTCTCCCGTGGTTCCGATCCGGTGCCCCACCACCTGATCACGACCGACGTCGACGACATGGACCTGCCGGCGGGCATCGATCGCGGCCCGCTGCGTGGCCGCACGATGCTCGTGAGGCGGGCGGAGGTGATTCCGTTCGAGTGCGTGGTTCGCGGCTGGCTGGCCGGGTCGGCGCTCGCCGAATACCGCGCGAGCGGCACGGTCTGCGGTGAACCGCTGCCCGCGGGCCTCGTCGCTGGCGGCCGGCTGCCCGCCCCGATCTTCACGCCTGCCACGAAGGCCGCGAGCGGCCACGACGAGAACGTCTCCTATGCGGTGATGGCAGAGCGGATCGGCGGCGAGCGTGCCGCGGCGCTCCGCGACCAGAGCATCGACGTCTACTCCCGCGGCGCGGCCCATGCAGCCGGCCGCGGGATCGTGGTCGCCGACACGAAGTTCGAGTGGGGCCGGATGGCCGACGGCACGGTGATCCTCGTCGACGAGGTGCTCACGCCCGACAGTTCCCGGTTTTGGCCGGCCGCGACGGCGGGATCGGGCCGCGTGCCCGACTCGTTCGACAAGCAGTTCGTCCGCGACTGGCTCGAGGCCAGTGGCTGGGACAAGTCGAGCCCGCCCCCGGAACTCCCCGCCGACGTCGTCGCCAAGACCCGCGACAAGTACCTCGATGCCTGCCGCCTCCTCACCGGCTCCCTCCCAGCCGGCGTGGCCTAGCGGCTCTCAATCACCACACGATTCACCTCCGGATGACCGCCTTCGAGGCCCATGCGTCACGGTCGCCGGGGAAGGCGGAGGTCGAGGAGCGTTAGGATTTCGCCCGTTCGAGGTGGCAGCGTCGCCGGCCGCCGTGCGAAATCCTACCGCGAACGAGGCCTCGGCCTTCCCCGGCGGTCTCGGCCTGAGTTCTGGCCGGACTTCTGGCCTAGGGACACCCCCGTTTCGAAACTAGACTTCATCTCGTATTCCCCCCGCCACGCCGTACCCCCCACTTCCCATGCTCCGCTACTGGACCGCCGGTGAATCCCATGGCCCTGCGCTGGTCGCTCTCGTCGACGGCTTCCCGGCCGGGCTCGCGGTCGATCCGGCGGTCATCGACCATGAACTCAAGCGGCGCCAGGGAGGCTACGGCCGCGGCGGCCGCCAGCGGATCGAGACCGACACGGTGACCTTCCTCTCCGGGCTGTGGCGGGGAATAACGCTCGGCAGCCCGCTGGCGCTCGAGGTGATCAACAAAGACGCCAAGATCGAACGGCTCGAAGACGTCGACCGCCCACGTCCAGGCCATGCCGATCTCGCGGGGTCGATCAAGCATCTCGGCGGCGTCCGCGCCGTGCTCGAACGGGCCAGCGCCCGCGAGACGGCGGCCCGCGTCGCCGCCGGCGGCCTGGCCCGCCAGCTGCTCTCTGCGTTTGGCATCGAGGTCGCCGGCTGGGTCACCGAACTCGGCGGCGTGGTGCTCGGCGGCCGCGCCGGGTCGCTGGCCGAGCTTCGGAGCCTCCGCGAGGCGAGCGAGATCTATTCGCTCCACCCCGAACGCGACCCCGAGGTGACGGCGCTGATCGACAAGGTCGGCAAGGAGGGAGACACGCTCGGCGGCGTGGTGGAGGTCCGCGTCGACGGCCTGCCCATTGGCCTCGGCACGCACGCGCAGTGGGATCGAAAACTCGACGGCCGCCTAGCGCAGGCGGTGATGGCCGTCCAGGCGATCAAGGGGGTCGAGATCGGGATGGGCTTCGAGGCGGCCCGCCGGCGCGGCTCCGAGGTGCATGACCCGATCGGCTTCGACGAGGCGGCCCGCGCTGGTCCCACGCTCGGATTTACGCGGCCCACCAACAACGCCGGCGGCCTCGAAGCGGGCATCACCAACGGCCAGCCGCTCGTCGTCCGCGCGGCGATGAAGCCGATCGCGACCCTCCGCAAGCCGCTGGGCTCGGTCAACCTCCGCACGAAGGAGTCCGAGGAGGCGGCCTACGAGCGGAGCGACGTGTGTGCCGTGAGTGCGGCGAGCGTGATCGTGGAGAACGTGGTCGCCTTCGAAGTCGCCGCGGCGCTCGTGGACAAGTTCGGGGGCGACAGCGTCGAGGAGATGCAGGCCCGCTGGAACCTCTACCACGAGCTCGCCAGGAAACGCTGAGCGGGGCCCGGCGGAACGGCCCTCCCGGGAGAACAAGGATGTTCATCGAGCGGTCGGCTGGTCGGATCCGGCTGGCCCGGCTGACGTTCGTGATCGTCGCCCTGCTGCCGTGCGCGATGCTGGCCGCCTGGGCCGTGGCGCGCGGATCGGCGGGGCATCGAGAGGCGGTGCGAGTCCGCTGGCAGCAGTCGATCGGCCTGCCGTTGACGATCGGTGCCGTGGAGCATCCGCGGCCCGGAGTGGTGCGGGCGCGTTCGTGTGTTGTCCGCACCCCCACGGGCCGGACACTCGTCGAGATTCCCACCATCGAGGTCGAGTCGGCGGATACCGAGGATCGGCTGCGGGTGGACACGGCACGACTCGACCCGCAGGCGGCCCTCGTGCTTGGCGGACTCGTGCGGGAATGGCTGCGGAGCGACGCCCGCCATCCCCGCAACTGCGTGATCGAGGCCGGCGACTTCGCCTGGACGGGCTGCGGCCGGGAGTCTGGGCCGACCGCATCGCCGTCGACGGGCCTGCGGATCGAGTGCGTCGCCCAGGGCGAGACGCGGGCCGTCCGCATCGTGTGTCGTCCTGATGGTCCGGAGGGCAGCGAGGCCGGCGACGAGGTGCGAATGGTCCGCACGCTCGACGCCGGCGACCGCGATGGCCGCGAGCGATTCGAGGTCGATGGGCGGCTCTTGCATCCGCAGCCGCTGCCCGTGATGGCTGCCGTGGCCGGGTGGTCCGACGGCACCGCAGACGCCGCGGGTTGGTCGGCGACCGTGGCCGGAGAGTTCCACGCCACGCATGACGCGGCCGGTTGGAGTGGCACGGCAACCGGCCGCATCGACGAGATCGACCTCGGCTCGGTGACGAAGGTGCTGGGAGCCCGCGGGGCGGGAGCCGCCTGGGTCGACGCGACACGGGTGGCGTGGAGCGACGGCCGACTCACTGCCGCAGCCGTCGAGTGCGGCTGTGGCCGAGGATGGGTCGATGCGTCGCTCTTTGATCGCCTCGTCATCGCGCTGGGGTGCCGGCCGGCACCGGCCGCCCGATCGACGGGCGAGCCCGTGCGGTCCTTCGATTCGGCGGGGTGCGTGATGAAACTCGAGGGCGACCGGATGACCCTGCAGCCAGCGCTCGGCGACGCGGTCGCCGTTGCCGGGGGGGCGGCCCTGCTGCATGCCCCCTCGGCACCGGTCCCGTTCGATCGGCTCGCCTGGGTGCTCTCGCCTCCGGCAGCCACGTTTGTGCCAGCCGATGGCCCCGGCGCGTGGCTGATGTCGGTGCTGCCCGCCAAGCCGACCGAGCGGTCGGAATCGGGGACACGGGCCGAAAACCCCCCGGATGGGGATCAGCGCCGCGGGTTTTGACGCAGTTTTGACGTCCGCCGGACCGGGTTCTGACGGCTTCCGACTGCCCAAATCGCAGTCCTGACGTCAGAGTATCACGGTCGCCAATCACAGCGCGGACGCCGGACGGGACAACTGGTTCCCGGAGCGTCCTGAAGCACCTCCTTCCACACCACCTTCCACTACTCTCCACCACCTTCCTTAGGGGCCGCATGATGTCGCCACACTCCACCGCTTCGGATCGCTATCGTGACGCCGGGTTTGACGCCGGGGTGAACGCCAGCAACCAGGGGGACGGCGGTGGCACGGCCGTCGCCGAGCCGTGCGACGCATTCGGTCGTTCGGCGATCCACGACCCTCGCGGCGACGTCTCTTCCGGTGGTCCAGCCGTCGAGCCGCGAAATGAAAACGGAGCGGCGCACTGGGCCGATCTCGATTGGCCCTCGGTCATCTGGATTGGCGGCGTTCACCTGGCCGCTCTCTTCGCCCCCTTCTACTTCACCTGGTCTGGCCTGGCGATCTGCCTCGCGCTGTACTGGGTCACTGGAGGCCTGGGCGTCTGCCTGGGGTATCACCGGCTGCTGACGCACGGAAGTTTTCAGACGACGAAGCCGATGCGGTTTCTGTTTGCCTTGCTCGGGGGCGTGTCGGGCGAGGGCTCGGCGATCGATTGGGTCGCCAACCACCGCAAGCACCACGCCTTCAGCGATCAGGATGGCGATCCGCACACGCCCCGCGATGGCGGCTTTTGGGCCCACATGCTCTGGATTTTCCCGCAGCACACGCGGGAGGAGCTTGCGGCACACACCAAGCGGTGGGCGCCCGACCTGGTCAAGGACAAGGGCGTGGTGTTCCTCCACAAAACGTTCCTGGTCTGGCACATCCTCGTCGGCAGTGCGCTGCTCGGCGCGGGCTGGACCTTTTTCGACTATTTTACCGGCGTCTCCTGGCTCATCTGGGGGCTGGCGGTGCGGATGGTGATCGTGTTTCACATCACCTGGCTCGTGAACTCCGCCAGCCACATGTGGGGCTACCGCAACTACGAAACCACCGACGACTCCCGCAATCTCTGGTGGGTGGGCCTGCTCGCCTTTGGCGAGGGCTGGCACAACAACCACCATGCGTATCAGCGAATGGCCGCCCACGGGCACCGCTGGTGGGAACTCGACCCGACCTACTGGGTGATCCGGGGCCTGGAGTCGGTCGGTCTCGCCTGGGACGTCGTGCACACTCGGCATGGAATCAGCCGGAAGCCCCCCCTGCAGGCCGCCGCAAACCGGGCCTGAGCCGGTCGCCGGTTGCATTTCCCAGGGTCACCGCTAAACTCTGCACCACGAATCCCAAACCCAAACAATCAATGCCGCCCGTGACGGGTGGATGACGGCTGATGTCGCTTACCAAAGAACGCAAAAACGAGCTGATTGGTGCCCACCGGCGGGGAACCGCTGACACCGGTTCAGCCGAGATCCAAATCGCCCTGCTGACTGGGCGGATCTCGCATCTGACGGATCACTTCAAGAAGCACTCCAAAGACTTCGCCAGCCGGCGGGGTCTGCTCATGATGGTGAGCCGTCGACGCAGGCTTCTCGATTACCTCAAGCGGGTGGCCCCGCAGCGGTATCTGGACATCATCCGCCGCCTGGAGATCCGCAAGTAGCGGACGGCTTCGGCGAGTGCCGGGTCGACTTCGGCTGGCGTTGATTGGTCGGACGTTCCGGCGGACCACGCAGGTGGTTCCGCAGTTCGGACGTTCGTCGGGAGGGATTCGCCCGGGCGCTCCGTTGCGTCCGGCAAGAGCAACGAAGGCACATTCGCGCTCTGGCGACCTGGTGGTCGCGAGGCGGATGCGAAGGGAAGGACAAATACCAGTGTTGAAGCAACGCGTTGAGCGGCAGATCGGTGACGGCACCCTGGCGATCGAGACGGGTTTCCTGGCCAAGCAGGCGGCGGGCAGCGTGCTCGTGACCTACGGCGAGACGGTCGTGCTCGTGGCCACGGCCACCGGAGCGCCCCGCGCCGGCATCGATTTCTTTCCGCTGACCTGCGACTACCGCGAGCGGGTCGCTGCGGCGGGCAAGTTTCCCGGCGGCTTCCTCAAGCGGGAAGGCCGGCCCACGCTCAAAGAGACGCTGACGTCACGGCTGATGGACCGACCGATCCGCCCGCTCTTTCCGGAGGGCTTCTTCGACGAAGTCCAGGTGCAGGCCAACGTGTTGGCCAGCGACCGGCAGAACGATCCCGACGTGCTCGCGATGATCGGCGGATCGGCGGCCCTGTGCATTTCGCCGCTGCCCTTCCAGGGTCCGATCGGGAGCGTGCGCATCGCCCAGATCGACGGCCGATTCGTGCCGTTCCCGACGATCGACCAGCTCGAAGAGAGTGATCTCGACCTCATCGTCTCCGGCAGTCCGACCGCGGTGCTCATGATCGAGGGCTTCGCCCGCGAGATGCCCGAGGACCGGATGTTCCAGGCGCTGGAGGAAGCCCACCGCATCATTCGCGTGATCTGCGAAATGCAGGAAGAGCTCATCCGCAAGGCGGGCAAGCCGAAAAAGGAATACGTGCTGGCCGACTACTCGGCCCTCCGCGATCGCCTGACTCGTGATTACCTCGGCGAGCTGAAGGCCGCCAAGGCGATCATGGTCAAGCAGGATCGCGGCCAGGCGGTGAAGGCCTTGAAGGAGAAGGCGAAGGCTGCCGTGGCCCCCACGGAGCCGGCCTTCGGGTTCAAGCCGGGAGCGGCCGGCGGCACCAGTGATGCCGACTTCTCGCACGTCTGGCACGGCCTGGAGGAGCGGGCGGTCCGCGAACTGATCCTGGAGGGCAAGCGGCCTGACGGCCGCGACCACACGTCGCTGCGTCAGCTCCACTGCGAAGTCGACCTGCTCCCGCGGGTGCATGGCTCGGCCCTGTTTCAGCGGGGCGAGACGCAGTCGCTCGTCACCATCACGCTGGGCACCGGCCGTGACGAGCAGCGGGTCGACGGTCTGATCGAGGAGTATTCGAAGAAGTTCATGCTCGACTACTACTTCCCCTCCTATTCCGTGGGCGAGGTGCGTCCGATCCGCGGCCCCGGCCGTCGTGAACTCGGCCACGGCGCCCTGGCTGAGCGAAGCGTGAAGCCAGTGCTGCCCGATCCGGATGTGTTTCCCTACACGATCCGGGTGATCTCAGACATCCTCGAGTCGAACGGTTCGAGTTCGATGGCGAGTGTCTGTGCCGCGACCCTCGGACTGATGGCGGCGGGCGTGCCGATCACGCACCCGGTCGCCGGCATCTCCGTCGGCCTGGTGAAGCAAAACGACCAGCAGTGGGTGCTCCTCACCGACATCATCGGCGACGAGGATCACTATGGCGATATGGACTTCAAGATCGCCGGCTCGCAGAACGGTATCACGGGCATCCAGCTCGACCTCAAGATCAACGGCATCTCGCCGGCGATCATCGAGGCCACGCTGCGGCAGTCCCGCGAGGCCCGTCTCGAAATCCTGAAGTCCATGCTCTCGGCGATCCGTCGGCCGCGGCCGGAGATTTCGCCATGGGCGCCGCGGCTTCTGCGGACGCGGATCGACCCCCAGAAGATCGGGCTCTTGATCGGCCCGGGTGGCAAGACCATCCGCGGCATTCAGGAGGCGACGGGGGCCAACATCGACGTCGAGGACGATGGCACGGTCACGGTCGCCAGCCACGACGCCGAAGGGGCGATGGCGGCCATGGCCCAGATCGAGGGCCTCACTGCGTCGATTCAGGTCGGCCGAATCTATGAGGGTCGGGTCACGAGCATCAAGGATTTCGGTGCCTTCATCGAACTGGTGCCCGGCAAGGACGGCCTCTGCCACGTGAGTGAACTCTCCGACGATTTCGTGAAGAGCGTGGCCGATTTCTGCCGCATCGGCGACGTCATGCGGGTGAAGGTGATCGCTGTCGACGACCAGGACCGCGTCAAGCTCAGCCGCAAGGCAGTGCTGCGGGAGCAGGCCGAGGCTGCGGGCAACCCGGCGGCGGAGTGATCTTCCACAGAGACTCGTGAGGGCGGATCCGGCCATGTCGTCCGATGACGATTGGGATCACTCGCGGGCCGAAACGTATGCGGAGTTCGCGGCTCTCGTGGGCGGCCTCGCCCACGAGATCCGCAACCCGCTGTCGACCATCCGGCTCAACATGGAACTCCTCGCGGAGGACTTCGAGAGCACCGATCCGGACTCGCCGACGAAGCACCGAGACCGCCGGGCCAAGGCGAAGATCGACCTGGTGCGGCAGGAGTGCGATCGGCTGCAGAAACTGCTTGGCGACTTCCTCGACTTCGCCCGCCAGGAGTCGTTGACGCTCGAGCCGGGCAACCTCAACGCCGAACTCTCCCAACTGCTCGACTTTTTTGCGATCCGAGCGCAGGAGTCGGGGGTCGAGGTCGTGCGGTATCTCGATCCGGAACTGCCGGCAGTCCGGCTCGATCGTGAGACCTTCCGGTCAGCCGTCCTCAATCTGCTCATCAACGCCGTCCAGGCCATGGAGGCGGGGGGCGAACTCGTCGTGCGGACACGGCCCTCGGGGCTCGGTGTGCTCCTCGAACTGATCGACACGGGCCCGGGCATGGATCCCGAGACGCTGGGCAAGGTATTCGGGGCCTTCTACACGACCAAGCAGGGAGGCTCCGGGCTCGGCCTGCCAACCGCCCGGAAAATCGTCGAGGCCCACGGGGGTACGATCGACGTCGAGAGCGCCCCCGGCCGCGGCACCAAGGTCACGATCTGGCTCCCCGCGCCGCCGCGACTGCCCAAGGCGGGGCGGCCCGCGGCCGGACCGGCCACCTGACGCACCAACCGCAACTGGACGCCCGCACCCGGGGCTTCGTACCATCGCTCCTATGACCTCCTCCGCAGCACCGCCCCGAGTTCAGGAAACACCCGCCGAGACGGCGGCGCCGGCTAGCGGTGCCTCGGCCATGCGGTTGCTGGTGGTCGATAACGACATCGTGCATGCCCGCACGATGGGCGAGGTGCTCGGCCGGCTGGGCCACCACGTGACGGTCGTGGGCAGCGGCGTCGAGGGAAGCCGGCGGATCGAGGCCGAGCCGTTCGACATCGTGGTCACCGACCTGATGATGAACGACATCGGTGGGCTCGAAATCCTTGCCTGTGCCAAGAAGGCCTCACCGGAGACCGAAGTGATCGTGGTGACGGGGCATGGCACGATTCCGTCGGCCGTCTCCGCGATGCAGCAGGGGGCATTCACCTACCTCCAGAAGCCCCTCGACATGGCCCACCTCCGGGCCGCGGTCGAGAAGGCGGCGGAGGGCGTACGGCTGCGGCGCCAGAATCTGGAACTGCACCGGCGGCTCGACGAGAAGTTCGGCTTCGAAGGGGTGATCGGATCGAGCCCGCAGATGCAGGGGCTCATCGAGCGGCTCAAGCGGATCGCGCCGACGGATGCCACGGTGCTGATCCAGGGGGAGACCGGTACCGGCAAGGAACTCGTCGCCCAGGCGATCCACCAGAACAGTCCCCGGAAGACCAAGCCGTTCGTGGCGCTCAACTGCGCGGCGCTCAGCGAGAACATCCTCGAGAGTGAGCTTTTCGGTCACGTCCGCGGCGCCTTCACCGACGCCTCCAACGATCGGATCGGCAAGTTCGAATATGCCCACGGGGGCACGTTGTTTCTCGACGAAGTCGGCGACATGCCGATGGCGACGCAGATCAAGCTCCTGCGCGTCTTGGAGTCAGGAGAGATCACCCGCGTGGGATCCAACACGCCCGTGAGTGTCAACGTGCGGATCCTGTCCGCTACCAATCGCAACCTCGAGGATGCAATCGCCAGCGGCGTGTTTCGCAGCGACCTGTACCATCGCCTCAAGGTGGTCACGATCGGGATCCCGCCCCTCCGCGACCGGGCTGGCGACATCCCGCTGCTGATCGAGCACTTCGTGAGGCAGTTCGCGAGGCGCCACTCCAAGACGATCAAGGGCATGTCGCTGCCGGCTCGGGTCAAGCTCGGCTCATACGCCTGGCCTGGCAACGTGCGGCAGCTCCGCAACGTCATCGAGAGCATGGTTGTGGTCGATTGCGATGAAATCCTCGACGTAGACGACCTGCCGCTCGAGCTCGAGCCCGACAGCCCCGCGACCCCGATAGCCCAGGGCGAGGCACCGGTCGGGATCGCGGCCCTCGTGGGGAGGCCGCTCGAGGAGGTCGAGAAGATCTTCATCGCCGAGACGCTCAAGCTGACCGGCGGCAATCGCGAGCAGGCCGCCGACCTGCTCGGGATCGGCGAGCGAACGCTCTACCGCAAGATCAAGGAGTACCACCTCAGTTGACGCCCGCGTGGCGAAGCCACCAGCCCTGCTGCGGCCAGGCGCGTGCGGAGGAAACGCCGGGGTTTTCCCGGCCGAGGAGATCACGCCGGGCGATGCCTGGAAGCGCATTCTTGGTGTAGGATTCGCGGCACCATGGGACGCATCCACCAACTCCCGATGTCGGTCGTCAATCGCATCGCCGCTGGCGAGGTGGTGGAGCGGCCCGCGAGCGTCGTCAAGGAACTGCTGGAGAACGCCCTCGACGCCTCACCGTCGCGGATCGACGTCGCGCTCGAACAGGGGGGCGTTGCCCTGGTCCGCGTGGTGGATGACGGCGGCGGTATCGAGGCCGAGGACCTGCCCTTGGCGGTGACGGCCCATGCCACGAGCAAGCTTCGGGTTGCCGAGGACCTCGAGCGGATCGGCACGCTCGGCTTCCGAGGCGAGGCGCTGGCCAGCATCGGTGAGGTGTCGCGACTGGTGATCCGGTCGCGGACGCCCGAGGGCATTGGCGCCGCGATCACGGTCGACGGCGGCCGGGCCGGCGAGGTCGTGCCCGAGGGATGTGCGGTCGGCACGACCGTCGAGGTGCACCAGCTGTTCGGCAACGTGCCGGCGCGACGGTCGTTTCTCCGGGCGCCGCAGACCGAGTGGTCGCATGCCTCGGAGGCATTCGTTCGCACGGCCCTCGCCCATCCAGCGGTGGGCTTCAGCCTCACCCACAACGGCCGCCGGATCAACGACCTGCCCGTGACAAGCTCATGGCGGGCGAGGATCGGCGACCTGTTCGGCATCGAACTGAGCGATCGGCTCATCGAGGTGGAGGCCGACGACGGCGAGGTATCGGTGCATGGCTTCGTGGGTCGCCCCGAGGATGACCTGGCCAGCGGCCGCCTGCAGCACCTGTTCGTCGGCGGCCGTCCGTTCCGCGATCGTTCGATCCTCCATGCGGTGCAGGAGGCCTATCGGGGACTGCTGCTCTCCGGCCGGCAGCCGATCGTCTTTCTCGCCTTCGACCTTCCCCCCGATGCCGTCGACGTGAACGTCCATCCCGCCAAGATGGAGGTCCGATTCCGGGAGCCGTCGCGGCTCTACCGGCTCGTGCTGGCAGCCCTGCGATCCAAGTTCCTCGCCGCCAACGTCACCACCCGACTGGAGCCGCCGCTGTCCGACGCCTGGCCGGTCCCACGACTTCCGGAGTTCGCACCCTTTCCGGCCGGCGGCCCTCTCCGGCGCGACCCGCCGCCGCTGTGGGCCGCCACTGCCGATCCGGCCGCCGGCACTCCACACGCGCCGGGGTCGGCCGCGGCCGTGCCGATGGCATGGGAGATCGACGAGGCCGCCCGCACCGGCGTTGGCGACGCACTCGCCGTGCAGATGCACGACCGCTACATCGTGGTCGAGAGTGGCGACGGCATCGAGGTGATCGACCAGCACGCCCTCCACGAGCGGTTGCTCTACGAGAAGCTCAAGGCCTCGGTCGACGGGGGCGGGCTCGAGGTGCAGCCCCTACTCATTCCCGAGAAGCTCGACCTTGATCCGAGCGAGTTGGAACTGATCGGAGAGCATGCTGCGACACTGGAGCGGGCCGGCATGCGGATCGAGCCGTTCGGTGGGGCCACCGTGATCGTGACCTCGAAACCGGTGCTCGTAGGCGACACGCCGGCCGCCATGATCGTGCAGGAGGTGCTCGACCGGCTCGCGGCGACGGCGGCGACGGGGGGTGGCTCGAGCATGCTCGTCGACGAGGTGCTCCACGGGCTCGCCTGCCGGGCGGCGATCAAGGCCGGCGATCGGCTCTCGCAGGCCGAGGTCGACGCGCTTGTGCAGGAGTGGCGGATCGTCCCCGAGTCGCACCACTGCCCGCACGGTCGTCCCACGTCGCTGACACTCTCGAGACAGGATCTTGACCGGCAATTTCGCCGCACCTGAGGCACGAAGGAGAATCGATGATCTGTGTGAGCATCGGCCGCGGCCGGCATCGGCACGTGATCGCCGAACACAAGCACCTGGTGGAAAACGGCATCGGGCTCGTCGAACTGCGGCTCGACTATCTCCAGGGCGAGGTGCAGGTGAAGCGACTCCTCAGGGACCGCCCCTGCCCCGTCATCATGACCTGCAGGCGGAAGAGCGACGGCGGCCGCTGGGAGCATTCCGAAGAGGCGCGACTGACCCTGCTGCGAACGGCCATCGTCGAAGGGGCCGATTATGTGGACCTCGAGGATGACGTCGCCGCCGGCATTCGCCGCTACGGGGTGACGAAGCGGATCATCAGCCACCATGACTTCCAGAAGACCCCGGCCGACCTCACGCTCCTGCACAAGCGACTCGCCTCGATGGATGCCGACGTCGTCAAGATCGCGGCCATGGCGAACCATCCCACCGACAATCTGCGGATGCTCCAGATGGTGCATGCCAGCAGACTACCCACGGTTGGGATCTGCATGGGTGACATCGGTGCGCCCACGCGGATCCTGGGGGGCCGCTGCGGGGCTCCCTTCACCTACGCCACGTTCAACGACGACCGCGTGTTGGCCCCTGGGCAGATCGGCTGGCGGCAGATGCGGGAGATGTACCGCTACGATTCGATCACGGCCGCCACCCGCATCTACGGTGTCGTGGCCGACCCCGTGGGGCACAGCCTGAGCCCGGTCGTGCACAACGCCGCGCTTGCGGCCGCGGGCATCGATGCGGTCTACGTGCCTTTTCGGGTACCGGCCGAGCAGATCGATGAGTTCCTCTCGGCCGCCTCCCGCTGGCCGCTATCAGGCCTGAGTGTCACGATACCGCACAAGGAGTCCGTGCTGCGGCATGCCACCGCCGTGGACGGCCTCGTGCAGGCGATCGGTGCCGCCAACACGCTCTCGTTCACGCCCGCTGGAATCGAAGCCGCCAACACCGACGCGACCGCCGCCGTGGAGAGCCTGGCGGCGGCGCTCCGCGGAGATGAGCAAGCTCAGAAGGGGACGCTCGGCGTCAAGACGGCGGTTGTGCTCGGGGGCGGCGGGGCGGCCCGCGCCGTCGCCTTCGGGCTCAAGCAGCGCGGGGTCGAGGTCACGGTGACGTCCCGCACCGCCGACCGGGCGAAGAAGATCGCCGCCGAAGTCGGCTGCAAGGCGGTCGAGTGGGCTGCCCGCCACCGGATGCCCTCCGACTGTGTGGTCAACGCCACCCCGGTGGGCATGCACCCCAACGTCGACGAGACCCCGTATGACAAGGAGCACCTGAGGCCCTACATGGTGGTGTTCGACACCGTCTACAATCCGGAGAACACCCTGTTCATCAAGGAAGCCCGGAGCGTTGGCTGTCGCACCGTGACGGGCGTCGAGATGTTCGTCCGGCAGGCGGCGATCCAGTTCCGCATCTGGCACGGCGTCGAACCGCCGCAGCAGGTGATGCGGGACGCCCTCAAGCGGGCCACGGCATCAGCGAAGCAACCGAGTTGACATGCTTCGCATGACGGCGGCACCCACCCCGATGACATGGCTGACATGACATGGCTGACACGACACGGCTGACGATCATCGGCTACCGCGGCTGCGGCAAATCGACGGTCGCCGAACTCCTCTCAGGGAGCCTCGGATTGCCCTGGCATGACGCCGACGTGGTGCTCGAAGGCCGCGCGGGCTGCTCGATCGCCACGCTGGTTCACGACCAGGGCGAGGACGCTTTTCGGGATCTCGAGCAGGTGGTGCTGGCCGACCTGCTCGCCGGGCCTCCAGCGATCATCGCGACCGGCGGCGGTGTGGTGCTTCGCCCTGCTAACCGGCGGCTACTCCGGGCTCACGGCCGACCGGTTGTCTGGCTCTCCGCGGCGGCCGATATCGTGCGGCGGCGGCTGGCGGCCGATCCGATGACCGTGTCCCGCCGCCCCGCCCTCTCCGGCAGTGACCCACTCGAGGAGGTTGCCGCCACGCTCATCGCCCGCGAACCGCTGTACCGCGAAGCCGCTGATGTCACCTTCGACACCGGTCGTGATTCACCGAGTGAGATCACGGCGGGCATCGTCGCTTGGCTGGTGACGCGGGGCAGCAGCATGCCGGGGGGCTCTTCCGAGCGAACCGCATGATCTCCCCTGCCCTGGCATTCGATCCCCGCGATCCCATCGGCTGGGCGCTGCCCCTCGTCGCGGGCCTTGCGTCTGCGGCCTTGGTGACGACCGGCGGGGGGCGTCTCGTGGATCCGCTGCCGCGGTCTGACCGGCTGGTGCGGGGGGGCGTTGCTCTGGCCGTGATGCTCACCGCCCTCGGGATGTGGTGGTGGGAGGTGCATGGCGGCGCAGGCTCCGGATCGGTGGCCGCCCCCGGGATGCACGTCGTGCTTCGCTGGGCGGCCCATCAGCTGCTCTTCGCCCTCCTCGCCGCCGCGGCCTGGGTCGACATCCGCCATCGAGTGATTCCCGACGCGATCACCGTGCCGGGCGTTCTGGCAGGGCTGGCATGGCTGACCGCCGCACCCGATGCGTTGCTGCCGATCCTGCGCGACGTGCCCCGGTCGTTTGCTATGCCGCTCCGCGAGCCCGACGTGCTTGGCGTGTTCGGCGGCCTCCGCGGACCGTGGCCCGACTGGCTGGGACCTCGGCCCGCGCTGGCTGGTCTAGCGCTGGCGGCGGCAGTGTTTACGGTGTGGTGCCTGGTGGGCACGGAGCCGGACGAGGCTCGCCGGGGGGGTGGCGGCTCTGCGTGGTGGGCAGCGTGGCTCCGACCGCGGCCGGTCGCGATCACGATTGGAGCCGCCGTCTTGCTCGGGGGCTGGTTCGTCGGCGGCGATCATTGGCGGGGGCTGGTCTCGTCGCTGGCTGGCATCGCGGTGTCGGGAGGGATCATCTGGCTCACCCGCGCCGGCGCCTCCCGCGCGCTGGGGCGGGAAGCGATGGGGCTCGGCGACGTGACGCTGATGGCGATGGTCGGCGCGTGGCTGGGGTGGCAGCCGTGCCTGCTCGCCTGTTTCCTCGCCGTATTCATCGGGCTCCTCCACGGAGTGACCCAGCTCGTGGTGCGGAGCGAGACAGAACTGCCCTTCGGCCCAAGTCTCTGCCTGGCAGCAGCCGTCGTGGTCGTCTGGTGGCGGCCGCTCTGGCACCAGACAGAGGTGTTTTTTGAACGGCCTGAGGAACTGGCGGTGGTGGTCGGAGCGGTGATCGTGCTGACCGCGGTGACCCTCTGGATCTGGCACCGGATCCGGCCGATTTCCGCCGCGTGAATCGTGCTCTGGCGGGTGGTTGACGGCCTTGCCCCGTCGCCGCGGTTTTCCTACGATCTCGCCCCCGCTGGAGCTCAAGGTCTTTCGATGGCAGCTTCGCACCGTCGCCACGCTCGTTGCACCCTGGCCCTCGCCGCGCTGACGGCTGCCACGTTCGGCTGCGCGGCCAATCCTTTCAAAAAGCAGCAGTCGCTGGCGCCGCCCAGCCTCGAGCCACCCCCGGGCGTCGCGGCACCGGCCCACACCCTGCCCCAGACCTCGTCATCCGCCGCCCCGCCATCGTATGCCGATGTCGATGGTCGCCAGCTGGAGGCGGCGCTCGTTCGCAGCCGCCAGGAATCGCAGGTGATGCACGACGAGATCGCCGCTCTGCAGGACCAGCTCGCGAGCACGTCGTCGCAGCTCGCCCAGACGCGGGCCGCAGGACTTCCCCCCGGTGCCGACAAGCCACCGCGGGCGAGCAACGACGGCGGCGTGCCGACGACGCCAGTCGTGATGCAGTCGGCGATGACACAGCTCAAGCTGCCCGACCTCCAGCCCCGGTTCGACGGTGCCGTGGTGCGGATCGACATCCCCGCCGACCGGCTGTTCGACCATGGCACCGCGAACCTGCTTCCCGAGGGGACGGCGACGCTGACGCAGGTCTCGAACGAACTCGAGCGGGTCTACCCCGGGCACTTCATCGGCATCGAGGGACACGTCGACACCGAGCCTCTGCAGAACGCGTCGTGGACGTCGCCCCACCAGCTCACTGCCGCCCGGTCGGCTGCCGTCTTCGACTTCCTCACCACCCGCACGACGATGCACGAGAGCCAACTGTTTCTCGTGGCCCACGGCGCCAATCATCCGCTGGTGTCCAATGCGACTTCGGCGGGCCGCACCCGCAACCGGCGGGTGGAACTCGTCATCTACCCTGACCGCTCCGCGGTCGACATCGCGGCGAAGTGACCGGCTTCGGGCCGCCTGCTACACTCCGCCGCATGGTCACGATCGTCGACTACGGCAGCGGCAACCTGAGGAGCGTGCAGAAGGCCTTTGAGCGGCTCGGGGCTGAGGCGCGAATCACCGCTGACCCGCAGGCCGTGGCTGAGGCTGAACGCATCGTGCTGCCCGGCGTGGGATCCTTCGGCGATGCCATGCGGGCCCTTCGCGATCGCGGGCTGGTCGATCCCCTGATCGCACACGTCCGAGCCGACAAGCCGTTTTTCGGCATCTGCATGGGGCTCCAGTTGCTCTTCGAGACCGGTTGGGAGGGCGGTCGCCACGAGGGCCTAGGCCTGCTGCCCGGCGAGGTCGTGCGGTTTGATCTGCCCGCGGGCCTGAAGGTGCCCCACATGGGATGGAACACCGTCCGTTGGCGGACCCCGGCGGCGGAGGCGGATGCATCGGGCTGGTATTACTTCGTGCACTCCTACTACGCCCGGCCCCATGACGAGTCGGTCGTGGCGGCGGTCACCGACTACGGCGGTGACTTCTGCGCGGCGGTCGCGCGGGGGAGGTTGTTCGCAACACAGTTCCACCCTGAAAAGAGCCAGACGATCGGCCTGCGACTCCTCGCGTCGTTCGTCGGCCGTGACTGACCACCCTCACCGCGGAGACCGTTCGATGGAACTCTGGCCGGCGATCGACCTCCGCGGCGGCAACTGTGTGAGGCTGCTGCAGGGAGACTACTCGCGGGAGACCGTCTTCGGTCACGACCCGGTTGCCATGGTGGAGCGCTTTCTGACCGGCGGTGCCCGCCGGCTCCACATCGTCGACCTCGACGGTGCCAAGGCGGGAGCGGCGATCCAGGCCGACCTCGTCGGCCGCATGGCGAAGGCGGCAGGAATCCCCTGCCAGGTCGGGGGCGGCATCCGCAGCCTCGAGACCGCCGCCGCCTACCTTGCCGCCGGGCTTTCGAGAGTGATTGTCGGCAGCGTGGCGATCGAGGAGCCCGAACTGCTCATCCGCATGGCCTGCGACTCCCCGGGGCGAATCGTTCTGGGGCTCGACGCCCGCGACGGGAAGGTGGCCGTTCGCGGTTGGCTCGACACGAGCACGCTCCTCGCCGTCGACGTGGCCCGTCGGCACGCCGACCTGCCGCTCGCGGCGATCGTGTACACCGACATCGCTACGGACGGCACGCTCGCAGGGCCCAACCTCGAAGCCCTCGGCGAGATGCTGGCGGTGGCGAAGGCCCCAGTGATCGCTTCGGGGGGGATCGCCACACTCGATGACATCCGCCGCGTGGCTGGCATCGGCTGTACCGGCTGCATCGTGGGGCGGGCCCTCTACGACGAGGCGTTCACGCTGGCCCATGCGATTGCCGCCGCCGGTGACGCCTAGCCCCGGCCCTGCCAGCGGCCCATGAGCGGCGGACGGTTCCGGCGGCACATCCTGCCAGGATTGCCCCGGCAAGGGTGGCCGCGGGTTTTCCTCGCGGATTTCGCGGGAAGCCTCAATTCCACCACCGGAATCCGCCGACCGTACCGGAGATTTGTTTGCCGGGTCCCGCTGTCACCCCTACGATCGACCTTCATGGCCACAGACCTACGGATCAAGGAGCAGTTGCCGGAGCTGACGCGGAGGATCGTCGAGACGTACCAGGATGTCCCCACGATCCACTACCTCGGTCACTGCCCGCTGCCCAACTACGAGACGATCATCTCGGTCTGCGAGGATCTCAAGGAGATCCTCTATCCCGGCTATCGCCGCCGCGAAAACCTCCACCTCGGTAACGTCACCTACCACGTGGGCGACCTGATCGACGGCCTGCACGACAAACTCACCGTCCAGATCGGGCGGGCTTTGCGGCACAGCCTCTCGGTGCAGCGGACCGCCCTGGAACAGGGCGTTGAGGTGCCGGCCGTGTCGGATGCCGTGCGGCACTGCACGGAAGACGCCGACTTCGAGGCCCTCGGGCAGGCCAAGGCGGTCGAGTTTCTCGAGCGGATCCCCGAGTTGCGAAAGGTGCTCGCGACCGACGTCCAGGCGGCCTACGACGGCGACCCCGCCGTACGGACCCTCGACGAGATCATCTTCTGCTATCCCGGCCTCGAGGCGGTGACGATCCACCGGCTCGCCCATGTCCTGCACCGTTTGGAGGTGCCGCTGATTCCCCGGATGATGACCGAGTGGGCGCACTCCCGCACCGGCATCGACATCCATCCCGGCGCGACGATCGGCGACCATTTCTTCATCGATCACGGCACCGGCGTCGTGATTGGCGAAACCTGTGAGATCGGCAGCCGCGTGAAGATCTATCAGGGCGTCACCCTCGGGGCTCTCTCGTTCCAGACCGACGCCGACGGCCACCTTGTCCGTGGCACCAAGCGGCATCCGACGATCGAGGATGGTGTGGTGATCTATGCCAACGCGACCGTGCTCGGCGGGGCAACGCGGATCGGCCACGATTCGGTGATCGGCAGCAATGTCTGGCTGACGCGGTCGGTCGATCCGCATACGACGGTCGTGCTCGAGCGTCCCAAACTGCGGATGCGGGGCGAGATGCCCGAGGCTGGCGTCGACTGGCAGATCTAGCTTCACGCCCGCGGGGCGGTTCGTCTGCCCCTCAATCGCCCACGGGCCTGTCGGCGCTGGGGTTGATCACGAGCACGCCCGTCTTGATCGCATTCTGCTTTGCCCGGACGAGTTCCATCACGTCGGGCGGGAGTTTCTCGTTCCACCCGTGCCACGAGGCGAGGATCGCGCCGCCGCGGGCGAGTGTCGAGAAGTCGAGGTAACTCTCGCCGCGGATCATGCCGGCG
>Ga0164295_10001487_pt1 | contig 19447 bp, 18 predicted proteins | sample GEODES006metaG_FD_111798 | JGI IMG/M metagenome (GOLD analysis project Ga0164295, IMG submission 111798) | Oligotrophic lake water microbial communities from Sparkling Lake, Wisconsin, USA - GEODES006 metaG | ecosystem: Environmental > Aquatic > Freshwater > Lake | place: USA: Sparkling Lake... | reverse complement strand
GGTCTTGTGTTTGGCCACGTACTGCTTGATGGCGGCGACAGCCAGCGCGCCGGCCGGCTCGACGATGCTGCGCGTGTCTACAAATACGTCTTTGATGGCGGCACATACTGAGTCGGTGTCCACGGTCATGAATTCATCGACCAGCTCGCTGCTGATGCGAAAGGTTTCTGCGCCCACCAGCTTGACGGCCGTGCCGTCTGAAAAAAGCCCCACGTCTTGCAGCGTCACGCGTTTGTGCGCCGCTACCGACTGGATCATCGCGTTCGAGTCATTCATCTGCACGCCAATCACCTTGACATCAGGCCGAACGGCCTTGATGTAGTTGGCCACGCCTGATATCAAGCCGCCGCCGCCGATAGCGACAAACACCGCGTCAAGCTGGCCCTGACTCACGCCCTGAATTTGCCGCAGGATTTCCATGGCAATCGTGCCCTGGCCGGCGATCACATCCGGGTCGTCAAAGGGGTGCACAAAGGTCAGCCCCTTTTTTTTCTCCAGCATGGCGGCGTGCAGATAAGCGTCCGAGTAACTGTCGCCGTGCAGCAGCACCTCGCCGCCCAGGGCGCGCACCGCGTCCACCTTGAGCTGTGGCGTGGTGGCGGGCATCACGATCACTGCGCGCGTGCCCAGCTTGTTGGCGCTCAGTGCAACGCCTTGCGCATGGTTGCCGGCCGATGCACAGATCACGCCTTTTTTGAGTTGCGCCGCGCTCAGGTGTGCCATCTTGTTGTAAGCGCCGCGCAGCTTGAAGCTGAACACCGGCTGCTGGTCTTCACGCTTGAGCAAGACGGTGTTTTTCAGGCGCAGGCTCAGGTTTTTGGCCGGCTCCAAAGCCGACTCGACTGCCACGTCATAGACGCGGGCCGTGAGGATTTTTTTCAGGTAGTCAGCGGGCTTGAGTTTGGGTGATGACATGGTCTTTCTTTCTTGGCGTCATCATAGAGCCCCAAGAAAAAAGGCCCAGACCGGGAGGTCTGGGCCATGAATCCACTCTTTGCGGAGTGGAGGAGACAAGCGGTGCAACAATCTCTGGCTGTTTCATGTAGCGCCCGAAGTCGAACGCACTGAAATGTCAATTGAATGTTAGTTGTTTTCAGTATAACGATTCAATGTTGCATAGCAACATGAATTCCTTACAAATTTGCGAAAAACACGGGTTTTAGCAGGCTTCAGGTAGCCTATTTTGAATATGAAAGAGAGTTATTCATGGAATGCATAGTCAGCTGGGCAGGCCCGCCCGCCACACCGGGTGAGGGTTCGGCCATGTCTTTTGTGGCGCAAACCGGCAGCGGCCACACCCTGGTGATGGACGGCGCGCCCGACGCTGCCAAACCCGACAACGGCGGCGCCAACCTGGCCCCGCGCCCCATGGAAACCGTGCTGGCCGGCGCCGGCGGCTGCACCGCCTACGACGTGGTGCTGATCCTCAAACGCGGCCGGCAAGACGTGCGCGGCTGCTCGGTCAAGCTCAGTGCAGAGCGCGCCGAAGTCGACCCCAAAGTGTTCACCCGCATCAATATGCACTTTGTGGTCACCGGCAAAGGCCTTACAAGCAGCGCAGTTGAGCGCGCCATCGCCATGAGCCATGACAAATACTGCTCTGCCACCATCATGCTGGGCAAGACGGCAGACATCAGCACCAGCTTTGAGCTGGTGAGCCTGCCGGACTGACACTCAAACCCGGTGCGCCACCGTCGTCATCAATTTAGCGGCGGCGCGCATCAGGTTTTTAACAGGCGCTGGCAACTCACTGGCGCCGGCCGCTTGAGCGTCGGCCGCGTGGCGTGCTTCATCAGCCTTCATCTGTGCAACGATGGCCCGCGAGGCGTGGTCTCCGGCGGGCAGCCGCTCTAAGTGGCTGGCCAGGTGCGACTCGACTTGCCGCTCGGTTTCTTGCACAAAACCCAGGCTGACACGGTCCCCCAGACGCCCCGCCACCAGGCCCATGCCGAATGCGCCTGCGTACCAAAGCGGGTTGAGCAGCGAGGGCCGTGCGCCCAGTTCGTCCAAGCGCTCCTGCGTCCAGGCCAGGTGGTCGCCTTCCTCCCGGCCGGCGTCTAAAAACTTCTGGCGCAGCAGCGGGTCTCGCGTGCTAAGGGCTTGCGCTGCATACAGCGCCTGCGCGCAGACCTCGCCCACATGGTTCACCCGCATCAGCGCACCCGAAAGCGCTTTGTCGTCCGCATTGAGCACAGTCAGCTCATTGGCCAGCGTGGGGCAGGGCTGGCTGGCACGGTTTTTTGAAAACAAAGTGCGTAATGCGGAGTCAGCGGCGGCCAAAACAGTGCTTAAAGGGGTGTCCATACTTATCTTTCGTATTCAAATAAGCCAAGCAGGCCGGTCTGCCATGCCAAGGCAGCTGCCAGGCGGTCTTTGTGCCAGTGTAGCCACTGCGCACGCGCCCAAAGCCTGCCGGTTTGTTGCTGGGCTGCAACGAAAAGAAATTTCGGCAGCAGTTTTCTTTGCCTTGGCCCTCGCCCTCTGGTGCAATAGCAATAACTTCCTAGAAGGGAGGTTGGCCTAGGGCACAAAAGCCTTAGAGCCCTATGTTTAACTTTGGAGAAACTTTCAATGAAAAAATCCTTAATTGCCCTGGCTGTTCTGGCAGCTTTCGGTACTGCGCATGCTCAATCTACTGCCACAATCTCTGGCAAATTCGGTGTTGCTGTTGGCAAAAGACTTGGCTCTGATGCCAACGTTGGTGTATCAGACGGTAACGTCACAATCGCCGCTGTCGAAGACCTCGGCGGTGGCATGAAAGCTGGTGTCAGCATCGACATGCGCACTCGCGGCCGCGAGCAAAACGTTGCTACTGCAACAGGTCAATCAATCGGACGCGATGCAACTGTTTACCTTTCAGGCGGATTCGGTACTGTAGCCTTGGGCTCTATTGAGCTTGCCAATGGCCCCATGATCCTGGGCTTGGGCGGAGCAATGCAATCTATAGAAAATGGCTTTGACGGAAGCGTCTTGTCTGGCGTTTCTAACGCCAATATCTTGCAGTGGACTTCACCAAGCATCAACGGCTTCAGCGTCAATTTGACCCATGTTGACTCTATTGCCTCCGTTGCAACTAACAACACAACAACTACTTCTACAGGCGCTGTGTTACTCAACTACGATTATGCTATTGCTGCACAACAAATCGGCGTCGCTTACAACAACGGCCCAATTAGTGCAACTGCAGATTACGCGGTTTTTTCCAACCGAACTAGCACAACTTCTACTTTAACCTCTGCAGCAGACCGTAGCCGTATTCGTGCCAGTGCATCTTATGATTTGGGCGTGATGAAAATCGGCGTAGGTGTTGAAGACAACAAGGGAACCATTTACACAAGCGCTTCAAGTGCCACTGCGGCTACCGCAGCGTCTTACGACGGCAGTCAAATGATTATTGGCGCCAGCATACCAGTTGGACCATTGCTTTTGGGTGCCGCCTACGCTCGCAACTCTGAAAGTGGTGTAGTTGCTGGTGGAACATCTAATGGCGATGAAGTTGCCAAAGGCTGGCTCGTAAGTGCCAACTACGCTTTCAGCAAGCGTACTGCTCTTCTCGGGACTTATTCTGATATCAAACGTACCGGCGGCGCTGCATTTACTGCAACCTACAGCGGTGCCTCTGCTGCTGGTACGACAGTTTCCCACGCGACCAATTCTGGCGCACAGTACCGTATTCGCTTGATGCACTCGTTCTAATCGAAATGCTGACACTAGTCAGCTGACGGTTTAGACTTTAAACCCCGCTGTGGCAACACAGCGGGGTTTTTTCATAGCGGCGGGCTTTGGGGCTGGCTAACCAGGTTGTATGTTTGAGATTGCCGCCGGCAAAATGCTTTGGGTGGGCTGGCGCGAAAGGCGCCGTTAAAGCTCTCGATATAAGCATTCTGGGTAGTGCTGCCCGGCTCAATGAGGATATGTTTGATGCTGTGTCATTGCGCCTACGTCATGAATACCCTGCAAGTGAATTCCGGTCCGTTGTTGGTTCTGACTTCCTTCGGGTAGCTCCGCAACATAGCGGCACGGTCCAGCAAGCGCATGACGTAATCCCCGCCAATGCCGAAGTCTGCAGTGATGTCCGCTCACATATGGCTGAAGTCCTCCGCCACCGTGAGGCATTTGATTAGCCGTGACACGGCGCCAGGTCTGTTAATCGCTTCGCTCACAAAGTCCATGCTCCAAGTTTGGTTCACCGCCAGCTCTGCCATCAGGGGAACGCGCACGCCAATGCGTTTGGTCTTCTTGCGCTTCCTGATCGACAATACCTCAGCGGCATAGAGGCGGCACACCCGCTTGTGATAAATGCTGTGGTACTGCGGGCGCAGTACGTCGTGGATCATGCGGTAGCCCCAGCGCCTACGGGAGTGGTAGTTCGCACGATTTGCTCGCGCAGTTCAACATTGAGCGCACTGGTCTGGCCAACGTGGCGGTAGGTTACTCGGCATAGCCCCACAAGGGCGCATGCGTGACGATCGGACATGAGGAGATCACTCACCATGCGTCCAACGGCCTCGCGTTTGACTTGTGGGGCTAGCGCTTTGTGCCAAAGACGCTCTTGAGGGCATGGAAATCCAGATGCGCCTCGCCCAGCAGACGCTTGAGCTTGTCGTTCTCCAGTTCAAGCTCGCGTAAACGCTTGGCCTCGCTGACGTCCATGCCACCGTACATACAGAGCCACTTGTAAAACGACGCATCACTGAAGCCGTGCTTGCACTTGATATGCTTAATAGGCATGCCGGCCTCTTCCTGACGCAGAAAAACAATGATCTGCTCTCCGCTGTATTTGCTTGTTCTCATGTCCATCGGTAAATGGGTGAATCAGAAGAACATAATTTTATATAGTGAACGTTTGTCAATCAACCTTCGCATTTGCGGGGGTTATTCAGAGCTTCCTTAATCTTCAATATAAATATGAACGGGCGGTAGGTCAGCGCGGTAGCGTTCATACATTTGCGTGTAAGCAGCCTCAATGTGTTTGGTAAAGCGTTTTGTGTCAAATAATGGAGTCGTCAATCTATTACGCTCAAGTTTCATTTTAATAGCTTTAAGTTTTTTTGGTTTAGTAGCCAATTCAATAGCAGTTGCTTCATATTGCGCTTGCGTAGTTGTTATTAGTTCTGGTAATTCAATGGCGTTGAGTAAGCTTGCTGCTACACGGCTTGCAAAACTTTCACCCATACAAGTCAGAACGGGTAGCCCCGCCCAAAGTGCGTCACTCGCTGTTGTGTGTGCGTTGTAGGGTAGCGTGTCAATGAATAAGTCCGCAACCCGTTGTCGCGCTAAATGCTCAGGCAGTTTTATCCGTTTGGCAAATACTAATCTGTTCGGGTCTAGTCCTCGATTCTGCACTTCTTTACGCAAGTTTATTCCGGCAGTAGTATTGTCTTCTAGCAACCACAGCACGCTACCTTCAACCGCCTTAAGAATTCTCACCCAACCGTCAAATGTATGAGGTGTTATTTTGTAATTATTATTGAAGCAGCAAAAGACAAAACTATCTTTTGGCAAACCCAACTCTTCTTTAGTAAAAATCTTGTCAGCTATGAGGCGCTGCTTGTCATTAACTTGATAGCTATAGGGTAGATAAACAACTTTTTCAGAATAAAATTCCTGATATTCTTTTGGAATTATAGTTTGGTCGGCAATAATATAATCCAAATAACTTGCGCCAAGTGTACCAGGAAAACCAAGATAGTTAACCTGTATGGGAGCAGGTTTGTAAGAAAAAACTATGTTGCGCGACAAGCCAAAAAAACAATTTAAATTAATTAATATATCGATATTCTCTTCATTGATAAAATTCACAACTTCCAAGTCGTTCATTTTGGATATATTAATTAATTTGTCAAATGCTTTTTCAATTCTTTCTCTTATTTTACTTTTGTCATCCCATCCGTTATCTAGTGCAATAATTTCAAATTTATTTTTGTCATGGTTTTCCCACAAGTTGATCATAAGTATGGATGTGGCTTGATGTCGAAACTCGCCACAGAGATATGCTATTTTTATCTTTTTATTAATTACTCTTTTATTATTTTTGTAAAGGTTGGTAAGAGGTGGATATTTGAAATTACTAAAAATTTTCGCCGCATAATAAAGAGTCATTGGGTTATTGCATACCCCTTGATGACCAAAAGGACTCGCAGACAACTTATTATCAAATATATCGTGATTTATTGATTCTAGTAAGGCGTCATAGGAATCCCATTTGTTCACAGATGTCATCATGTAAAGTATGTCTCCCTTAATGTGTGGATAGTTCGGATTTAATTTTAATACCATTTCATAACTGCTCAACGCCTCATCCAATCGCTCGAGTTCTTGGAGCGCAACACCGCGGTTATAATAAGCATCAGTGAAATCATGCTTATACTCAATCGCCCCATCATAGCTTGCCAACGCATCTTCTAAACGCTTGAGCCCATTGAGTACTATTCCACGGTTATAGTAGGCCTCAGCATATTCGGGCTTAAACTCAATCGCACGGTCATAACTTGCAAGGGCGTCTTCAAAACGCTTAAGCCCATTAAGTACTATTCCACGGTTATAAAAAGCCTCAGCGTATTCAGGTTTATACTCGATCGCACGGTCAAAACTTGCAAGAGCATCTTCCAAACGCTTGAGTTCATTAAGTAGTATTCCACGGTTTGAGTATGCCTCAGCGTATTCGGGCTTATACTCAATTGCAAGGTCATAACTTGTAAGAGCGTCTTCCAAATGCTTGAGTTGTTTGAGTACTGTTCCGCGGTTTAGGTATGCCTCAGCGAAGTCCCTCTTAAAATTAATCGCCCCATCATAACTTGAAAGAGCGTCTTCCAAACGCTTTAGTTCATTGAACACTATACCACGATTATAGTAAGCCTCAGCATAGTTGGGCTTATACTCAATCGCGAGGTCGTAACATGCAAGGGCTTCATCCAGCCGAGTGAGTTCTTTGAGCACTATTCCGCGGTTATTGTGAACAATAGCACTGGTGATGTTTATTTTTAGTGCGTCAGTAAATAATCCCAGCGATTTGTCCCATTGCTTTGTTTGAGCTGCCACCATGCCCGATAGTTGTAACGCTTCGAAGTGTTTCGGGTTGAGCATTAATATTTCTTCGTAAGCAACTCTTGCTTTTTCCAGCTCTCCTGCGGTATGTAATCTGAATGCATTTTGTAATTTTTCAACAATTTTCGATGCTGATGCTGCATTGACAGTAGCATTCACTATTATTTCAGGTTTGGAATTTGGCATTTTCTTTGACTTAGGTAGATTAAAGAAAGAAGTGTAATGTTAATTGGCTGATGGATAGTTGGCTGAGGATGTTTGTCATTCAAGTCTTCGCGACCTACAAGTTAAAGCTGACTGATTAGATACAAAGTCACTACAAAATTAAAATATACCACATTACATGCAATATGTTAATCCAGCACAGTATCATTTAAATCTCCATCGTTGCCAAAGATTGGATTATGTCGAGCCCACTTTCCAGTTCGTTTGAGCAAAGCTTGGTGCAGCGGTTTTTGGAGGAGCCTATTTTGCAAAGCGGGCGGTGGAGTTGCGGTGGGATCTCGTCAAGCCAGAAATGGGAAGGGGGTGGGTAACCATATCAACAGCTTTCGGGCATCGGCCCCATAGTCCGACACCGTCTTGCAACCGGTCTGCCTCATGACATCCGGAACTTTGGGAGCGAAACTCAGCGGCTACCCCGTAGTTGGGGTTTTCGTGGAGTTTGCGCTGCTGCTCTAGGTAGTCTGCCAAAATAGTTGGATTTATTTCGAAGTAAGTATATGTTGGTGGTAGCCTAGGTGCTGTTTGGCTTTAAAAACTAATGCCATCTTGATGTTTGTCTTGAGCAATCACCACGTGCCAGTGGGTGCTGCCTCCCTGGGTCTGGGCTGCTACACACGCGGCGACCAGACAGTCACCGAGTTTAGCGCTCGTTACGACCTGAGCAAGCGTACCTACCTGTCAGCTGCTACCGGCAAAAAGGCCGGCTTGTTTAACAATGACGGCTACCAAGGCAGCCAGTACCGTGTTGCAATGTCCCACACTTTCTAATCGCCAAGCTGACATCAGTCAGCTAACGGTTTAGACCCGAAACCCCGCTGTGGCAACATAGCGGGGGATTTTTCATGGCAAAAAAGGCTAAGACTTCTATGCCTCAAACCTTCATTCAGTTGCAGACGCCGGCGATGGCGGCACAGGCGCTATGCGGCAGCGGCCGCTCTTGGCGCGTTTTGGGCTGCGCCTTGCTTATCAGCCTTTTGGGCGCTTGCGCCCATGGGCCGGAGTCGGGTGTGACCACCCAAGCCCTGCGTGCACCAACGCCATGGGACATGGCCTCGGTGGGCGATACTGTGCCAGTGGAGCAGGCACAAAGCGCTGCCAGCCGCTGGCAGCACCTTACTTTTCCGGGTAAAACGGCCAACCAGTTTGCCTACCTGCAAGTCGATGGACGGCGGGCCATGGGGGTTCGCTCCGGCAGTGCGATAAGCATGCTGCGTAAAAATGTGAGCATTGAACCTGCGCAACTGGCGGGCTTGCGCTTTTCGTGGAAAGTGCCTGGCTTGATTGCAGGCGCAGACTTGGGCCTGCGCGAAAAAGAAGACTCGCCGGTACGCCTGGTGCTGGCTTTTGACGGCGACCGCTCTCGCATGTCGCAGCGTGACCACATGCTCTCCGAGCTGGCTCGCACACTGACCGGCGAAGAGATGCCTTACGCCACCTTGATGTATGTCTGGAGCAATCACCATGTGCCGGGCACCGTGTTGAAAAGCTCGCGCACAGAGCGTATTCGCAAGTTGGTGCTGGAGTCAGGGCCGGACCGCTTGAACCGCTGGCTGGACTATGAGCGCGACATACGCGCCGACTTTGTAGCCGCCTTTGGCGAGGAGCCGGGGCGGTTGATGGCCGTGGGCATAATGACCGACACCGACAACACCCGCTCCAGCACGCAGGCCTGGTACGGCCCGGTGGTGCTGGGCATGGCCGGGCGCTGAAGCGGCGCTGCTTCAAGCGTAGCGTTTGTTACGCAGGTTGTTTTTCATGTCTTGCAGCAGCGGCTGCAATTTGGGGCTGCCCACGCGCAGTGCCACGGTGGTGGCCAAAATATCGATGATCATCAGGTGCAAGAGGCGCGAGACCATGGGGCTGTAGCGGTCATAGCCCTCAGGGTGGTCTGCCGACAAATGAACATGGCCGGCGGCTGCCAGTGGTGAGCCACTGGCCGTGATAACGATGACGGTAGCGCCTTTCTTGCGGGCAATGTCGGTGGCGTCCATCAGGTCGCGTGTGCGGCCGGAGTTGGAGATCACCACCAGGCAGTCACCCGCACCCAACAGAGACGCGCTCATGACCTGCATGTGGCCGTCGCTGTAGGCGATGGTGTTGACGCCAAGGCGAAAGAACTTGTGCTGTGCGTCCTGCGCCACAATGCCGGAGTTGCCTACACCAATGAACTCGATGCGCTTGCCGGTCTGGCAGGCCAGTAACAGGGCGTCTACCGCTTTGCTGATGGCAAAGGTGCTGGCGTCGTTGCGGTATTTCAAAAAAGCCGATACGGTGTTGTCAATCACCTTGACCACCACGTCGCTGACCTTGTCATCTGAGTCCACGCTGCGGTGGATAAAGGGCACACCTTCACTCACGCTGCCGGCCAGCTTGAGCTTGAAGTCACTCAGCCCGTCATAACCCAGGCTGCGGCAAAAGCGCACCACGGTGGGTTTGCTCACATGCGATCGCTCAGCCAGCGCGCTGATGGGCAAGTTGGCAAAAGCCCGCGGGTCGCTCAGCACCAGCTTGGCCACCCGCTGCTCAGCAGGGGCCAACGAAGGCAAACAGGCTTTGATGCGGTCAAGCATCGCAGCACCTAAACCACCGCGACTGCCCACCAGCCAGGGCCGCGGGTCCGGCTTTGCCGGCCCGCAGGCGCAGCGCCCCCTCGGGGGGCAGCGAACCACACGCAGTGGGGAGCGTGGGGGTTAACACTCTTCACTCCAGCAAAAACCATCGCGCGCAATCATCGCGCTGGCGGCGCTCGGCCCCCAGGTGCCGGCGGCATAGGGGCGCGGGCCTTGGCTGTCTTGGCGCCAGGCGTTCAAAATGGGTTCGACCCAGCGCCAGGCTTCTTCTTGCTCGTCGCTGCGCACAAACAGGTTCAAACGGCCTTCGATGACGTCGAGCAACAGGCGCTCATAGGCGCCCACGCGTTCAGAGCCAAAGCGTTTGTCAAAGTCCAAATCAAGCTGCACAGGCGCCAGTTGGGTGCTGCTGCGCTGGCCGCTGGCCAGGCGTTTGTCGGCGCCTTGCGCCAGCAGGTGAAGCTCCAGCCCGTCTTTGGGCTGCAGGTTGATGACCAGCCGGTTGGCCGCGCCCGCCGGCGTGCTGAAAATCGCGTGCGGCGTCGGCCTGAAGTTGACCACAATGCGCGCATCCCGTGTCGCCAGCCGTTTGCCGGTGCGTATGTAAAAAGGCACGCCGGCCCAGCGCCAATTAGCGATTTCAGCGCGCAGGGCCACAAAGGTTTCGGTCTGGCTGTTGGGCGCTACGCCGGGCTCGTCCGTGTAGGCCCGCACCGCTGTGCCGTTGCTGCTGCCGGCGGCATATTGGCCGCGCACCACGTGCTGCTGCAAGGTCTCTGGGGTCCAAGGCTTGAGGGCGCGCAAGACCTTGAGCTTTTCGTCGCGAATGGCGTCGGCGTGGGCGTTGATGGGCGGCTCCATGCCGATGGCGCAGAGCAGCTGCAAGGCGTGGTTTTGCACCATGTCGCGCAGCGCGCCGGTGTGGTCGTAAAAGGCGCCGCGCTTTTCAACGCCCAGGTCTTCAGACATGGTGATCTGGATGTTGGCAATGTTCTCGCGCCGCCACAGGGGCTCAAACAAAGCATTGCCAAAGCGCAGCGCAAACAGGTTTTGCACCGAGGGTTTGCCCAGGTAATGGTCGATACGAAACACCTGCTTTTCGCTGAGCACGCGGCGCACGGCTTCGTTGATGGCGCGGTTGGAGGCCAGGTCATGGCCCAGCGGCTTTTCAAGCACCACGCGGGTGGCCGGGCCGTTCAGCCCGGCAGCGGCGATCTGCTCGACCACCGAGGTGAACAAGCCGGGCGCTGTGGCCACGTACATGACCACCGTGTCTGCCTGGCGGGCTTTGATCATCCCAGCGAGTCGGGCGAAATCTGCGGGCTTTGTGACGTCCAGACGCAGGAAGTTGAGCATGGCCGCAAAGCGTGCAAACTCTTCCTGACTCGGGCGCTTGTCGAGCTCGACTTCGTCAAAGCGGGCTTGGATGAAGGCACGGTAGGCGTCGTCAGACAGGTCGTCACGCGCTACGCCGATGATCCGGCCGCCGGCCGGCAAGGAGCCGTGGCGAAAAGCCTGAAACAGAGCCGGCATCAATTTGCGCCAGGCCAGATCGCCAGTGCCACCAAACAAAACGAGATCAAAACTCATGGGCGTGCTCACCGTGCCAATACGGGACAAAAAAGATAGTTCAGAGATGGTAACTGAGTTCCATCATGGCGTGATGGTTTGGGTACAAAATTTAGCTTGAAGTACTTGCCGGTCTCATTCAAAAGGATCGCCGTCCTGTGGCGAGCTGTATTGTTAAGCCAAGTAATCAAATTACCTTAAAATTTCAAATTAATCATCACTTTGCGCATGCCATAGGTGACGCCGTCAAAGCTGCCCCGCATAATCAAACCATGAATCAACTCGATGCGCTCAAACAACTGACCACGGTGGTGGCCGACACCGGCGACTTCAAACAGCTGGCGCAGTTCCAGCCGCAAGACGCCACCACCAACCCTTCGCTGATTCTCAAGGCGGTGCAAAAACCCGATTACCAACCGCTGTTGCAAGAGCAGGTCACGCGCTTTCGCGGCAAGCCTTTGGACGAAGTGATGGACCGCCTGCTGGTGCGTTTTGGCTGCGAAATTTTGTCGCTGATACCCGGCAGGGTGTCGACCGAGGTGGACGCGCGCCTGAGCTTTGACAGCGCCGCAACACTGGCCCGGGGCGAGCGTTTGATTGCGCTCTACAAGGCTGAAGGCATTGCCGCTGAGCGTGTGCTCATCAAGGTGGCCGCTACCTGGGAGGGCATCGTCGCTGCCAAAGAGCTGGAGCGCCGCGGCATTCACACCAACCTCACCCTGCTGTTTTCTTTTTGTCAGGCGGTCGCTTGCGGCCAGGCCCAAGTGCAGCTCATATCGCCTTTTGTAGGGCGCATTTACGACTGGTACAAAAAATCTGCGGGTGCAGCTTGGGTCGAGGCCGACAAGGCCGGCGCCAAGGACCCCGGCGTGCAGTCGGTGCGCGAGATTTACAACTATTACAAAAAATTCGGCATTGCCACTGAAGTCATGGGCGCGAGCTTTCGTAACACCGGCCAGATCACGTCGCTGGCCGGCTGCGACTTGCTGACCATCAGCCCCGAGCTCTTGGCGCAACTGGCGGCTGGCCAAGCGCCGCTGGAGCGCGCACTGAGCGCGCAGGGCGCCCAAAAAATGGACCTGCAGCCTGTGCAGTTTGACGAAGCAGGTTTTCGCTTTGCGCTCAATGAAGACGCTATGGCCACCGAGAAACTGGCCGAAGGCATTCGCGCTTTTGCGGCAGACGCCATCAAGCTCGATCAGCTGATGCTGGCCGTATGAGCTGGCTCACACGCTGCGACCGCACGCCGGCATGGGCGCAGTTGCAAGCCCACTTTGGCAGCGGGTCACAGCCCGCCAGGGCCTTTGACCTGCGCCAGGCTTTTGCGGCCGACCCGGCGCGTTTTGAGGCCTTGAGCCAGCAGGCGCCGCATGTGTTTGCTGACCTGTCTAAAAACCTGATCGATGCGCCCACCGAGGCCTTGTTGCAAACCCTGGCCCGCCAGTGCGGTGTGACGGCGCTGCGCGATGCCATGTTTGCAGGCCTGCCGATCAACAACACCGAGCAGCGGCCGGTGATGCATTTTTTGCTGCGCCAGCCGCCGCGCGCTGCCGGCGAAGCGGCGCGGCCTTGGGATGCTGAACTGACGCAGGTGCATGCAACTCTGCAAGCCATGCTGGCCTATGCCGAACAAGTGCGCGCCGACGAGAGCATCACCGACGTGGTCAACATCGGCATTGGCGGCTCGGACCTGGGACCGCAGATGGCCGTGCAGGCGCTGGCTGAATTTGCCATACCGGCTAAGCGTCTGCATTTTGTGTCGAACGTAGACGGCCACGAGCTGGCCGGTTTGCTGGCGCGGCTGGATGCCGGCAAGACGCTTTTTCTGGTGGCCTCCAAAACCTTCACCACCACCGAGACCATGAGCAATGCGCTGTCGGCTAAGCGCTGGTTTGAAGCGCAGTTGGGCGTTGAAGCCCCTGCGCTGATCGCGCGCCACTTTGCCGCGCTCACCACCAACGTGGCGGCGGCACGCGAATTTGGCATCAGCACCACTTTTGGTTTTTGGGACTGGGTGGGCGGGCGCTATTCGCTGATGTCGGCGATCGGTCTGCCGCTGGCCATCAGCATCGGTGCTGCCGGCTTTAAAGACATGCTGGCCGGCGCGCACGCCATGGACCAGCATTTTTGCAGCGCGCCGGCAGAGCGCAATTTACCGATGCGTTTGGGACTGCTCGATGTCTGGTACCGCAACTTTCATGGTTTCACCAGCCGCAGCATCGCGCCCTACCACAGTGCCTTGCGGCGCTGGCCGGCTTACTTGCAGCAGCTGGAGATGGAGAGCAACGGCAAGCGCGTGGACCGCGAAGGTCAGGCGCTGCCCTTTGGCACAGCGCCCGTGCTCTGGGGCGAGCCGGGCACCAACGGCCAGCATGCTTACTTTCAGATGCTGCACCAGGGAACCGATGTGGTGCCCATGGAATTTGTCGCGGTTAAAAAAGCGGCGCACCATTTGCCCGGCCATCACGACAAGCTGCTGGCCAACGCGCTGGCGCAGGCCCAGGCCTTCATGCTGGGCCAAGCGGACGCCGGCGGGCACAAGCACTTTGCGGGCAACCGGCCCAGCACCTTTTTGCTGCTGGATGAACTGACGCCCGCCAGCCTGGGCGCGCTGCTGGCTTTGCAGGAGCACCGCGTGTTTGTCAGCGGTGCCGTTTGGGGCATTAACAGTTTTGACCAGTGGGGCGTCGAGCTCGGCAAGGTGCTGGCCAAAGACATCGAAGCTCGCTTGCGCACTGGCGATGCCCTCGGCCTGGACGCATCCACCGCCGGTTTGCTGGCGCGTTTGAAGGCTTGAAAAGTCGCTCAGTTTCCGCTGGGGCTCAAGGGTTACCGATAAACAGGAAAACGCGCGCCGCGTTATCGCTCGCCTTGGCCAGGCCCAGGTAAACCGGCCCCAGCAGCGTCTCGCCGCCCAGGTACACGCTGGCCGAACGGACCAGCCCGCTGCCTTGTGTCTCTGAGTAGCGCTGCGCCATGCTGCCACCTTCCAGCGACAAGCCAAGGCGCAAGTCACCGCGCAGACCCAGGGGCATCTGGCTGATGATTTTTTCACTGCGCAGCCCCAGGTAGCGCATGTCCGACAGCAGCTGCTTGTAGGCCAGCCCCGAGAGATTGTTAACACCGCCCAGCGCTGCGGCATCGCTGAGTGGGAGCACACCTTTGTTGGCATGCGTGAAGGCCACACGTCCGGTGAGCACATAAGTGCCGAAACCCAGCGCTTGGCTGTAGCTGCCGTCAAGCTTGCCGTAGTCACCGGACTGGGTCTGCATCAGGCGGGCGCGCCAGCCTTCGGTGGGAAAGTAGGGGCTGTTGAAGCGGTCTAGGTCAGCCAGTGCAAACCAGGCGCTGGTGCTGCTGGAGCGGTCTGCGGGCAACAAGCTGTCGCTGCCGATGCGGGTGCTGACTTTCTGTTTTCGCAGCAAGAGCCCCGACTTGAGCACGCCGTAGCGGCCCAGGTTCAGACCCAGGCCGGTGTTGATTTCGCTGAACTCGGTGTTAAAGCGGCCTTGCGCCTGGCCTGCCTGGTACAGGTCCACGGTCTGGCCGCTCAACAGGCCGCTGGTTTCGGCAAACCAGGGCTGGCCGGCCTCCAGCGGCTGGTACCAGTTGATACCCAACAAGCTGTCTGCGCCCAGCTGGCCGGTGAACAGCAGTTCGCCGCCGCTGCGGTTGAGTTGCGTCATCTGGTAGGCCAGACGGATGTTGTAGCGTGCATCGTCACGCGAACCCCAGGCGAAGTTCAGGCCGCTGCGCAAGAAGTTCGGGCCCCAGGGTTTTTCGGTCGGGTAAAGCCGAAGAATGTTTTTGTCATCGCTGCGTGCCAATTGGTAGGCCAGGTTGCTGTAGCGGCCTTCGCCGTAGGCGAGCAGCAAGTCTTGCTCCAGTGCCTTGACGTCCAGCGCTGAGCCGGCCTTGTTGCGCATTTGCGCGGTAAACAAGCGGGTCCGCTCGGCATCCAGACCGGTCGTCTCTACCGCGTCCAGCTTCAACTGCGGTGCATCGCTGCGCGCCATGCGGCGCAGCCACACGGCGTAGTCAGATGCACTCAGCGCCAGGCTTTGTAACTTCCCCTGGACAGCCGTGGCCGCTGCATAACCGCGTGCAATGGTGTCGTCGCTGCGCTCGAAGTCAGCAGCCGTGATGCCGTCCAGATCGGGCTGGATGTAAATGTCGATGCCCGGTCGCAGCAGGCTCAGCGACTTGGTGACATTTTGCTCGGTCAGCAGATTGATCATCTGCGCCGCCACGGACAGCGGAGACGCATCAATGTCCTCGGCCTTGAGCAGCGGCGAGCCGACGTTGATGGCAATGACCACGTCGGGCCGGCACAAGTCGGTCACCTCGGCAATCGGCACGTTATCCACCAAACCGCCATCAACCAGGCTCAGGCCTTCGTACTTGACGGGGGACATCAGGCCGGGCACCGACATGGTGGCCCGCATCAGCGAAGCCAGGTCACCACTGCGCCAGGCACGCCGCTGGCCGGTGACGATGTCGGTGGTGAGCAGGGCCAGTGGCAACTGCTGGCTTTCAACGCGCTGCGGCGCCAGGTCGGCGCGCACCAGCCGGTCAATGAAGAACTTGATTTTCTGACCGCTGAGCACGGCCGACGGAAACTGCAGCGAGCCGTTTTTAACGCCCGCTTCTGCGCCCGGGATATAACTTTGTGAAAAGCCCTTCAGGCGCGGCGTGAAATCGGCATAGCTGGCGGCGTCTTTGAACATGTCGCGCCAGTCGGCTTGCCGCAGTGCCACTTGCATATCGCCAGGCGACAGCCCGGAGCTGAATGCGCCCGCCACCAATCCGCCCATGCTGGTGCCCGCCACGCAATCAATCGGAACACGCAACTCTTGGAGTTTTTGCAGCACCCCGATGTGGGCGGCACCACGCGCACCGCCGCCGCCCAGCACCAGCCCGATGCGTGGTGGCGCCGCTTGGGCATGGGCCAGCGGCGCCAGGCTGGACAGCATGTACACAGCCAGCGGTAAGAGGACCGGCAAGAGGACCGGCAAGAGTGGCCGCAAAAGCAGCGGCAGGGCGAGCCGGCGAACGCTGGAGGCAAACCGAGTGATAGTTTTCATCAATAAATTCTAAAACAATAAAATTAAAAATCGTAATGAATTACTACTTTTGTGTATTTTCTCGGCATTCCGGCCTAACGGCGCTTTGATACAGCGCAAGCCCGGCCGTGAATTCCTGTTGGCGGGCCTTTTAAAAGGGCGGAGCAAGGAGGGTGCGCCCTAGAATGAAATTTGTTGACTTGGGCAATGGCGTGCCAAGGGCGCCGTCCATCGTTTCATGTCTTCAACCTCGGCTTACCCATGATCATGTTGTCCTCAGTTTTGCGCCGCGTCGGTCTGCTGTGGCTTGGATTGGCTTTAGGTTCGGCTGCAATGGCCCAGGCTACACGCCCAATGTCACTTTGGCCCACCATTCCATTCATCCGTGGTCAGGACCTGTGCCAGTTTCAGGACGCTTACGGAAAAAGCCGCAATGAATTGGCCCTGGAGATGGCTGGCCGGCTCAAAGATTTGCTGAGTTTTGGTGCAGAAGCGGACGATGCCCTGGACAGCTTGTTGGCCATTGATGCGCTGATCGACAAAAACCGCCGCCTGGCAAGCTCGGGCCAAGCCATGGACCTCACGCTAGAGGCCAGCCTGCGCGCTGCACTGGACGGCTTGTACCGGGAGATCAAGCCCAAAGACAGAAAGCTCACTTTCCTCAATCCGACCCCCTTGCTCGATATGCTGCGCGAGTTGCGCAGCGCCAAAGCACGCTCAACCAACAGCAACTGGCCAAAATTTCAGGTTTTGCATGGGGCACCTACGCCTACGGGCCGGGTTGCCGCGGTGATCTGCTGGTCACGCTGCACATCGAGCTGGGCAGTGGCGCTTCGCACAGCTTTCAGGCCCAGGGCCGGCCGGAGTCTGTCATGACGGCAATGGCGGCCCAAATGTTCAAGCAAGTGCAGCGCACGGTGTTTCCGTCGGTGGTGAACATGGGTAAAAAATCCCTGACCCTGCTGGGTGCCCCCGGCTCGCCAATTGGCATGGCCCCCACGCCCGCAGTGGCTGAAGCGGCCTGTGCTGCCAGCCGTGGCCGTTTGCCCCTGTGGGATGAATACGAGTTCTTGTCGGCACTGGGGGAATGGAGCGGCGGCGTTGCGCTAGACCACAGTTACTGGGCCCTGGCCGACGGCCATGTGCTGGCGCCTGACTTGAGAAACCCATCGCCGGTGCGACACCCGGAAGATGTGAACTCCAACGAGATTTATTTTTACTGCGTGCGCTGAGCCAGCGCCATGAAAAAACCCCCGCAGGGCAGAAGCCTTGCGGGGGTTTTGCTTCGAGAAGCTGGCTTATTACATGCCCATGCCGCCCATACCGCCCATACCACCCATGTCGCCGCCGCCCATGCCGCCGCCGGCAGGTGCGTCGTCTTTAGCAGACTCAGCAACCATGCACTCGGTGGTCAGCATCAAGCTGGACACAGACGCTGCGTTTTGCAGCGCAGTGCGGGTCACTTTGGTGGGGTCCAGAATACCCATTTCGATCATGTCACCGTAAGTGTCATTAGCGGCGTTGAAGCCGTAGTTGCCTTTACCGGCCAACACGGCATTGACCACCACAGAGGCTTCGCCACCAGCGTTGTAAACGATCTCGCGCAAAGGCGCTTCGATGGCTTTGAGCACCAGCTTGATGCCGGCGTCCTGGTCAGCGTTGTCGCCCTTGATGGCGCCAGCAGTTTGCTTGGCACGCAGCAATGCCACGCCGCCGCCAGCCACGATGCCTTCTTCCACAGCAGCGCGGGTAGCGTGCAGGGCGTCTTCAACGCGGGCTTTTTTCTCTTTCATTTCGACTTCGGTGGCAGCGCCCACCTTGATCACGGCCACACCGCCGGCCAGCTTGGCCACGCGCTCTTGGAGCTTCTCGCGGTCGTAGTCAGAGGTGGCTTCTTCGATCTGAACGCGCACTTGCTTGACGCGCGCTTCGATGTCTGCAGCAGCGCCGGCACCGTCGATGATGATGGTATTTTCTTTGCCCACTTCGATGCGTTTGGCAGAACCGAGGTCAGCCAAGGTCACTTTTTCGAGCGACATGCCGACTTCTTCAGCGATTACTTTGCCGCCGGTCAGTATGGCGATGTCTTCGAGCATGGCTTTGCGGCGATCGCCGAAGCCTGGTGCCTTGACAGCGACAACCTTCAGGATGCCGCGCAGTGTGTTCACCACCAAAGTAGCCAGGGCTTCGCCCTCAACTTCTTCAGCCACGATCAACAGGGGACGACCGGCCTTGGCGACTTGCTCCAGGGTGGGCAGCAGGTCACGGATGTTACTGATCTTCTTGTCGTAGAGCAGCACAAACGGGTTGTCCAGCAAAGCGGCTTGCTTTTCAGGGTTGTTGATGAAGTAAGGGCTGAGGTAGCCGCGGTCAAACTGCATGCCTTCAACGACTTCCAGCTCGGACTCCAGCGACTTGCCGTCTTCCACGGTGATGACGCCTTCTTTGCCGACTTTGTCCATGGCATCAGCAATGATCTTGCCGATGGTTTCGTCAGAGTTGGCAGAGATCGAGCCGACCTGTGCGATTTCTTTCGACGTGGTGGTGGCTTTGGAAGCTTTTTTCAGTTCTGCAACCAGAGCCGAAACAGCCTTGTCGATGCCGCGCTTGAGGTCCATGGGGTTCATGCCGGCAGCAACGTACTTCATGCCTTCGTGCACGATGGCTTGCGCCAGCACAGTCGCTGTGGTGGTGCCGTCGCCAGCGATGTCGGAAGTCTTGGAAGCGACTTCCTTGACCATCTGCGCGCCCATGTTTTGCAGCTTGTCTTTGAGTTCGATTTCTTTAGCGACGGACACGCCGTCTTTTGTCACGGTAGGGGCGCCGAAAGAGCGCTCCAGCACCACGTTACGGCCTTTAGGGCCCAGGGTGACTTTGACTGCGTTGGCCAGGATGTTGACACCCTCGACCATGCGTGCGCGGGCTTCGCCGCCGAAAATGACGTCTTTTGCTGCCATGTTTAATTCTCCAGAT
>Ga0164295_10001485_pt1 | contig 19451 bp, 16 predicted proteins | sample GEODES006metaG_FD_111798 | JGI IMG/M metagenome (GOLD analysis project Ga0164295, IMG submission 111798) | Oligotrophic lake water microbial communities from Sparkling Lake, Wisconsin, USA - GEODES006 metaG | ecosystem: Environmental > Aquatic > Freshwater > Lake | place: USA: Sparkling Lake... | reverse complement strand
TTGGATAATTAAATTTCGAGATGCCGATTTTTGAAGGGATTTTCGTAGTAAGAAAAGCAAGTATCATTATGGCCCTACCTAACCTCAATACAAGATCAACAACGAGAAAAAAAACTAGCTCTGTAGATGTGAGCGCCATGATGTATGGAAAAATTCCACCGCAAGCAAGAGAATTGGAGGAAGCGATACTTGGTGGTATACTTTTAGAGAAAAGTGCATTTGATACAGTGACAGAAATATTGAAGCCAGAATGTTTTTATGTAGAAGCACATCAAATGATTTTTCAATCGATGCAAAGTTTACAGCAGAAGAATATGCCTATTGACATGTTAACTGTGGTGGAAGAATTAAAAATGCGCGAGTATCTAGATCAAGTTGGGGGCGCTTATTATATTTCTAAATTAACCAACGTCGTTGTATCTACTGCAAACATTGACTCGCATTCTAAAATTGTTTTACAAAAATTTATTCAAAGAGAACTCATCAGAATTAGTGGCGAGATTATTAGTAACTCCTACGAAGACAGCACAGATGTATTTGATTTGTTAGATGAGAGTGAAACAAAAATGTTCAATATCACTAATAATTATCTAAAGAAAAATTTTGTAGACATAGGAAATGCTTTAGCAGAATCTATTAAGCGTATTGATGTTTTAAGAACTAAAAAAGATGAAATCTCTGGTGTGCCTAGTGGATTTGCATCATTAGATAGAATCACTTTTGGATGGCAGCCAACAGATTTAATCATTTTAGCAGCGCGTCCTTCTGTGGGTAAAACCGCATTTGCATTGAATCTAGCGCGCAATGCAGCTTTGCATCCTACAAAACCTCAGGGAGTAGGATTTTTTAGTTTGGAGATGAGCGCAAGTCAGTTAGTGCAACGTATTTTAAGTGCTGAGAGTGAAATTAAAATGGAGAAAATTTCCAGAGGTAAATTAGAAGATTACGAATACCAACAATTGCATACCAAGGGTATCAATCGACTGGAGTCTGCCCCAATTTATATTGATGATACCGCAGCCTTGAATATTTTTGAGTTTAGAGCTAAAGCAAGAAGGTTGGTAAACAAACACGATGTTAAACTCATCATCATTGACTACTTACAATTAATGAGTGGATCTGGTGATAGAAATTCAAATAGAGAACAAGAGATTAGTCATATCTCACGAAGTTTAAAAGCCTTGGCGAAGGAACTGAATGTACCCATCATTGCATTGTCTCAGTTGAGTCGTGCAGTGGAAACCAGAAAAGAAAGTAAGATGCCGCAGTTGAGTGATTTACGTGAATCAGGTGCGATTGAGCAGGATGCGGATATGGTGATGTTCATTTACAGACCAGAATATTATGAAGTGATGAGTAACGAGATGGGCGAAAGTACCATGGGCGAAACACATATCAGGATTGCGAAACACAGAAATGGCTCATTGGATTTAATCAAACTGAGAGCGAGATTGGATGTACAGAAATTCGAAGAGTGGGATGGAGATACTGGTATCCCTGGACTAAGCAATAATTATAAACCCCTCACACAAAATCTAGGTGCAGGTGATGCACAAGATGGTGGTCGTTTTTTTATCCAAGGCAGTAAAATGAATGGCGGAGAATTTGATGATGACTCAAACGATGATCAACCATTCTAAACTGTATCTATGTCTGTTCCTTTCTTTTACGAACCATTGATTGCCACTGGCATGACGCAGTTTACATTGAGCGAAACCTCTAGTAAACATTGTGTTCAAGTGCTAAGGATGGATGTAGGTGAGCATATAGAGATCACCAACGGACAAGGTGGATTGTTTCATGCAAGCATTCAAGTAGCGCATAAAAAAAATGCCCTTGTTGCTATTACCAAGGCCATTCAAAATGAAGGTCCAAAACAAAAATTACATCTAGGTATTTCTTTGTTAAAAAATGCCGTGCGCTTAGAATGGCTTTTTGAAAAAGCAACAGAAATGGGCATCACAAATATTACACCATTGGTTTGCGAACGCACTATTCACGAAAGATTCAAAACAGAAAGAATGCAACAGATCATTCAATCTGCCATGATTCAAAGCCAACAAACTTGGTTGGCCGTTTTAACTGAACCAATGCCTTTCCAACAATTTATAGAAAAGGCCACTGCTGTTCAAAAACTCATTGCGCATTGCGAGCCCTTGAACAAAATTTCTATTAAATTGATTGAAGCTAGTGAGGACCTAGTACTTTTAATTGGACCCGAAGGTGATTTTACTCCTTCAGAAATTGAAGCAGCCATTGCCAAGGATTTTAAGCCCATTGATCTTGGCCCTACCCGACTCAGAACAGAGACTGCTGGTATTTTTGCGCTGAGTGTCTTAAAAAATTTCTAATTTACAGCTATGAAAGTGATTGAAGTCAATACACCCGAATTAGATCATTCCTTTTTGGCCATCAATGTGCTTGTAAATAAGGACAACCCAAACTATATTAGACCTTTGGACAATGAAGTGCTTGCCACTTTTAATCCATCCAAGAATAAATTATTTAAAGAGGGTGCTGCAAAAAGATGGATTGTTCAAGATGAAACAGGAAAGACCCTTGGCCGTATTGCCGCATTTCATTACGCTAAATACAAAAACAAAGGCACCGATTATGCGACTGGCTGTATTGGTTATTTTGACGCATTACAGGATCAATTAGTCGCCAACTTATTATTTGATACTGCAAAAGCATGGTTAATGTCCGAGGGCATGGAAGCCATGGATGGACCAGTGAATTTTGGCGATCGAGATAAATGGTGGGGACTGATGGTAGAAGGCTTTGACAGGGAACCTATGTATGGTATGTCTTTTAACCCATCTTATTACGAAACTTTATTTACCAATTATGGTTTTAAAAATTTCTATAACCAGTATTATTATCGCAAACCATTATCAGCGGAATTGCCTGATAGATTTAAAGAACGCTACGAAAAATTCATAACAAAGCAAGACTACAGCGTCCAACATTTACATAAAAAAAAATTAGACAAATATGCCAATGACTTTGTGCATATTTATAATTCGGCATGGGCACAACATGGAGAAGCAAAAGCCATCACGAAGGATCAAATCATGCAACTTTTTAAAACCCTTAACCCAGTCATGGATGAGCGTATGATTCGATTTGCCTATTACAAGGAAGATCCTATTGCCATGTTCATTAATATCCCAGATGTAAATCAATATTTTAAGCACTTTGATGGACAATTAGGATGGAAACAGAAATTGCATTTGTTGTGGATGAAATTTAGGAAAACAAATACAAGATTAACTGGATTAGCATTTGGGGTGGTGCCAAAATTTCAATCTCTAGGCATAGATAGCTATTTAATCTATTCCACTTCTTTACTGCTGCATGAACTCAAAATCTACGAAGAGTATGAGATGGGATGGGCCGCAGATTGGAATCCAAAAATGGTCAATATCTACAAAAGTCTTGGCGCAGATCCGAGCAGACATATGGTGACATTGAGACATATTTTTGACCTCCAAAAACACCCTTTTGAGCGTCATCCTGTAATGGAATATAAGAGCCCAAGACAAGCCAGTTAAGGATTTCATAAATAGGGGATAAGATTTACGCCCTAGCTCAGAAAATTACCTTTTGATGCATTATATTGCAGCTCAAGTATGGAGAATTTTATCGTATCAGCAAGAAAATATCGTCCTCAAAACTTTAATACAGTTGTGGGTCAGGATCATATTACAACTACATTAAAGAATGCGATCTTAAACCAACATCTAGCACATGCATTTTTGTTTTGTGGACCAAGAGGTGTAGGTAAAACAACTTGCGCACGTATCCTTGCAAAAACAATCAATTGTACCAATATCACAAAGGAAGGCGAAGCTTGTAACCAATGTGAAAGTTGTGTGTCTTTTGAAAAAGGCGCTAGCTTAAATATCCATGAATTAGACGCAGCGAGTAACAACTCTGTAGATGATATAAGAACACTTGTTGAACAGGTTCGCTTTGCACCACAGGCTGGTAAATACAAAGTGTACATTGTGGATGAGGTCCACATGCTCAGTGCCAGTGCATTTAATGCATTTCTAAAAACATTAGAAGAGCCCCCGCCCTATGCTATTTTCATTTTAGCGACCACCGAAAAACATAAAATTCTTCCGACCATTTTAAGTAGATGTCAAATTTTTGACTTTAAAAGAATTGTGCCAGAAGATACCGTAAAACACTTAGAAGAAATTGTAGCGAAAGAACATATCAAGGCCGAAAGAAACGCGCTACAACTCATTGCTCAAAAAAGTGAAGGATGTATGAGGGATGCATTGAGTATTCTTGACAAAATTGTTAGCTTCTCTAATGGCGCATTGACTTACGACAATACTTTAGAGCACTTGAATATTTTAGACGAAGGTTATTATTTTAAATTATTAACCCACCTTACAGAGGAAGATCTAACAAGTGCCATGCTGTTGTATGATGAAATCAACCAAAAAGGTTTTGAAGGAGATACGGTATTATATGGCATGGCAGCATTTATTAGAAATATTCTTGTTTGTAAAGATCAAGCCAGCGCGCATTTACTTGAGTCTATAGAAGGTTGGAGAGACCAATACCTAGCTGCTGCCCAAAAAATAGGCACCCCTTATTTAGTCAGTGCATTGAATATTTTAAATGAAGCCGAGATCCAATTTAAGATGGCTCGCAACAAAAGATTGCATGTAGAATTGGCCTTGATTAAACTCAATTTTTTACAACAAGCAATTGAATTAAGTATGGAAGACGGCCAACTAGTAAAAAAAAAACTAGTTGACGCGCATTACCCTATTCGCACTAAAAAGATCATTCCTTTAAGTAATATTGTTGTGAACGCTGAGGCAAAATTAGTGATTGAGACTTCTGCGCCAGTAACCAACCCAATTTCCACTCCAATAGTTCCTGCTAAAAAAGTTGTTAACCCTGCAGTTCAGAATACCCCTATAGTTGAACCAGTTATAACTGCTAGCGTTCATCAAGATAATGGGACTAGTCAATCAGTTTCGACCAACGCTGGCGGCAAGAAAAGTCTATTGGCCGTTTTACAACAGAAATATGGTAGCGAGTACAATATCGAAGAAGTCAAGGAAGCTATTTCTTTGGACATGGAGACATTACAATTATGCTGGAACGAGTATGCCAAAAAAATGGAGCAGGATATGAAACACTCCGTGGCAGGGACTTTTAGAATGGCAACACTTCAGATAGAAGATCCTACGCATTTTACAATTACGGTACCTGCTTTAACTGCTCAAAAATTTGTGGAACAAGAAAGAATGAGTTTGATGGAAACTATTTGGGAACGTTTTCAAAATAGAGCTATTCAATTTAGTATTCTTGTAGATGCAGGTGAAAAGGAGGATGTGCCTTTGTATTTGAAACTCAATAGCAAACAAAAGTTTGATCATATTGCTAAGCAATATCCATTGGTACAACAGCTGAAAGAACGTTTGAATTTAGAAGTGAATTTTTAATACCGCTTTACTATTTATAATTTCGCTTTTGCAAAACCTTTCTGCTTAAGGTATTGAAATACTTTTTGACGGTGATCTCCTTGAATAATAATTTCTCCGTCTTTTACAGCACCGCCAGCACCGCAAAAGTTTTTTAGGGCTTTTCCCAATAATTCTAAATCCGATTCGGAGCCTTCAAAACCATACACAATGGTAACCGTTTTGCCCGCTCTATGTTTGGTTTCTAGAATCACCCTAAGCATTTGTTCAGCTGGAAGTAAGGTCTCTTTTGCTGCTTCCTCATTTGGCTGCATATAATCCGGATTGGTACTATACACTAGAGGTATACTTGAAAAACTATTCAAGGTATTTTTTGGCTTCTTACTCATCTTCTAACTTATTACGCATCTACTTTAGTAGAAATCTTTAAGCAACTAGTTTACCCGCATGCTCACAATCACAAATCCTTTCTTAGTGGATTGAAGCAATAAGGTCATATTGTATTTTTGTTGGCTAGATAATAACTTACCTGTGAGGTATAAGGTATTGCCTAATTTTCTTTCTGCACTTTTTTCAAAACCTACAATATTTTTTTGATTAAAAAAAGCTTGTAAGGTTTCATTGGCTTGTTTTGCATTCAATGGCTTGGCAGCCACTTGATCCAAAACACTCGACTCTACTTGGTTGTCCCAGAAAATTTGCAAAGCATTAAAGTTGCCTGTTTGCAAATGTTGCATCAATTGTTCTGTTTCATTTTGTGCATGCAAGCCAATGCTGCAGTGCAAAATGGCCATTACAACTAGTATTTTGGATATTAACTTCATTTTTGTCTATTATAGTAGGATAAAGTTTGTAATGTGCCTAGTATTTTGAAACTTTGAGGTATAAAAATAGACAAATTATAGGCAACCCTATACAAAGTTAAAGAATATGTCAAAAAAAGTAATATTAGTGATCATGGATGGATGGGGATTGGGCCAGGTATCAAAAGCAGACGCAATTCAGCATGCGCATGTGCCTTTTGTTACTAGTCTCTATCAGCGATACCCAAATACTACTTTAGTCACTTGTGGAGAAGAAGTTGGTTTGCCAGATGGGCAGATGGGCAATAGTGAAGTAGGTCATTTGAATTTAGGTGCGGGCCGAATTGTGTACCAAGAACTACAAAGAATAAATGTCGCCATTAAAACTGGTGAATTTGCAAGTCATCCTACACTGATTCAATCTATTAAGTATGCTAAGGAAAATAATAAGCCATTGCATTTAATCGGGTTAGTAAGTGATGGTGGCGTTCATGCACACACGACACATTTAAAAGCTTTATGTGATGTTTGCAAAGCAGAAGGTTTGACCAATGTATTCATCCATGCATTTACCGATGGTCGTGATACAGATCCAAAGAGTGGACAATGCTATATAGAATCCTTAGAAACACATTTAAAAAAATCTGTTGGAAAAATAGCGAGCCTAAGTGGCAGGTATTATGCCATGGATAGAGATAAGCGATGGGAGCGTATTCAATTGGCCTATAATGCCATGGTGAAAGGGACTGGAAGTACTGCTAGCAGTGCACTTGAAGCCATTCAAGAAAACTATGCCAAAGACACCACAGACGAATTTATTTTACCCACTGTGCTTACAGAAAATGGACAGCCTGTCGCAACCATTCAAGATGGAGATGCTGTCATCTGTTTTAATTTTAGAACAGATCGATGCAGAGAAATTACTGAAGTCTTGACACAAAAAGATTTTCCTGAATTTGATATGCAAGCATTGAACTTACATTATACAACGATGACCAAATATGATGAGACATTTAAACATGTGCACGTCGTATTTGAAAACGATAATTTAATCAATACATTGGGAGAAGTATTGGCAAAAAATAATAAAAAACAAATTCGTATTGCCGAAACAGAAAAGTATCCCCATGTAACTTTCTTTTTTAGCGGCGGACGCGAGCAACCTTTTGAAGGTGAAACAAGAATCATGGCGGCGTCCCCTAAAGTGGCCACTTATGACTTACAACCAGCAATGAGTGCCGCTGAATTAACAGATAAAATCTTACCCGAAATCAAAGCTGGCAACCCTGACTTTATTTGTCTTAATTACGCCAACGCAGATATGGTAGGCCATACAGGCGTTTTTAGTGCTGTTGTAAAAGCAGTTGAAACGGTAGATGCCTGTGTCGAAAAAGTGGTCACTACAGGTTTAGAACATGGATACACCATTTTCTTAACAGCGGATCATGGCAATGCAGATTATATGATGAACGAAGATGGCAGCCCAAACACAGCCCATTCATTGAATCTAGTCCCTTTCTTTATCGTTGATAAAAATTGGAAAGGCAGCATACAGTCAGGTAAATTAGGCGATCTTGCACCCACTATATTACAGATGATGGAATTACCCATTCCAAAAGAGATGACAGGAACGGTTTTAATTCAAGCATAAATAATGCTCCTTTAAAAAACACAATGAAAATACATAAAGCTACTTACCTTATTTCTAGTCCTAACTACGACCAATGTCTTGTTTTACAAGCACCTGAATATGCATTCATTGGCCGAAGCAATGTAGGTAAGTCCTCCATCATTAATGCTATTTGTGGACAAAAAGGATTGGCTAAAACCTCTTCTGCACCTGGGAAAACACAGTTGATCAATCATTTTGAAATCATCAGCAATGAAGTGGTAAAAGGCCGTCCAGAGAAATGGTATATCGTGGATTTACCGGGCTATGGCTATGCTAAAGTATCCCAAAGTAGCAGACGTAGATGGGAGCAAATGATTGAAAATTATTTACGCAAAAGACCCAATTTAAATATGGTCTTTGTGTTGATCGATTCTAGACATAGTCCACAAAAAATTGATATCGAATTCGTTGAACAATTGTTTCAATGGCAGATTCCATATACCCTTATCTTCACCAAATCCGACAAAGAAAAACCAGGTGTTGTAAAACGCAATGTAGAGGCATTTTTTGATACATTAAAAACCTTACTGCCTTATTTACCTGAAGGATTTGTGACAAGTGCAGAGAAAAAATTAGGTACCGAAGAAGTACTTGATTGTATTGCGCGCTATAACCTACTATTCAACGAAGACAAAGCCTCACATTAATATGAAAATTCTTATCCAATACATTAAGCCTTTTAAAGGCTTAGTTTTTTTAGCCTTTTTACTTGCAGCAATCAATCAAACTTTTTCCTTATTCGATCCAATGATCTTTGGAAAACTGATTGATGGATTTGCAAAGAACCCATTTTTAGACCCTGCTGGCAACGAGCGAACACAAGCTATGTTTTTAAAAGGTGTGGGTAATATGTTATTGCTTTTAGTAGGTACCGCCATGGTGAGTAGAATCGCAAAAGCTTTTCAAGATTATATAGTGAATGTAATTATTCAAAAATTTGGTGCTGCTTTGTTTACAGATGGCTTAAAGCATTCCATGCAATTACCCTATCAAGCATTTGAGGATCAAAGAAGCGGGGAAACCTTATCCATCCTTACAAAAGCACGTGCTGATTGTGAAAAATTCATTAGCTATGTGATTAATGTGGTTTTTGGTATTGTGGTCAGTGTGGTTTTTGTTTCTATCTATGCTACCCGTTTACACTGGTCCATCATCCCAATTTATATTGGAGGTGCGAGTATGATTGCTTATGTAACTAATTTATTAAGCAAGAAGATTAAAGTCATTCAAAAAACAATTGTAAAAGAAACCACTAGTCTAGCAGGCACCACTACAGAAAGTTTAAGGAATATTGAATTGGTAAAAAGTCTTGGCTTAACAACACAAGAAATCAACAGACTCAATAATAACACCTATAAAATATTAGCACTTGAATTGAAGAAAGTAAAAAACATCCGTTCCTTAAGTTTCATACAAGGCACGATGGTGAATGCTTTGAGACAAGTGATTACTTTCACTTTAATGTGGTTGATTTTTAAAGAAATCTTGACAGTAGGACAGTTGATTTCATTACAATTTTATAGCTTCTTTATTTTTGGACCATTACAAGAAATTGGAAGTATCATTTTGAGTTATAGAGAAACCGAAGCGTCTTTGAATAATTTTGATGCTTTGATGAAAAAGCCAATTGATACGCCTCCAGTAAACCCAATTGCGATTGGAGAAATAGAGCAATTGGCATTTAAACAAGTAGGCTTTCAACACCAAACTGCTAATTTTAAAGCCATCGATCAAATTAGTTTTGAAGCTAAAAAAGGAGAGACCATTGCATTTGTTGGTCCGTCTGGCGCAGGTAAAAGCACATTGGTTAAATTATTAGTAGGATTATATGAACCACAAGAAGGGGAGATTTTAATGAATGGGGTGAATACAGCACAAATAGACATGAGTGCACTTAGAAATCAAATTAGTTTTGTGACACAGGATACACAGCTTTTTGCCGGTACTATAAAAGAAAATTTAGCATTCGTTGCACCAGCTGCTACTGAAGAAGATATGCTACTCGCTTTAACCAAAGCAAGTTGTGCCAATATCTTAGATAAAGGTGGCAATGGCTTAGCCACTGTGATTGGAGAAGGCGGATTAAAATTAAGTGGTGGAGAAAAGCAAAGACTCTCCATTGCTAGAGCTTTACTTAGACATCCACATTTATTGATTTTTGACGAAGCCACTTCCTCATTAGATAGTTTAACCGAAGAGTCTATTACAGATACCATCCGTGACCTATCTAAAGAAAGAGAGCAAATCACCATCATGATTGCGCACAGACTGAGCACTATCATTCATGCAACAAGAATTTATGTATTGGAGAAAGGCACGGTGATAGAATCTGGAAACCACCAAAGCTTACTAGAAGAGAAGGGATTGTATTACGCTATGTGGAGACAACAAATTGGAGAACGAAAAGGATATTAAGTACAATAAATATTTTACAATTAATAATTAAATCAATAAATGATTATTTTTTATTGTCTCTTTCAAACCTCTTTTTCAAGTACTCCATAACAGAAGGATCTTCTAGTCCTTCCATATCACTTAATTCCAATTCGATTGCTTTTGTGCTTAATCGGATTTCAAGCAAGGAGACTAAAATAGATACCGTAAAAGTAAGTAAGCTCACAGCAAATATAAATTTTGCAATCGCTTGGTATTGAATGAAAATAAAAAACATTGAAAGCAAGGACAACAACAAGGAGGCTACCCCATAGGTTTGCATTCTTTGGATTAACTTAATTCGATATTTAAGGTTCTTAATTTGGCTAAAGATCACCAATCTATTTTCCTGCTGTTGATACTTTTCATGTAAAGCTCTAACACGGTTAGACAAAGCTAAAAATCGGTTGGTATAGGCCAACATAATCAGACTAATGGCCGGAAATAATAAAGCAGGGATATTGACTGAAAGTTCCATGATATAAAAATAGTAAAAATAAACCGGTATTTTTGCATTGACCTTATGGAGAAAGAGCAGTTTAAGCAAATACAATCTAGCATCCCGCAAGAACCAGGCATTTATCAATATTTTGATGATAAAGGCAAACTATTGTACGTTGGTAAAGCAAAACAATTGAGAAATCGAGTGAGCTCTTATTTTCTTTCCAATCAACATAACTTAAAAACCATTGAACTGGTGCAAAGGATTGCTGAGATCAAGTTCACCATTGTCAATTCAGAACACGACGCTTTTATTTTAGAGAACGAACTCATTAAAAATTACCAGCCCAAATACAATATCAATTTAAAGGACGACAAGACCTACCCTTATATTGTGATAAAAAATGAGGCTTTCCCTAGGGTGTTTTTAACAAGACGAAAAATAAAAGATGGCTCTACCTATATTGGACCTTTCACACATGTGTTTGCGGTAAGAGAATTGATCAACCATATTCAAGAAACCATTCCATTAAGAACTTGCACTTTACCCCTCACACCAAAAAATATTCAACAAGGCAGATTTAAAGTTTGTTTGGAATACCATTTAGGTAATTGTAAAGGGCCTTGTCAAAACTTTCAAACAGAAGCAGACTACGGAAATTCAATTGATCAAGTAAAGCATTTGTTAAAGGGGAATGTAAAACCATTGGTGCAAAATTTAAAAGAGACGATGCAGGCTGAAGCTGCTGCACTCGCTTATGAAAAAGCCAATGCCACCAAGAAAAAAATAGATGAACTAGAGCGTTACCAAACCAAATCAGAAATTCTAACTAAGCAACAAGAAGCTATGGATGTATTCAGCATCGCTATGGAGGAAGATCAAGCTTATGTTAATTACCTGATGTTACAAGAAGGCCGTATTGTACAAACACATATGTTGCCTTTAAGCACCCCATTGGAAGAATCTAAAGAGACCGTGCTTGCATTTGCAATTCATTATTTTAGGACCCAACTTGAATCCCAAGCTAAAGAAATTATTATTCCTATTGAACCCGATGAAAAAGAGCAAGGCATTAAATATACTGTTCCAAAAATGGGTGAGAAATTACATTTATTAGCCCTCTCTCAAAAGAATGTAGATTATGCAATAAGGGATTGGAAACATCGACAGGCTTTAGTGAAAGTTAGTGAGACTGCTCCTTTGAATGAGGTTTTAAATGAATTAAAGCAATTGCTTTCCTTACCTGCAGTACCCAACCATATAGAATGTTTTGATAACTCCAATTTTCAAGGTGCCTACCCTGTTTCTGCGATGGTCTGTTTTAAAAATGGGATACCTAGCAAATCAGATTATCGAAAATTTAATATTAAAACCGTGGTGGGTATCAACGACTTTGCAAGCATGCATGAGACCGTTTTAAGACGCTACAGTTCGGTCTTGCAGAAAAAACATCCACTTCCTCAGTTGATCATCATTGACGGTGGCAAGGGGCAATTAAATGCTGCATTGGATGCCTTAAAAGAATTAGGCATTCAGGATAAGGTTACGACTGTTGGCTTAGCTAAAAATATAGAAGAATTATTCTTCCCAGGAGACAGCAGTTCCATTTTATTAAACTGGAATAGTGCAGCACACAACTTAGTTCGAAATATCAGAGATGAAGTGCACCGTTTTGGTATCACTTTCCATAGAGCCCAAAGATCCAAAGGCGCTTTGGAAAACAGCTTAGACCATATCGAAGGCATTGGCCCAAAAACAAAGGAGACCTTGCTGACTTATTTTAAATCGGTCAGTAAAATAAAAATCGCCAATCCCAGCACCTTGACTGAACTGATTGGGGCTGCAAAAACTAAAATTCTAATCGCAGCTTTTGAAAAAGAAAAGCAATAATTAATACACCCAACGATCTTGTTCAAAATCAAATATTTTTTGTTTGATCTTATCCCCTTCTTGTAATCTTTTGATTGGGTCTTTGAATAAAGCACTCAACATTTTATCATTGTAATTGTCTAAAGTGGACTTTACGACATACCCATTGAAATAACGACTCTCAAATAATTCTTCCCATGTAATTCGGCTAGATATATTTCTTGGATTATACACTTCTGATTTTGCAAGGCTTGCTCTTAATTCAGGATAATACACCCAAAATAAAGGACGCTTCACTACCTTGTTATTGATTAGAATTGCAGCAATTGGAGCGATACCAATGATTCTGCTATACATTCTACTGGTCTTGCTGTCAAAAATCCATTGTTCTTTTAATCTAAATGTGTATATAGAATCTGGATTAGGCGCTAAATTGGTATTATAAAAAACACTAGTATCATACACATTTGGATCCAATACATTTTGAACTAACTGTGTATCTAAACTTCCTTTTAATGAAGCATTCACTTCGTCTACACTTATTGGCGTTGTAAATCGATCATCCACTGTTGAAAAAGGCACTACTCCGTCTTTTTCTATGGCACGTAATAAAACTGCAAAGAAACGTTGGTCACCATTTTCGTCATAGGATTGGTACATGAAGGTTCTGTTGATCTTTTCTCTTGCATCAATTTCCTCCCAAACAAATTCACTAAATAAGGCGTCTTCCTCTCTTAAATTTTCATAGGGCAATGGCACTCTCTCTTTCACTCCTTTTCTTGAATTGGTTTCAGAGGAAAAAGCATACCCATTTCTTAAACTTCTTTTATTATTGGCATTGAATCCGCCAACCACTGTGGTATCAATACTTTTAGTAGGCTTTACATCAGAAATAGTGGGCGCTGTCACCACTTGATTGTTAGTCACAGGTTTTGCGATCACTGTATCTTGTACAGCTTTAGCAGGGGTTGCTTTCTTTTTAGCTCCATAAGAAAACTGAGCATTTGCAGATAGCGTCATTACCAAAGAGGCAAGAACGATGCAACTTGTTTTCATTTTTATTTTCATAATGCCATTTTATTAATTTCAAATCTGCTTTGTCTTTTACGTTATTACTATTGTAAAATAAAAGTGATTGTTTGATCTAATTTTCTTGATCCACCACCTGGCTCTGATACTTTAATTTCTCCAATAGTTACTGTTGTTCCCGCCTGGCATTTTCTAATCAAAGAAGTTGCACCGCCTGAGAACGCTGGACCATTCACTTCTGCAAAATCTGGCTCGTCAAATCCTTTACCAGTTGCAATTACGATAAATGAAAGCACATTGAATTTTACACCTTCAAAAACAAAGTCTCTTAAATCTGCAATCACCCCACCCTGGGCTCTAAATTTAGCAGATGCCATATTGCCTCCTGCACTTCCTCCCACAATTGCAATTGGATCTGGTATTCTTTTTACAGGGATGGCTAATTTTTGTGTTTGTTTGCCATCATTTACAGTTACAACAGCCGTTCCAGTTTGCGTAGAAGTTACTAGATATTGACCAGAACTAACTTTTCTAATACTCGCACCTGCGCCTTCTACGGTCACATTAATTTTTTCTCCACCACCTCCGCCAGTAATACTTAATGGATTGTCTAAGCCCTTATAAAATACCCTTGTTTTATCTGTAGACACAACCAAACCAGAAGGTGTGCCAACTGTGTACTGTACTTCTTTCTCAACTACTGCAGTTTCTCCATTTGGTTTTAGAAAAGAGATACGAACACGTTTTCTTTGAGCTCCAGGTGTTGAACCAGCAACAGATTTATAGATTGCAGAGCCATCTGTACCGACCGGAACTACCACGCCATCTATTGAGATAGTTGGTTTTGCTGCACTACTAAATGCACCCACACCTGCTGTGATCACTAATTCTTCACCAGACATTAAATACTGTGAATTAGATGCCGCAAATGCATTGAACTGATCATATATCAACTCTACTTCACCAATTTCTTTATGGCAATATTCTACCACCTGTGCTTCTGTATTGCGAATATCATTTTGAAACTTAGTCAATATGGTAATAGCCGCAATGGTTGGCGTCATATTAAAATAAGCATAGGCCCAATCATTTTTCGCGGCCATATTATTAGAAGTAGGGATCGTTAAATCTAAAGATACTGTTGGAATCACCTCTTTTTCAATTGCAGGATCAATCGCAGCTAAATCTTGTTTAAATTGTTTTAATTTATTAAACAGTTCTTGTCCTTTTGATACGCCTGATTTTTTATTTAAAAACAATCTAGTAGTAGCGTCTAAATTATCTTCTTTAAAAATTTCCTTACCGTCTTTAATTTCTAATCCTGCTTCCTCTTTTAAAGCTAGTTTCAATGATTCTACATAGGCATACATTTCGTCTGCCATTACTCTTGCTTTATTAGCCTTTGGAGCCCAAATTGCAGCTTTTTCGGCCGTCTTTGGGTCATTTAATTTTGTTGCTAATGATTTATAGATGTCCTGGTTCTTTTTTTGAATTATCACATTCGCATTCATCAAACTTTGATCAATTGTTTTGAATGCATTTAAAATCTCGCTTGATACATTCAATGCCAAGAGCGCAGTCAACACCAAGTACATGATGTTAATCATTTTCTGCCTTGGTTCTTTAGGTAACGACATTTACGCTATATTTTATTAAGTGAATTAAATTGGTTTGAGTCAATAAAACTCTTTTTGTTATTTTCCTTGCATTGCATGAATCATCTTACCATACACTTGATTCAGTTGTGTCAGGTTATCTGCTAGTTGTGTCATTTGCTCTTTTGTTCTTGCTGCTTCTTGCACTGTAGAACTCATCTGCGTTGACATGTCTTTTAGACTACCGTAAAAATGATTCATTTCTTCGATTGTCTTGCTCATAGATAAGAACTGATTGTTCAAATTAGTTAATCCCTCTGTTGAGCTATTTATGGTACCTAAATTATCAGATACGTCTTGTACAGTTTTTTGAACACTGTTTAAAGCATTTACTAATTCAGTTGTATCTGCTTTTCCACCACCATGATCTACTGGAGGAGGAGGCAAGAATGCGTAAATGATAAAAATTCCAGCTTCTGTTAATAACCCCACAATTAACGCCCAGTCTGCCCAAGATAAATGGATTATTTTAGCCATTGCACCAATGATTACCACAGCGGCACCTAAAGAGATGATGACGTTTACGATCTTATTTGTTTTTTCTGAAATTGTCTTTGCCATTAGGAAAATTTATAAAATTAAAAAGTTTGTTGATTGAATGATATTAATAATTATTGAATAAATATTTTTTAGTTGATTCTTGGGGCTTTTGAAAGTACGCATCTAAATCCAATAAAAGACTTCGCAGTATCTTGATATTCATAATTGCGAGTACTTACTTGACAATTGTATGCAATGTCTTTCCATGAACCCCCTCTAATGACTTTTCTTTTATTTAAAATTGGATCTGAGTCTTTAGCAAAATATTGCACATCAGGATTAAAGTCACCCATAAAATTAAATCCACCCTCATAATATGCCGAACTTGTCCATTCAGCAACGTTGCCGGCCATATCAAACAGATTAAAATCATTTTCTGTGTATGACTTTGTTTTGGTTGTATGAATGTTGTCATTTTCAGCATTGCCGCCCAAATAGTCTCCTCTGCCGGGTTTGAAATTAGCTAATAAACGGCCTTCCTTTGTTCTAGTGTATGGAGAGCCCCATGGATACATGGCATTTTTTCTTGAATTGCCCCTTGCGGCATATTCCCATTCAGCTTCTGTTGGCAATCGATAGATACCATCAATTTTTTGATCATTTCTTCCAGGTTTACCAGCATAGTAATCACTGTTATTTGTTCTCCAATGTGTAAATGCTAAAGCTTGTTTCCAACTAACCCCAACCACTGGATACTCATTGTAAGCAGCATGACTAAAATATAATTTTGTAAGCGGCTCATTGTAAGAATATGAAAAGTCTCTCATCCAAACTAAAGTATCTGGATAAATTGATTCATTCACTGTGATTTTATAATCTGCTATTGCTTTTTCAAGTTTTTTTGATTCACGTGCTGCAGCTTTTAAATCAACAAATGAATATCTATAAATTAATTTATTGGGATCAATTTCCATTTTTCCTTGAATTCGATTGTCTGGACTTAATAAAAGTTCATTTAATTTTTCTAGTACCGCTTTGCTATTGGGGTTAATTCTTCCAGCTTTTACCCAATCTACACGAATGGTGTCTTCGTTTTGATTGATACCTCCAGCATAAATTGCCAAATATTTCAAAGAATCAGCCACATACTTAACAAATCTTCTATACTGTGCGTTGGTAACCTCTGTCTTATCCATCCAAAAACTTTGAACAGAAACTAATTTCTTTTGATTGACCATCGATAAATCCATTTGCTCATCACTGGCTCCTAAGTAAAATGATCCATTAGGAATTTCAACCATATTAGGATCCAATTTATTGTTATTAATTTTTTTTGTTCGTTTGGGAGGTGCAAATGCAATTACAGCAAGTGATAATATCAAAATGCTCAAGGCTGCAATGGGAAATTTGATCCTACTATTTTTTAAAAATGGTATCATATTATATAAAAACGATTTTTTTTACAAAAAATTACATTCTAGGGGTAAAATTAGCAGATTGTTTTAACGCTATTTTTAAACCTGAATGAATTGATTTTCATCACTATTTAGAAGCTGCAAATTAAGACATTAGTTGTTAGATATTTGCTAAAATAAGACCGATTTCTGACATAGGTGGAGAGCAGGTCTTATTTTTACATATAAAATACTGATTATCAACACTTTTTTTGTCTTTTAAGAGTGGGATTCGGTCCTCCTCAAACTGGCTCATAATGCGAATAGTTTGGGGTAAAAAGAGGGCGTTTAAATTAGGTAGGCTTTCATAAACAGTGGGGCCTACCCCAACCAATTCAGTCATACCTGTGGACATTTGGTAAAAACTTTGGGCCCAATAGCCAAAAGAGCCAGGATATTGAAGTAAAGATGGTCGTATAGAATACACCATCTTTTCGGCATGCAAAGTCCATTGAGCGAGATCAAAAACTTGGCCTAGATAATGTAAACCTGAACAAATAAGCGCATTACCACTTGGCTGAGCGCCATCATAACTCTCTTTTTTTCGAATCATCACATCTTTTTGATAGGATGCAGTGTAGTAAAAATAAAGTCCCTCTTCATCTATAAAATTAAGTAGCACATAGTCCATCCACTTTTTTGCTTGCATCAAATAATTGGTATTACCTGTAATTTCTTGAAGTTGTATATAAGCTTGGATCAAATTAGCATAGTCATCTAAAAATGCTGTTGCTTTTGGGGTGCCATTCGCGATGCTATGATAAAAATAATTTGCATCCTTGTGATACAAATTTTCTTCCAACCATTGGATACATTCAATCGCCGCATTTTTGTAAAGTTCATTTCCTGTGGCAGCATGCATTTTGCAGAACCCCACTATCAACATTGCATTCCAACCCAATATTATTTTATGATCCAAGGCTGGACGAATTCTGACTGTGCGCTTATCAAATAATTTCTTGAGTGCCTTTTGCCATGCTGGTTCCCATTCTTTTTCAATGTCGTTTTGTGTCCAAAGAATATTGGTATGCTCCCAATTGCCATTTTGTTCCACTTGATAATAAGCAACAAAAGCATCAAAGATAGCAGGATCAATGATCTCCTTTATTTCATCATAAGACCATGTATAAAACTTGCCTTCCACCCCTTCAGAATCTGCATCTAAAGCGGCATAGTAGCCCCCTGCTCCATTGTATAATTCTCTTTGTAAAAAATCAAATGTGGACTGCATTACATTTAAGTAAATCGGTTTTTTTGAAATCTGATATGCTTCGGCAAGTACACCCAAAATCAATGCATTGTCGTACAACATTTTTTCAAAATGTGGCGCTTGCCACATTGCATCTACACTGTATCTTGAAAATCCACCACCAAGATGATCATAGATGCCTCCCTGTATCATTTTATCAATCGATCTAATGGCATGCACGATCGATGCTTGATCTTTATTTTGAAAATAGTTTCTAAATAAAACTTGTATCGAAAATGTTTGTGGAAATTTTGGTGCTGCACCAAATCCACCCCATTGTGTATCCGCATTTTGCAAGATCCTTTGAGCAATCAATTGAAATTCTTCATTCGTAGCACCAGATTCGGCCTCTTGACTTTGCAACGCTTTGATATTGCTATTTAAAAGATGCTGTGTTAAATGTGTGGCTTGTTCTACCAGTTTATCGCGGTTGCTCTCAAATGCTGTTTTTACCCCCTTTAATACATCCATCCATGATGCACGATTTTGCATGGCCTGTGGCGGAAAATAAGTTCCCCCATAAAAAGGTTGTCCATTGGGTAATAAAAAAATATTCAACGGCCATCCACCTGAGCCAGTCATGGCTTGCAATGCATCCATATAAATATGATCGATATCGGGACGCTCTTCTCGATCTACTTTGATATTGATAAAATGCGCATTCATGAAATCAGCTACTGCTTCGTCCTCAAAACTTTCACGTTCCATCACATGGCACCAATGACATGCGGCATAACCAATACTAAGTAAAATAGGCTTATCTGTAGCGGTCGCTGTTGCAAACAATGTATCTGACCATGGCTTCCATTGCACTGGATTGTGTGCGTGTTGCAATAAATAAGGACTTGTCTCCTTGATTAAATCGTTGGTGAAATTTTTATTGACACTCATAGAGTGCAATTTAGTTTATTT
>Ga0164295_10001484_pt1 | contig 19452 bp, 16 predicted proteins | sample GEODES006metaG_FD_111798 | JGI IMG/M metagenome (GOLD analysis project Ga0164295, IMG submission 111798) | Oligotrophic lake water microbial communities from Sparkling Lake, Wisconsin, USA - GEODES006 metaG | ecosystem: Environmental > Aquatic > Freshwater > Lake | place: USA: Sparkling Lake... | reverse complement strand
TGGGCACATGGGCGATGACCTGGTCGTGCGCATGGATGCCTGCACCGCGCCCGCGTGGGCACCGCATCCGCCACACCCGCCGCGTCGGTCTCGCACGCCCTCGCTCTCGGCGCTGCTCGCGAATCCGCGGCCGGAGACCGCCGACCTTGTGCTGCGGGCGCACGGGGAGCTGAGCGACGCAGACCGCGCGGCGAGCGCCGCCCACTTGCGCCTGCCCGAGGACGCGCGCGGCCTGAGCGCCCTCGCCGCGCTCCGCGCCGCCGACCCCAAGGAGTTCGAGGCCGCCGTCGGTGTGCCGCTCCTTCACTTCGCTGCGGACGTACTCGGCACGCGCATCCGGCGCCTGACCCCGGCAGGCTTCGACCAGCTCATCGAGGCGATCGTCGCGCTCGAGACCGACGCATACGAGGCGGCTCGGCGTGATGAGGTGACGTACCTGCGGAGCGTTGCGGGCAGCGATGGCGGCATCGTGCTCGTCGCGGAAGATCCGCGGGGCTTGGTCGGCATGAGCTTCGCGGGGCCGCTCGAGATGTGGTGGGGGGTCGACGGACCCCGCCAGGACCCACACATCGGCCACGAGAACACGCTGTACTCGGCGGATGTGACGGTCGCACGCCGCGCGCGCGGTCGCGGCATCGGGCTGCGGCTTCGAGAGCGCCAGATGCGCGAGGCCATGGTCGCGCGTCGCCCCGATGGCGCACCGCGCTACGCCTTCATCACGGGCCGCAACCGCGTTGAGGCGGCGGACACGATGTGGGCCGTCAACCAGCGCCTCGGCGCGTACACCGTCGCCGTCTACGCCGGCCAGTACGGCGAGGCCACGGGCCAGACGCGCTATTACCGTATCCCGCTGCGGCGCGCGGACCGTCGGGCAACGTCACCGGCGCGGCGAGGCCCCGCGATCCTCGACTTCGCGCAGGGCGTGAACGCGCCCACAGGTGCGGCGCATCCGCTCATGGTGCGCGCCCTCGAGACGGGCGTGTTCGATGAGGCCTCGCTGACGAAGCTCACGGTCAGCAACTTCATCACGCCGGCCTACGCCCGGTATGCCGAGGCGCTGCGCGCGGTGGCCCCGCCGGGCATGGCGCATATGTACTTCACCAGCGGCAACGACGAGATGGTCGACAAGAGCCTCCGCTCTCTGCGTCACCAGCGCGGTCAAGCCCGCATTGCCGTGTCGTTCGACGGCAGCTATGTCGGGCACACGACCGCCGCGGCGCGGTCTCTCTCAGAGGTCGGCGGTCCAGCCGGCGCTGGCCCGTTCGGCTACTTCGACTGGCCGCGACTGCCACACCCGAACGACGCGGGCTGTGTGGCCGCGCTGGACGCGGTGGTCGCGCAGCATGGCGTAGAGGCGCTGCTGGGCGTGTACGTCGAGACCGTGCAGGCGCGCACGGGGCGAGTGCTGTCCCGCGACGGGTGGGCTACGCTCTGCGCGTGGCGCGACCGCACCGGAGTGCCCCTCGTGCTCATCGAGACGACGACGGGCTTCGGGCGCGCGGGTGGGCGGCGGTGGTTCAGCGAGCAGCTCGAGGGTCGGGCCGACCTCGTCCTGTGGTGGGCGGGCGGTCAGATCGGGCACGTCTTCGCCAGCGACCGCGTCTTCGTGAGTGAGCCGCTCCAGCTCATCAGTACCTGGGACGGTGATGAGCTCTCGGCGACGCGCCTGCTGTGGCAGCTCTACGCGACCGAAGGGCTCGACATCGGCCCCGCCGCGCACGCGCTCGGTGAGGTCCTGAACGCGGCGGGCTTGAATGCGTCGGGCGCGGGCTTGTACCGCGTGGTCTGCATGGCGCCCGAGCGCGCGGCGCGCTTGATGACTCGGCTGCGTGAGCGGGGTGTGCTCGTCGGTCGACCGCCGCTGGGAGAGCCTGGGCTTGTCCTCATCGCGCCGCCGGTCACAGTGACCGTCGACGAGGTCGCACGGTTCGGAGAGGCGCTGCGCGGCGCGCTGGCGGACGCATGAGCGACGACGCGATCGAGCTGGTCGATCTGGGTCGAGGGAGCGCGCGCGCGCTGGGGGAGCGGCACGCCGAGGCCTGGGGCGAGCGCGCTGCGGCGCTCTTCGGCGTGCGGTGGCGCCTGCTGCGTGCGCGCAGCCGCGTCCGCGATGACGCCCAGCTGCGGGCGCTCGCGGACGCCCACCTGCCCGTGCTGCACGATTTTCACCCGCCCGCGGTCGAGGAGCTCGAGGGCTTCGCGCACGTGAGCGGGCTAGAGCCGTGGCAGCTCGTCGTCCTCAATCATTACACAGACTTCCGTGACATTCCGCCCGAGTCGGGGGGCTGCAGCGTGGTCTACGCACCGCTGTCCGAGGGGCCGTTTGCGGCGCAGACGTGGGACATGCACGGCACCGCCGAGGCCTTCGTCGGCGCTCTCCGGCTCAAGCGGGACAACACGCCGGCGATGGCGCTGTTCACGCTCGCCGGCTGTGTCGGGATGACCGGGCTGAACACCGCCGGCGTGTCGGTGTGCATCAACAACCTGACGCCATCGGATGCGCGAGTCGGGGTCGTGTGGCCGTCGCTGGTGCGCCGCATGCTCGAGGAGCGCTCAGCCGAGGCGGCGGTCGAAGTGCTGCGCGGGGCGCGCCTCGGGAGCGGGCACAACTACATGGTCGCGGACGAGCGCGCGGTGTTCAACGTGGAGACGACCGGCCGCCAGCAGCGTGTCACGCACGCGGATGCCCACGGCTGGTACTGGCACACCAACCACTACTTGCATCCGGAGCTCCAACCGCTCGAGATGCCGCGCCTGCCGACGAGCACGACCTGTGATCGGTACGACCGCCTTGAGCAGCACCTGGGGCCGAATGCGCTCCACCCGCGCGACGCACGCTCCCTGTGGCAGCTGCTCGGGAGCCACGAGGGCTTCCCGAGGAGCCTCTGTACGCACCTGACGGGGGACGACCCTTCCGCGAGCAAGACCTGTGGTGGCGTGGTGTGCGACCTGCGCGGTCGCCGCATGCTCGCGCGCCGGGGCTGCCTGAACGACGCCGCTGCGCGGACCATCGAGGTGACGGAGTACGACGCATGAGCAGCCGCACAGAGGCGCTGGAAGCCCGTCAGCGCAAGCACATCATGTTCACCTGGAGCGCCCAGAACACCGCGACGCCCGTGCGCATCGCGGGGGGCGAGGGCGCATGGTTTCACGACCAAGACGGTCGACGCACGCTGGACTTCGAGAGCCAAGTCTTCAACTGCAACATCGGTCACGGGCAGAAGGGCGTGACGGATGCCATCGCGCGGCAGGCGGCGGAGCTGGCGTGCGCGCACCCCGCCGCCGTCTTCGAGGCCAAGGCCGCGCTCGGCGAGCGTCTGGCCGCGATCACACCGCCGGGCCTTGACCGATTCTTCTTGTGTCTTTCTGGCGCAGAAGCGAACGAGAACGCGCTCAAGATGGCGCGCATCATCACGGGGCGGTCGAAGGTCATCGCGCGCAGACGCAGCTACCACGGCGCGTCGATGGGCGCGCTCTCGCTCACCGGTGATCCGCGTCGATGGGCGGGCGAGCCCGACCTGTGGGGCGTTGTCCGCACCGAAGACCCGTACTGTTATCGCTGCCCCTTCGGTCAGCAGTACCCCGGCTGCGGGGTACGCTGCGCAGAGCATCTGGAGCACGTCATCCAGATGGAGGGCCCCGACCGCATCGCGGCGGTCTTCATCGAGGGCGTCACGGGCGCGAACGGCGGCTTTATTCCGCCACCTGAGTACTGGCCGCGCATCCGCGAGCTCTGCACGCGCTACGGCATCCTGCTCGTTGCCGACGAGGTGTTCACAGGCTTCGGGCGCACAGGCAAGTGGTTCGCCATCGACCACTGGGGCGTCGTGCCGGACATGATCACGATGGGCAAGGGCCTCACGAGCGGCTACGCGCCCCTCGGTGCCGTCGCGTTGCGGAGCGACCTCGCGGACACCTTCGGGGACCGTGTGCTCCAATGCGGGCTGACGCACTACGCCCACCCGATCTCGTGCGCGGCGGCTGTAGCGACGCTCGACACCTATGTGGAGCAGGGGCTCATCGACAACTCGGCGCGCCTGGGGCCGGTCTTGGCCGCGCACCTCGACGCGCTCAAGGCCCGGCACCCGAAGGTCGTCGGGGACGTGCGCAACTTGGGCCTGTGGGGCGCGATCGAGCTCGTCGAGGATCCGGAGACGCGTGCCCCGCTCGTCGGCTACAATCAGGCGCCGAGGCCGGGGACGCCCGCCGCACGCTTCAAGGCAAAGCTCGCCGAGAAGGGGCTGCACATCCTGTTCAAGTGGAACTTCGTCTTTATCGCGCCGCCGCTCTGCATCAGCGAGCAGGACCTGCTCTTCGGGCTGCAACAGGTGGACGACGCCCTCACTGAGGTTTTTGGATGAACAAGGTCTATTCGGACGCGGCCACCGCGCTGCACGACATTCACGATGGCGCCTCGCTGATGTCGGGCGGCTTTGGTCTGTGCGGCAACGCCGAGAACTCGATCCGCGAGATCGCGCGCCGCGGGGTCAAGGACCTCACGGTCGTGAGCAATAACTGCGGAAACGCGGGGCGCGGCCTCGCGATGTTGCTCAAGAATCGGCAGGTCAAGACCGTGATCGCGAGCTTCATCGGCGGCAACCCCGACCTACAGCAGCAGATGCTGAACGGTGAGGTCGACGTGCAGCTCAACCCGCAGGGGACGCTCGCCGAGCGTATCCGCGCGGGCGGTGCGGGCATTGGCGGCTTCTACACGCCCACGGGCGTCGGGACGGTGGTCGCCGAGGGCAAGGAGGAGCGCGTCATCGATGGCAAGCGCTACCTCTTTGAGAAGGCGCTCAAGGCGGACTACGCGGTCCTGCGCGCGCGCGTCGGAGACACCTTCGGCAACTTGCGTTTTTACCGCACGGCGCGGAACTTCAGCCCGCTGATGGCGATGGCGGCGCGCATTACGGTCGTCGAGGTCGAGGAACTCGTCCCGGTCGGCGCGCTCGACCCAGACGACATTCACCTGCCGGGTATCTTCGTCCAGCGGATTTTCCAAGGCCGCGACTACGAGAACCCCATCGAAATCCGCACGACGCGGCCGCGCGACTAGCGCAGCGGCGCTCCCGTCAGGGCGCGGACCTCTTCGACCGTGTGCCCCTCGGCGACGTCGACGAGCACGAAGCCGTCTGGCCCAACGTCGACCGTCGCGTAGTCGGTGATCACGCGGTGGACGCACCCGACGCCCGTCAGCGGGAGCGCGCACTTATCGAGCAGCTTGGGCTCGCCGCTCTTGTTGGTGTGGCTCATGAGCACGATGACGCGCTTCGCGCCGTTGACGAGGTCCATCGCGCCGCCCATGCCGTTCACGCGCGCGCCGGGGACCATCCAGTTGGCGAGGTCGCCGGTCGCGCTGACCTCCATGCCGCCCAGAATCGTCAGGTCCACATGGCCGCCGCGGACCATCGCGAATGACATCGCGCTGTCAAACACCGAGCCGCCGGGCAGGATGGTCACGGTCTCCTTGCCCGCGTTGATGATCTGCGGATCCTCCTCGCCCTCGTAGGGGTAGGGGCCCATGCCCATCAGGCCGTTCTCGCTGTGCAGGACGATGTCCATCCCGGCGGGCACGTAGTTGGCGACCAGCGTAGGGATGCCGATGCCGAGGTTGACGACGTAGCCGTCACGCAGCTCTTGGGCGGCGCGCTGAGCCATCTCTTCGCGGGTGCGGGGCATGTCGGGTTCTCCGTCTCTCGAGAGGAGCGTACGATTCCAGACCGTGACGCGCGAGGCAAGGCGAAGGCTTCCGGTTCGTCGTCGCATCGCGCAAGATGCGCCGCGAGATGAGCTGGCGAGCCGACTACACCTTTGACCTGCCCGAGCGCCTGATCGCGCAGTCGCCCCCCGAACACCGCGGTCAGAGCCGCCTGCTCCACCTGAGCGGCGCCGCGGGGCTCGATGACCTGAGGTTCAGCGACATCGTCACGCGCTTTCGGGGTGACGAGGTCTTGGTCGTCAACGACACGCGCGTCGTGCCGGCGCGCGTGCTCGGCCAAAAGGCCACGGGGGGCGCGGCCGAGGTCTTCGTCGTCGAGCCGTGCAGCGGCGTCGGACCCGACCCCGAGGTGCTGGCCCTCGTCGGCGTCAAGCGGCCGCGCGAAGGGGCTCGCCTCATGCTGCCCAACGCCGAGGCGGAGCTGCTCGAGCGGGTGGGCGAGACGACGTGGCGGGTTAAGCTTTGGGGGGTCGAGCACCTCTGGCGCTGGCTTGAGGGCGCAGGGCAGCTCCCGCTCCCGCCCTATGTGAGCCGCGCTGCGGACGCATCCGATACGGAGCGCTACCAAACGGTCTTCGCGCGCGCTCCAGGCGCGGTCGCCGCGCCCACAGCGGGCCTGCACCTGACCCCTGCGCTCCTCGAAGCGCTCCGCGCGAAGGGGGTCCAGGTGTGCGCCGTTACGCTGCACGTCGGGCTCGGGACGTTCATGCCGGTGCGCACGGACGAGCTCGATGCCCACGTGATGCACGAAGAGGCGTTCGAGGTGCCCGAGGAGACACGGGCTGCGATGGCGTCCGGGCGGCCGGTGGTCGCTGTGGGAACGACCGTGGTCAGGGCGCTCGAGAGCTTCGCGCGCGAACCGAGCGCATCGCGAACCCGCATCTTCATTCGGCCTGGCTTCGACTTCCGCGTGGTCGACGGCCTCGTCACGAACTTTCACCTGCCCGAGAGCACGCTGCTCATGCTCGTCAGCGCGTTCGTCGGGCGAGAGCGCATCCTCGCGGCCTACGCCCACGCGGTTGCGCGCGAGTACCGTTTTTTTAGCTATGGCGACGCGATGCTGCTGCATCGCACGGGAGGCCGATGGACCTGAACTTCAAGGTCGAGGCGCGCTGCGGTGAAACGCAGGCGCGGCTCGGGCGCTTTCGCACGACGCACAACGAGGTCGAGACGCCTCAGTTCATGCCCGTCGGCACGATGGCGTCGGTGAAAGGCGTCGACCCCGATACCCTCGTCGGGCTGGGCGCCACGGTCATTCTGGGCAACACCTACCACCTAGGCATTCGACCCGGCGTGCCGGTCCTCGAGGCGCTCGGCGGGATGCACACCATGGCCCACTGGGGTCGGTCCATCCTCACGGACAGCGGCGGCTTCCAGATCCTGTCGCTCGCCAAGCTCCGCAAGATCGACGAGGACGGCGTGAAGTTCCGGAATCACGTCGACGGCGCTCTGCTCGACCTGACCCCAGAGCGCTCCATCGCGATCCAAGCCGCGATCGGGAGCGATATCGCGATGTGCCTCGACCACCTCGCGGCGAGCGACGCGCCGCGCGCAGAAATCGAGGCGGCGATGGCCCGGACGACGCGGTGGGCTGCGCGCTGCCTTGAGGCACGCACCCGGCCTGACCAGGCGCTCTTCGCGATCGTGCAGGGCGGTATCGACCTCGACCTGCGCTCGGCGCACGTCGACGCGCTCGGGGCGATGCCCTTCGACGGCTACGCGCTCGGCGGCCTCGCGGTCGGCGAGCCCATCCCCGACATGGACCGTACAGTCGAACACACGGCCCCGCGCCTCCCCGCGGACAAGCCGCGCTACCTGATGGGCGTCGGTACACCGCGCGACTTGGTCGAGAGCGTGGCGCGCGGGGTCGACATGTTCGACTGCGTGATGCCGACCCGCAACGCACGCAAGGGCGGGCTGTTCGTCGACCGGGGGCGGCGCAAGATCAACCTGAACAACGCTCGCTTTCGGATGGACGCCGGGCCGCTCGATCCAAGCTGCGCGTGCCCCACGTGCACCCGCTTCTCGGCGGGCTACCTGCGACACCTGCTCGTCTCAAAGGAACTCCTCGCCTACTCAGCGCTGAGCGTCCACAACCTGCATGTGTACCTGTCGCTGATGGCCGAGATGCGACAAGCGCTCCGGACAGGGCAGTTCGCCGCATGGCGCGCCGAGTGGCGAGCGGGCATCGAGGGTTGACCCCCCCCGGCCTTCGTGCTACCACGCGCCGATTTTTCGGCCCACGAGGCCCGGAGAGAACGTGAACGATCTGCTTTTCGCGCTGATCTCACAGGAGCCTGCGGCGGCTGCGCCGGCGGGCTGCGCGGGCGGGGGGAACCCCCTGTTCATGATGGTGGCCGTGATGGCCATCTTCTACTTCATCATGATTCGCCCGCAGCAGAAGCAGATGAAGGAGCACCAGCAGAAGCTGGCTCGACTCAAGAAGGGCGACGTGGTTGTGACGGTCGGTGGACTCATCGGCACGATCTCCGCAGCCGAAGAGAGGGAACTCACGGTCGAGATCGCCGACAAGGTGCGCGTGCGCGTGCTCCGAAGCCGGATCGCGGACGTGTACGTGAACGCGCCCGACGCGGACGAGAAGGCGAAGTAAGACCATGAAGAGAGACTGGAAGCTCAAGGTCCTCGGGACGCTCGCGCTGACCGTGTTGTCCGTTCTGATGCTGGTGCCCAGCTACGTGGGCCTCAGCGCTGACCAGGACAACCCGAACGCACTGCCGAAGTGGTTCACGGACGTCTTCAGCAAGAAGCTCGTCCTCGGCCTCGATCTGCAGGGCGGTATCCACCTGCAGTACAAGGTCGACGTGCCGGAAGCGTTCGCTCGCAAAGCTGCGAGCACTGCGACGGCGGTCGAGGCTGCGCTCGCGGCCGACCCCCACAAGCTCTCGGGCGTCGACGCCGTGCCTGGCAAGGCGACGGACATCGAGGCTGCCACGACGGTCGTGGTCAACTTTGCGACCCCTGAGGACGCGGCCAAGCTCGACGACGCCCTCCTGCAGACGGCCGCGCCGGACTTCGACATCGCGACGAGGAGCGGCGCGAACGTCACCCTCAAGATGCAGTCGCAAGCGATCGAGCAGTTCCGGAGCGACGCGCTCGCGAAGGCGATCGAGACCATCGACCGCCGCATCAACGAGTTCGGCGTGTCTGAGAGCAGCGTGACGCGCCGCGGTGAGGACCAGCTCGTCGTGCAGCTCCCGGGCGTCAAGGAGTCGGAGTTCGCGGCCGCGAAGGAGAAGCTCTCACAGACGGGGCAGCTCCGCTTCCAGATCGTCGACCAGGCGGGCTCGGGTGAGTTCATCCAGAAGCTCGCCGCGCGCATCCCCTCCGAGGCCAACTGGCCCGCGGACCTCGATGCGAGCCTGAAGGTGCACAAGACGCTGAACTTGGGCTGGACGGTGCGAACGACGAGCCGGGAGATCCTGAACTATCTGTCCAAGGACCAAGTCCCCGACTCACACATGGTCGGCTTCGAAGAGGTCTGGGTGAACCCCCGCGACAAGGAGCTCGAGCCGCTCGAGAACCTGACGCCTGAGCAGGAGCAGGTCCTCGCCAAGCAGAAGCCGGGCCTCGACTCGACCATCACGAAGGCCTACCAAGTCTACTACCTGCTCCGGAAGGACGGCATCTCGGGCGAGAACGTGACGAGCGCCTCGGTCGGCTACAGCCAGTTCAATCAGCCCGAGGTCTACATGCAGTTCGACCCGCGGGACGCCGAGGCCTTCTACGAGATGACCAAGAAGTTCGCCAAGCAGCAGATGGCGATCATGATCGACGACCACGTCTACAGCGCGCCGCGCATCAACGAGCCCATCCCCGGCGGGCGTGTGCGGATCACGCTCGGCAGCTTCGGCGGCCAGGCCATGAAGGAGGCGAACGCGCTCGTCGCTGTGCTCCGGTCCGGTGCGCTCAACGCGCCGCTCCGCAAGCTCTACGACAGCCAGATCGGCCCGACGCTGGGCGCGGACTCGATCGAGGACGGGCGGATGTCCACGATGATCGGCTTCGCGGCCGTGTGTCTGTTCATGCTCGCCTACTACCGATTGGCGGGCTTGGTGGCGAACATCGCGCTCGTCTTCAACGTGCTCTTCACGCTGTCGCTCATGGCCGCTTTCGGCGCGACGCTCACGCTCCCGGGCATCGCGGGCATCGTGCTCACGGTCGGTATGGCGGTGGACGCGAACGTCCTGATTTTTGAGCGCATGCGCGAGGAACTCCGCGGCGGCGCGGGTGTGCGTCGGGCAATCTCTCAGGGCTACGAGATGGCACTGAGCTCAATCGTGGACGCGAACGTCACGACGGTCATTGCGGGCGTCGTCCTTTACCAGTTCGGCTCGGGCCCGGTGCGCGGCTTCGCCGTGACCCTGATCATGGGCATCCTGACGTCGATGTTCACGGCGCTCGTCATCACGCGCCTGATCTTCGAGTGGCAGTACAACCGAGGCGGCGACGAGCCGACCTCGATGAGCGTCTGAGGGACCCCGCATGGAACTCTTCGCCAAGAAGACCAACTATGACTTCGTCGGCAAGATCCGGGTCTTCGGGATCTTCAGCGCCGTGCTCATCCTCGGCACCTTCCTGCTCCTGGCAACGAAGGGGCTCAACTTCGGTATCGAGTTCGCCGGAGGTACTGAGGCCCTCGCCCGGTTCTCGGAGCCGGTCAGCTCAGACGAGCTGCGTGAGGTCGCGGCCGGCATCGGCCTCGACCAGCCCGACGTTGTGGGCTACGGCAGCCCTGCCGAGGCCCGCTACTTGGTGCGGTCGCGCACGCGCAGCCTGCTGACGCCCGCCGAGGCGGACAAGGTTCGCGCAGCCGTCGTCGAGAAGCTCGGCGAGCCCGCGCTGTGGGATACCACAGATGAGACAGGCGAAGAGATTCGCGTCCGGTTTGATGCGCCGAAGTCTGAGGATGACCTCCGCACGGCCGTTCAATCGGCGGGTATTGATGGCGTGCAGGTCGCCGTCCAGAACGCAGGGACGACGCCGACGTGGCTCGTGCGCATGCCGGGCATTCGCGACCGACTCTCGGCCGCCGCGACAGCCAAGTTCGGCGCGCGCTTCACGCAGATTGAACGTCTGGAGTCGGTCGGTTCGGCGGTCGGTCAGCAGATGAAGGAGCAAGGGGTGCTCGCGCTCCTGTACGCCATCATCGGCATCCTTCTCTACATCGTCTTCCGCTTCGACCTGCGCTTCGGCCCGGGCGCGATCGTATCGCTCGCTCACGACGTGACTGTGACGGTGGGCGCGTTCGCCTTGTTCGGCTGGGAGTTCAACCTGCAGATCATCGCCGCGTTACTCGCGATCTTGGGTTACTCGGTGAACGATACGGTGGTTATCTACGACCGCATCCGAGAGACGGCCGCGAACTCGCTCAACATGCCGCTCCGGGACGTCATGAACCGCGCGCTCAACGACACGCTCTCGCGCACCTTCATTACGTCGGGCGTGACGCTCCTGTCAGTGCTCTCGATCCTCTTCTTCGGTGGCTCAGTCACCGAGGGCTTCGCGATCGCGATGACGATCGGCATGATCTCCGGGGTGTACTCGACGGTCTACATCGCCAGCCCCGTGACCTTGCTGATGGATGGTTACTTGTCCAAGCGCGAAGCCGATGCCGCTGAACGGCGCGCGGCCGAGGGCGCGGCTGCTCCCGCGCCACGACCCTGAGCGACGCCCGCTGGACGCCGGCGCGCGTTGACTCGGTCGCCTCGGCGGCGTTGACCGATGCACTTGACCTGACGCCGTGGGTGGCTGATGTCCTCGTCGGTCGTGGCTTGGTCGAGCCACACGAGGTGCGTCGCCACTTCGACGCGGGACTCGAGCTGCTCCCATCGCCGGCGTTGATGGCCGACTGCGTTCGAGCGGCCGAGCGCCTGCGGAGCGCGATGGCGGCGGGTGAGCGCGTCACGATCTACGGCGACTACGATGTCGATGGCGTGACGAGCACCGCCCTGATCAGCGGCTTCATGCGCGAGGTCTATGGGCGAGAGGTCCATGTCTTCATCCCGCATCGGACCCGAGATGGCTACGGCCTGAACGTCGCCGCCGTGCGTCGGCTCGCAGAGGAAGGGACCCGCGTCCTCGTGACCGTCGACAATGGCTCGTCGGCGGTCGAGGAGGTCGCTTTGGCGCAGGCGCTCGGTCTGGACGTCATCGTGGTCGACCATCACCATGTGAGCGATCCCGAGCCGCAAGCCTTCGCGCACCTCAACCCGCGGCGCCTTGCCTGCGGCTACCCCGAGAAGGGGCTCGCTGCGGTTGGCGTCGCGTTCGTTCTGCTCGTCGAGCTGCGGCGTCAACTCAGAGAGTCGGGGTTCTTTGGGACCAACGCGCCACCGCGCATTGACCGCTGGCTGGACATCGTGGCGCTGGGGACCGTGGCCGACGTCGCGCCGCTGACGGGCCTGAACCGTGTGCTCGTTCGACATGGCCTCGAGGTCGCCCGTCGGTCACCTCGCGCTGGTGTTTTGGCGCTGTGCGAAACGGCGCGCGTCACGCTTGAGGCCATGTCTGCGCGTGACCTGGGCTACAAGTTCGGGCCGCGCGTGAACGCGGCGGGTCGCATGGACGACGCAACACGGGGGCTCGAGCTCCTGCGGGCCGAGACGCTCGACGCGGCGCGCCTAATCGCGACGGCGGTCGAGGCGCAGAACTTAGAGCGACGAGCGGTCGAGCAGCGCATGACCGAGCAGGCCTTTGAGCGTGTCGAGTCCGACGCACGCCTGCGCGAGGCCGCTGGGTTGGTCGTCGAGGACGCGTCATGGCACCCGGGCGTGGTCGGGATTGTCGCGGCTCGCCTCGTCGATCGCTACGCGCGCCCAACCGTCATGCTGGCGCCCGATGCGTGCGGCTGGAAAGGGAGCGTCCGCAGCATCCCCGGCGTGGATGTCAAGCGGGCGCTGGACCAATGCGCGCCCCACCTGCTGCGCTATGGCGGCCACGCTGCCGCGGCGGGTGTGTCCCTTCGGGAAGAAGCGCTGGATGACTTTCGCGATGCGTTCGCAGTCGCGATCGCTGCGGCGACGCAGGGGGCCTCCGCGCCGGCGAGGGGACCCGACGCCGAGGCCACCCTCGACGCGATCACGGGCACGTCGATTCAGCAGCTTGCACGCTTGGGTCCGTTCGGCGAAGCCAACCGCGCGCCGACGCTGCTGGTCCGAGGACTCAAGGGTCAGGCACGTCGGCTCGAGGGGGGACATGTCAAGGTGATCCTGCCGCCCGCTGACCTGCCGCGGGAGCTGCTCGCGTGGCGCATTGGGGATCGCGGCGGCCTCTTCGATGGCGCCGTGGATGTGTTGGCCACGCCCGAGGTCGAGGTCTTTCGAGGGCGTCGATGTATCGTGCTCCGGGTGCACGACGTGCGGCCGGCCGAGGGAGAGCGCGCGTGAGGCGTCGTCGGGGGGGCCGATTCGGGGAGCCGGGCAGCCCTCGAGCTCAGGCTGTGAAGGTCGCGGGCGCGGTTCTCTTGCTCGTGCTCCTACTCACGCTCAAGGAGTGTGTCGAGACGCGCTCGCCGAGCGCGCTCGACGCCCTCGGTGTGCCGTCGGGCGCCTCGAGCCCTTGACAGGTCGATGGCGGCGCTGCTACCTGCCGCCGCCATGCCGCGCGTCAAGGGGCCGCTGAGGCGCCCACTCGAAGGGGCCGATGAGTGGCCCATCCTGAATCGTATGCTCTTCGGCGACCCCGACCTGGGCGGGCACCACCAAGTGCCGCTGCCCACGTCGGTGCCTGTCGATTGGGCCAACGTCTTCGGTCGTTCCGGCCCCGTGACGCTGGAGATCGGCTTCAACCGGGGTCGGTTCTTGCGCGCGCTTGCGCGGCTGCAGCCGGAGCGAGACCACGTCGGGGTCGAGATTCGGCGCCGGTACGCGTGGTTAGTTGCCCATGAGATGGGGCGAGACGAAGGTCCGGAGAACGCGCGGATCGTTTGGGGCGACGCGAAGTTGGTGTCGCCTGCGATCGCGCCGCCCGGCGGCTTCGCGGACGTCTACATCAACTTTCCCGACCCCTGGTGGAAGAAGAAGCACACGAAGCGGCGCCTTGTGAACGACGAGTTCGCGAGCGCGTTGACCGACTTGCTCGCGCCAGGCGGGAGCCTCTGGATCAAGTCGGATGTTGCGGCGATCGCCGAGGAGATCGAGGCGGCGTTCGCGGCGGAGCCTCGGCTCTACGGCCCGACTCCGTTCTCCGCCGAGGACCTGCCACCGAGCTTTCGCGAGGCGCGCTGCCTCGAGATGGGCTTGCCCATCTACCGCTTTCGGTTCACGCGGGGCGAGGCCCGTCGTGTAAGCCCTGAGGCTCAAGCGCCAATAGGTGATGCAGGTTGAAGTAGTTGATCACGAAGTGCGCTACGGCGGGCGCGATGAGCGAGCCGCGTGCTTCGAAGAGCCACCCGAACGCCAGCCCGAAGAGCACGCTGAGCGCGGGCCAGAACCAGAGGCGTCTGTCCTGTGTTGCGTGGGCGAGCCCAAACACCACCGCCGTGGCGATCAGTCCGAATCGCGGCTGGAGGAACCCTCGAAAGATGAGCTCCTCTGCGAGGGCGCTGGCACAGGCTTGGGCGAAGACGTCGCGTGGCCTGAGGAAGCCGCGGACGACCTCGCCGAGCCCATCGGACATCCGACTCATCGCGGTGGACCAGCGAGCGGCGCGCTGACTCACCGCGACAACAGTCAGACCGAACGTGACGCCGAGCGCGACGTCGGCGGCTGCATCGTCCCACGGGCGCGGCCCGAAGAGCCCTGTGAGCGGGTCACCGAGGAGGGCCGTCATGGCGAGCGTAACGCCGCCGAGGGCTGCGTAGGCGAGGACGATCGTTTGCCCAGTGGAGCGCATCATCTGGGCGACAATACCAGCGCTGATTGACAGTCCGAATGAGGTTGTCTATATTGTTGCGTCATTTTCTTTGACCAGAGACGCGCGAGGACATCATGGCAGACCGCGAACCCGAAGAACTTGAGCCCCCCAGCGACGCAGAGCTCGCGGTTCAGGCGGAGAACTTTCGGAACTTGCTCATGGGCGAGAAGGCGAAGCTCCTCAAGAACGCGCAGCGCACGCTGACCGAGGACATGACCCTCGACCAGGACGACCTGCCGGACGAGATGGATTTGGCGACGGCCGACTACAACCAGTCGCTGGCCTTTCGCCTGCGTGGACGTGAGCGCCACCTGCTCTCGAAGATCGACGCCTCGCTCGAGCGCATCGAGAATGACGAGTACTTCTGGTGCTCGTCGTGCAGCAATTTCATCGGTCTCAACCGGCTGCTCGCGCGGCCGGTCACGACGCTGTGCATTCGCTGCAAAGAGAAGCAGGAGCGGCAAGAGCGCAGCTTCGCCGGATGAACCCGCTGGGCCGGTCCAGCGCCGGCCCCGCCTCGGCTCACCTCAGTCGTTGAGGGCGAGCCACTCCAGATAGCGCTGAATGCGCTCGTCCGTCCACGGCTGCACGTTCACGAACCGCAGGCGGACTTGACCGCGGCGGTCGACGACGAAGCTCTCTGGGAACTTCTCGGTGCCCCAAGCGTGCGAGATCGACTTCTCGGGGTCGAGACCGATCAGCATCTTGGTCGGGTTGCCCGCGAGGAAGGCGTTGATCTCCTGCCAGCTCTCGTCCGCGCTCACGGCGACGAGCTCGAAGGGTACCTTCGACATCGACGCAGTGAGCTTCTCGAGGTCCGGCATCTCGTCACGGCACGGCGGGCACCACGTCGCCCAAAAGTTCACGAACACGACCTTGCCGCGCAGCGACGAGAGTCGAACTCGGGCGCCATCTTGGCGAATGACCTCGAAGTCGGGGGCTGGGCGATTCACGACCTGCGCGCCGAAGTTTCGAGTGACCAGCACCTCAGGGCTCGGACGCGCCTGGAGCAAGTCGAAGTAAAGGACGAGCGTGAGGGTCAGGATGGCGCCGGCGACGACCGCAAGCGGGAGCTTCGATGACCGAGCGGCTGCTCGGGCCGGCACCGGGGTCGCCATGCCTTACTTGACGCCCTTCTTGGCGAGCTCTTCGTCGATCATCTTCTTGAACGACTCGAAGGGCTGCGCGCCGCGGAGCTTGCGGCCGTTGATGAAGAAGCTCGGGGTGCCCGACGCGCCGAGCTCTTTGGCCTGAGCCATGTCGGCCTCGATCTGGGCCTTGTACTTGCCCGCGTCGAGCGCAGCCGTGAACTTCTTCATGTTGAGGCCGACCTCGCCCGCGTACTTCTCGAGGTCCGCGCGGGTCAGCGCCTTCTGGTTCGCGAAGAGCGCGTCGTGCATCTGCCAGAACTTGCCCTGCTCGTGGGCCGCGAGCGTCGCCTCAGAGGCGAGGGGGGCGTTCTTGTGGAAGGGCAGCGGGTTGTGCTTGAAGACAACACGGACCTTCTTGCCGTAGGTGTCCTCGATCTGCTTCAGCGTCGGGACGACCCGGCTGCAGAAGGGGCACTCGAAGTCGCTGAAGACCGCGACCGTGACCGGTGCCTTGGCGTCGCCCTTGGCGGCGTCAGCGGCGTCGATCTTGACCTCGTAAACCTTGTTGTCCTCCGGGGGCGCCTGGCCACCCGGCGCGCGCGCGGCCTTCTGCGTCGCGCCGTTCTCGGTCACCTTCGCGTAGACCTGAGCGCGCGGCGTACCCGCCTTCACGAGCGCCTGAGCCTTCGCGAGTTCCTCGTCGATGACCTTCTTGAAGGCCTCAAAGGGCTGCGCGCCCACGAGGTTGCGACCGTTGATGTAGAAGTTCGGCGTACCCGACGCGCCAATCTGCGCGGCAAGCTTCTGGTCGGCGTCGATCTGGGCCTTGTACTTGCCGCCGTCGAGCGCGGCCTTGAACTTGCCCATGTTGAGGCCGAGCTCCGTGGCATAGGCGTCCAAGTTCTCGCGCTTGAGCGCCTTCATGTTCGCGAAGAGCTTGTCGTGCATCTCCCAGAACTTGCCCTGTTCACCCGCGGCGAGGGCGGCCTCGGAGGCCAGCGGCGCGTCCGCGTGGAAGGGGAGGGGCGCGTGCTTGAAGACGATCCGCACGTCCTTGCCGTAGGTGTCGAGGATCTGCTTCGTGGCGGGCAGCACGCGGCTGCAGAACGGGCACTGGAACTCGGAGAACTCAACGATCGTCACGAGCGCGTCGGCCGGGCCCTTGACGGCGTCGACTGAGTTGACGGGCACCTTGTACACGGTGTTGTCGGCGGCGGGCGCCTCACGGGGTGCAGGCGCTGCGGCCTTGGTGAGGCCGCTCTCGGTCACCTTGGCGTAGAGGTCGGCTTTCGCGGTGCCCGCCTTCAGGAGCGCGTCGGTCTTGGCGAGCTCCTCGTCGACGATCTTCTTGAACGACTCGAAGGGCTGCGCGCCGACGAGCTTGCGGCCGTTGATGAAGAAGTTCGGGGTGCCCTGCACGCCGAACTGAGCGCCCAGCGCGAGGTCGGCATCGACGACGGCCTTGAACTTGCCCGCGTCGAGGTCCGCCTTGAAGCGACTGACGTCGAGCCCGAGCTCCTGGGCGTAGGTGTCCAGGTTCTCGCGCTTGAGCGCCTTCATGTTCTCGAAGAGCTTGTCGTGCATCTCCCAGAACTTGCCCTGAGCGCCCGCGGCAAGGGCCGCCTGCGAGGCGAGGGGCGCTTCCGCGTGGAAGGGGAGCGGGTTGTGCTTGAAGACGACCTTGACCTTGCCGGGGTAGGTGTCGAGCAGCTGCTTGATCGTCGGGTTGACGCGCGAGCAGAAGGGGCACTGGAACTCGGAGAACTCGATGATCGTGACCTGGGCGTCCTTCTCACCCTTGAAGGCGCTGTCGCCGACGGGGACCTTGTAGACGGTCTTGTCGTCCTCGGCCGGACGACCCTTCTCGGGCTGAGCAGACGGCTCCTTGTGGTTCTTCTTCACGAGCGTGGCGTAAATCTGGTTGGCCTTCGTGCCGCTCTTGGCGAGCTCCTCGGCGGCCTTGAGCTGCTCGTCGATCACCGTCTTGAAGGCGTCAAACGGGCGAGCGCCGCTCACCTCGACGCCATTGATGCGGAAGTTGGGCGTGCCGCGCGCGCCGACCTTCTTGGCCAGCGCCATGTCGGCCTCGACCTGCGCCTGGAACTTGTTGGTGTCCAGGGCCGACTTGAACTTGTCCATGTCGAGCCCGAGGCTCTGCGCGTAAGTCTCGAGGTCGGGGCGGCCCAGCGCCTTCATGTTCTCGAAGAGCTTGTCGTGCATCTCCCAAAACTTGCCCTGTTCACCCGCTGCGAGCGCGGCCTGAGCGGCGAGGGGCGCCTCCTTGTGGAACGGAAGGGGGTTGTGCTTGAAGACGATACGGACCTTGGGCCCGTAGGTGTCGAGGATCTGCTTCATCGTCGGGTTGACGCGTGAGCAGAAGGGGCATTGGAACTCGGAGAACTCGATGATGGTGACGGGGGCGTCAGCGCCGCCGCCCTTGGTGTAGCTCGTGCCCACCGGCAGGATGTCGCTGTCGCCTGCGACCACGGCGCCCTTCGTGGGGCCCTCGCCGCCGCCCTTGGAACCCTGTCCGAAGATAAACGCGGCCGCGCCGATGGCGACGATCGCGAAGATGAGTGTCTCTTTACGCATTTTTCTCTCTCTATGAGGCGATTCGCGCCGCCGCACCGTGCGGAGGCGCGCTCTGTAGTCGAAGGAGGCTCAGGGAACCGCTCTCCACCGCGGGGGCGGGATGGCCGGTGGGCAGCCCCGCTCAAGGGGCTGGGGCTCGACGCGGGCAGGCTCCGCACCAGGCAGGAGTCCCACACCGCGAGAGGGCAAACTCACGGAGGCCGGCCATTCAAAGGCGAGAGTCGTCCGCGGAGATGCCGAGAGTCGCGTGTCGGGCCCGCATTCGGCGCCCGGTTGCAAGCAACGTGGTCCTGGGGGGGCTCGTTCGGCCTCGGTGAGCTCCGGCAGCGAGCAGTTGGGCTCCGCCGCTTCGCAGTCGGCGTCTGCAGCCTCGCTGGTGCCCCACGGCTGGGTGATGCACAGCGCGCTCGCGCTCGCGCTCGCCGGCGCCGCCCAAACGGCGACGATCGCGAGCAGGAGCAGCAGAGCGTAACGCATGGAGACTCCGGTTGAGGCGAGCGGGCTGGGCGCATGTACCGAAACGAGCGGAGCCCGTCAATCCTCGCGGGTTTCGTTGCGCACGACCGCGCAGCCCGCTATACGCCGACCGATGGGAACGTGCGCTGATCGCCTCGCTATTCCCCGGGTCGCTCTCCTCGTCGCGTTCGTTTCGCTAGGCGGCTGTGTGGACGCGTTCCCCGCGTTCGTCTCCGCGGGCTGCGACGATGGATGTGACGCGGGCGCTGACGCCGCGTTGGTGCCCAGTGCGAACACGCGCTTCGCCGCCGACTTGCGCGGGCTCATCCGAAGTGGCGGGCCGGCGTTTGGATTCCGCGCTCGGCTCTATATCGGAGACGGCCGTGGGGTCTGGAGCGATGTTTCTTGGGGGGGGAATGCGGTTGGTGGTTTGACGCAGTCGCTCGATATGCCCGTGGCCGAGTCTCGGGATGGGATCTTGCGCTTGAAGCCCCCCGAGGCGCTCGAGGCCCTGGGTGTCCGCTCCGTCTTGGTGGACTGGCGGGACGCTGCGGCCTCGGGCTTAGGGCGAATGCTCAACGACCGCGGCGAGCTCGTCGGTGTATTCACGCTCGTTTCGGCCGCTCCGTCGAGCGAGTTGGGGGGCGGCCGCTACTTCGGCGTGCGTTGGCCGATGGCGTCGTCGGAAGGCGTCGGCGCCTTCGAGACGGGCACCCTGAC
>Ga0164295_10001483_pt1 | contig 19452 bp, 13 predicted proteins | sample GEODES006metaG_FD_111798 | JGI IMG/M metagenome (GOLD analysis project Ga0164295, IMG submission 111798) | Oligotrophic lake water microbial communities from Sparkling Lake, Wisconsin, USA - GEODES006 metaG | ecosystem: Environmental > Aquatic > Freshwater > Lake | place: USA: Sparkling Lake... | reverse complement strand
TTCAACGCGGCAACGGTGATCGCGTTAGGGTCGGACTGGAGCTGAGCCCGAGCCGTATCCTGGCTGACGGCTCCGCGCGAGTTGCCCGCGGAGAAGCAGTGGATGGTTCCAGCCGTCACGGAGGTTCCAAGCGCGGTGGCCTCCGCACCAGCGTTCACAAAGCTCGATGTGTAACCGTAAGAGTGGTTTTTGATCTTGATTTGTGTGTTTGCGCCGCTGGACCGGTGGGTTGTGGCGCTGGAGAACATCGTTGTCGTTCCCGAAAGGAAGTCGCATCGAAGTCCGGCAACGGTTGCAAAAGGAGCGATACCGGTAACACCGATTCCATTCCCGCCTCGGGCACCAATGACGCCGGTTACGGCGGTGCCGTGGTCATCATCGCTGTAGACCGGGGTTGGATCGCCATCGTTCTGGCCAAAGTCAAACGAATCGGCGGCCGAGTAGTTGGTCACGAGATCTTCGTGAGTTCGTTCCAGACCGTCGTCGACAATTCCGATCACGACGCCGAGGCCGGTGATATCGATGTTCCAAGCAGCGCCTGCTTTAACATCGATGTTTGCGCCGCCGTGGTTGTTTGTGTTGATCAGGTGCCACTGGCCCTTGAATCCGGCAGGGTTGTTAAAAGCGTAATGCGGGTCGTTGGGAACGAAAGCGTGTCTTTCGCGCGGAATCTTTGTTTCCTGGAACGCGTTCTCAACTGCGCTGTCCTTTGCCATTGCCTTCAGCAAGCTTGGGATTGCACTTGGCGCAGCATTGAGGACGACCTGGTTTGAAGGGTACACCCGGCTGACGGTAAGGCCGTAGTAGGCGGCGAAGAGGTCAGCGTTGATGGCTGGCTTCAGCTTTACCGAAATTTGCGGAAGGAACTGAACAGCCTCTTCTTGCGAGATTGCGTTCGGATACTTCTTCAGCGCAATTTTGCGGGCGATGTCTGCTCGGCCGTCGCCGGCGTACTTACCGGCAGTGATGATTTGACTTTGGCCAGCAAATGCCGGACCGCTTGCTCCGATCAACGAACTCACCACCGCCAGCGCAAGCGCCCCGGTTCGGCTCATTGATGAGAGTTTGAAACGAATGCTCGATTTCATAATTAACTCCAAAGGGTCCAGACGTAGGAACCCCACAACCTCCAACAGAATAGCGGACTTCTTTCAGAGCGAGAACGTTCCCAAAACTTTCTGACCAGTTTTTTGACTTTTTCTTCCGAATCTGTCCCAGCTTTTATCGGTTTAGGTTTCGTTGTCGGCTTCTTGAGCCAACTCATCGAATCGTTGGAACCGATGTCCGCTTTGCGCTAGCCCTTCGTAGCGGGTTCTCGCTTGGCGGCCGATGCTAGGAGGGCGATGGCTTGCTCTTTCTGGGTCGCGTGGTCAACGATGGGGCGGGGGTAGGTTTCGCCTAGCTCGATCCCGGCAGCTTTCAGGTCAAACACCGGAGCGGTTGCCGGGGCGTGGATGTATTTGGTGGGCAGGGCGCGGAGTTCGGGGATCCATTCACGAATGAATGTGCCATCGGCATCGAACCGTTCGCTCTGCAGGGCCGGGTTGAAGATGCGGAAGTACGGCTGGGCGTCGGCGCCGGTGCTGGCGGCCCATTGCCAGCCGCCGTTGTTGGAGGCGAGCTCAAAGTCGAGCAGTTTTTCCGCGAAGTACGACTCGCCGAGCTTCCAATCGATGAGCAAATCCTTCGTGAGGAACGAAGCGACGATCATGCGGAGGCGGTTGTGCATCCAGCCGGTGGCGTTGAGGCAGCGCATGGCGGCGTCGACGATCGGATAGCCGGTTTGACCTTTGCACCAAGCTTCGAAATGCTCGGGCTTGCCGGGCCAAACGAGTCCGTCGAACTGCGGCTGGAACGTGCCCTTCACCACGTGCGGGTTGTTCCAAAGCAGGTCCTGATAGAGCTCCCGCCAGATCAGCTCGTTCAGCCACTTTTCGCCTTCGTCGCCAACTTCGTAGGCCCGACGTACCATCTCGCGAACGCTGACGGTGCCGAACCGAAGATGGACGCTCATGCCGCTGGTTCCGGGTTTGCTGGGGAAGTTTCGGGCTTCTTCGTATTCGCGAATCTTCGGCTGGAACTCATTCAATCGGCTCATCGCACCGTTTTGTCCGGGCTCCAACCACAGTTCGGCTTCGGCAAAGCCAAGATTTGTTACGCTCCAGGTCGGCACACGCCGCGGGTCGAGTTGAAGAAGTTTCGACAGGTCCGGAGTCAGCACGGGCGCGTTTCGGCGAACGTCGGTCAGCTTCTTCCATACTCGGCTAAACGGAGTGAAGACGCGAAACGGCGTTCCGCTTTGGGAGAGCACCACGCCGGGTTCATGAATCACGGTGTCCTGGACCGTTCGGAACCGATCGCCGAGCGCCTTCTTTACGGCAACGTCTCTGGACCGAGCGTAAGGTTCGTAGTCTCGCGCGGTCACCACGAGGTCAGCCGCGAACTCTTCGACCAACTCTGGAATAACAGTAACGGGGTCGCCATGCCGAACCCAAAGCGCGGCATCGTGCTCACGCAATACGTCGTCCACCTGTTGCAACGACTGGTGAATGAAAGTCACGCGGCGGTCGTCCTTTGGCAGCGTGGCGAGGATGTTGGAATCGAAGATGAACACGACCTGCACCTCTTCAGCGTGTTCGCACGCGTAGTGCAACGCGGCGTGGTCCGACGTGCGCAGGTCGCGACGAATCCAACACAAAGCACGCTTCACCCGGGACATTCCCAAGAACTACGTGCTTAGGCCGCGGGTCGTCGCCGGTAGCGAAGGAACAGCTCATCTTCAACCTGGTGCGTTTCGACGAGTTGGAACTTCTGGATCTCGGCCCGCGCGAGGGGATCGCCGTCCGCAATGGTCGGCACGTCGCGTCCGAGTTTGATCTTTGGCGCGAGGGTGAGAAAAATCTCGTCTACCAGTCCAGCGCCGAAGAATTGAGCATTGATCTCGCTCCCGCCGAGCACCAGCAAGTGCCGCACGCCGTCGGCGTAGAGATGAGAAAGCAGCGCAGAGAAGTCCACCGAATCCTCTCCAAAGGAAACTTTCTGAATCGGTTGTGGATAATCCACCGCGCAAGATTGCGGCACCACAACCAGCGGTTCTCCGTTGCCTAAGTAACCCGAGTCGAGCGGAATGTTGCCCGTTTTCGAAACGACGATCCGCTTTGCGGTGTTCGGGTTCCAACTCTTCTGGGCGGCGCGCAAAGTTTCCGCGCCAAGAAGGACGGCATCGGCCGCCGCCTCGATCCGCTTCATCAGGATCTTGTCGGTCTTCGACCCGAGGTCGTGCACGCTCTCGTTCCGTTCGCCGGTGATGATCTTGCCGTCGATGGTGCTCACCATGTTAATGAACACATAGGGCCGACCCTCTTGGCCAGATGGGAACGAGAGCGATTCGTAGATGTGGATGTTTAGGCTCCAGATTGGGCGGCCAGAATCGCTTTGCGCAAAACAAGCGTCGGCTGTTCGGCATAGCGCTCGTCGCCAATCCAATAGGTTGGTACGTTGTAAACGCCCTTTTCATACGCCGGGTCGTCGAAGCCGACAAGATTCTCGAAGTGCCGCCGATCTTCAATCGACTTTTGCAACTCGGTCACATCTCCCAAAATCGGCTTGGCGATCTCCAAGATGACGTCCAACTCGCCGATGTTCTCGCCTCGAAGCCAAAACGCTTCGTAGATGGCTGCATTGATTTCGTCCGCCTTACCAATGGTTTTGGCGAACTCGACTGCGAGGTGAGCTTTAGTTGTCCGAATTCGTTTTGGCCGCTCGATCTGCGGAATCTCCATTTCTTCCAAGTGCAGCAGGAACTCAAGTCGGCTAGGGGTCTTTGGCTTGTTTGGGATCTCGGCAGCCGGGGCGCTTGGTTCCGGAAACTCAAGTACTTCGGGCCAAAGCTCGTAGCCGATCCAATCGAACGTCACATCGAATTCCGCGGTGAGTTTGCGAGTCTGAATCAGAGTGACCCAGCACCAAGGGCAAACGAAGTCGTGAGCGACCGGTATTGTTAGAGGCATGGATCGATTCTGGCGCACCGCCGTAGCCGGAATCGTTTTGGTCCTAGGATTATTTGGCTGTACCGGCCAAACCACAACGGGTGCATGGTACGGGCCGCTTCCTCTGAAAGATGCAAAGGAGTGCCGAATCCGCATCTTTGAGAACCGAACCTTCGATTTCAGTTGTCAGCAAGATCGCTGGCTGGGGGCAGGAAAGGTTGAGATTTCCAAGTCAGACCTTTTCTTCAAGTGTAGTGCGATCGCTGAAAACAAAAAGGTTCGAAAAGACGAGCTTCCGGATTTTAGGATTCAGTTCGTGGGGTTCGGTAATGAGATGTCGGTGGTGTTTCCAGATGGTCGTAAACAGAAGTGGGTCCGCAAATATCAGCCACCACCTTCTCCAGTTTTAAGGTAATTCAAAGGAACCAAATACGATAAGCTACGGCTGATGAGACGGTCGTTTCGAGCCCTATTTCCTGTAATTTGCATTAGCTTGTTTGGTTGCGGCGGTGCAGGCGGCGGTGGTAACGCAACTAGTCCGATCGATCCCGTCTCGCCTACCGAAAAGGGAACCGCCAGGTTCGACGTCCGCGTCACGACAGGCAAAGTCGAAATAACGCCGTTGGAAACGGCTTCATCGAAATCTGCCGTACTGGGTGGCTCGGCTGTCTCATTCGAAACCTCCACTTTGCTTGCGGAAGGAGGCGAAGTTGGTCGACGAGCCGTTAAAGTTCGGTTGAAGAACAACCTGCCTGAGGCCATCGGCGTCGGCCGGCCAATTCGAATTCAATTTGGCGTCTTCGGGCCCTCAACAAGCTTTCCTACTGACCTTCGGAACCAAGCGACGGTCAGTACGCCCGTCATTGATCCCACCGGCGGCTTCCTCGATGGTCCGGTCGGCACCGCCTTGTTGACGAATCCAAGCGCGGTGACGGTTGGCAAAGACGGCTCGATTTATTTCAACGGTACCGACAACCGAATCCGTCGGTTGGCCGATGGCTACGTTTCGACGGTGGCGCAAAATCTTCCCGCATCCAGCCTCGCCTACTTATCCGACGCAGTCACGGGCCGTGAGTACCTTGTTGCCGCCTGCCCATCGCTTCACAGCGTTAAGCTCGTTCCGGTGGCAAGTGGAAGTGTGACCACATGGGCCGGGGCAGACAGCGCTCCAGGAAACGTTAATGGTGCCGCAACAACGGCTCGATTTAACGCTCCAACCGGAGTCGGTATTGACGCCAGCCTAAATCAGGTTTTGGCGGCGGATACGAGTAACGGCGCGATTCGTGCAATTCCGTTCAGCTTTGTCGGTGGAAACTTGGTGGCCGGAACAGTGAGCACTCGCTACTCGGGTCTCACGAGCCCCACAAGCGTTCACGTTTCGGAGAACCGGAGCGTGGCGGTATCAGAAACCAGCTTGAACCGCATTCGCATTTACAATGCAGGCTCAAGCCGCGAAGCGATCTTCGGCGGGACTGCCGACAATGTAAACGGCGATGGGAACCTTGCGAGATTCTCGGCACCGCGAGGAATCACCTCGATCGGAAACACCTTTTATGTTGCCGATGGCAACAACTATCAGCTTCGCCGAATCAAGTTGAAAGACGGCGCCGCGCCGCTTTTGGCGGCAAACTGGACGGTGAGCGTCTTAGCGGGCGCCGGAGCTTCGGCCTTTGCCGACGGCACAGGGGCAGAGGCTTACTTTGGCAACATCACCGGGCTGGCTACCGATACGCAAGGTCGCTTGGTGGTTGCCGACGGTGGTTCGAATGCGATTCGACGCGTCACTTCGCAAGGCTCCTTCGATTTCGGCACGCCGACCGGCGCATCGGTTGGCCAGGCTAACCTAACCAATCCGACCGGTTTCGTCGATCTAAACGGTCTGCAAAGACCGTACATTGATATCGATTCACGAGTCGAGCCGGGGCAGACGATTGACATCGGGCAGTGGATCTTCTCAATTCCAGAAGGATTGACTTCCTTTAACTTTTCGGTCACTGTCGAGGCGGCTCCCGAAACATACGCTGGCTTAGAGGCGGTCTTGAATCCAGCTGGGGGGCCAGGATCGCCCAACGTAGTCGCGCAGTTTCTGTCTCGAAGCGGCAACGATTACTCTGCCACGGGCCGAATCGAAAATGTCACCTTCGGACGTGGAGCGGCCATGGCGATTGACCGCAACGGAAATATCTTTGCGACAGACCTCCTGAACTTGGTCATTCGCAGAATCGCCAAAGATGGCACGGTCACTTTGGTTGCCGGGCGGGTTGGCACGGGCGGAACGGCCAACGGTGTTGGCTCGGTCGCACGGTTCAGCGGTCCGTTTGGAATCCACTGCAACCCCGAGGGTACAGAATTGATCGTCTCTGATTCCCAAGGGAATACGATCCGTCGGGTAGCGCTCATTGTCGATACCGCCGATCCTAAAGAGATCGACAATTGGCAGGTCACCACCATTGCGGGTGGAGCAGCGGGTGGCGGAACCAACGGACCTGGAAACGTTGCATCCCTCTCGAGCCCGGGCAGTCTTGCGGGCCCTTCGAACGATACGCTCTACTTCGTCGAGGAGCCGACGCACAAAATTCGCCTCTTGACCTACGCTGGCGGGCCGAGGTCGGCTGCAACCTCATGGAATGTCCAGTACGTCGCAGGTTCAACCACGGGTGGAGCGGGATACGTTGATGGCTTGGCCTCGTTGTCCCTGTTCAATCGCCCGACCGCTATCGCGTATTCGCCCGATGGAATCTATTACATCACAGATAGTTTCAATCATCGCATCCGAGCACTAAACCCAGCGACTAATCAAGTTTCGACCGTGGCCGGTAACGGAGTTGCGGGTGACAGTGATCATGAAGATGCGCTTCTTGGGCAACTTCAGAACGTGAACACCCTTGCGGTCGATGCATCGGGGGCAATCTATATATCTTCCGACCGACGCGTCCGAAGACTCTACAACGGGGCACTCAAGACCGTCGCAGGAGGAGGCACGACTGCCGAGACGACTGGAGACAAAATCCTGTTCACCGATCAATTGAGCGGATTTGCGATCGATTCGAAAGGTGATTTGATCTTCGAAACCAACCGGCGCCTGGTACGGCTCACACGAAAACTTGGTCGATAGCGAACGAGTGCTACGTGAACGCTATTTCACACTACCGAAGCTATACAACTAAAGAAGCAAACAGCTATGCTGACCGGATGCGAGTTTTGTATCGTGCGGCCGGCTTGGTTGGGCTTGTGGCTTTGTTTGGCTGCGGTGGTTCGGGTGGCGGAGGAAGCGCCAGCCCAGTTGATCCGGTTGCGCCGACTGAGAAGGGAACGGCGAAGTTCTCGGTCGACGTTGCTACCGGAAAGGTCGCGATCACTCCGCTGGAAACTGGCTCTACGAAGTCGGCCGTACTTGGCGGATCGGCTGTTACGTTCGAGACGACAACGCTTCTTGCCGAGGGTGGCGAAGTTGGCCGTCGGGCAGTTCGGGTTCGGCTGAAAAACAATCTTCAAGAGGCGATCGGCGTAGGTCGGCCCGTCCGGCTTCACTTTGGAGTTTTCGGGCCAACCACTAGCTACGCAACAGACCTGCGGTCCAACACGACGGTCAGCTCGCCGATTTACGATCCTGCAGGCGGATTTCAAGATGGCCCGGCCGGATCTGCCCTCATCTCGAACCCCAATGCGATTGCGGTTGGTAAGGATGGATCCATCTACTTTAATGGAATCGACAACCGGATCCGAAAGTTGACGGACGGTTACGTATCCACCGTCGCGCAAAACGTTCCTGCGACGGGCCTTGCCTACCTAACCGACGCCCTTTCGGGACGGGAATTCCTCATCGCAGCTTGCCCTACGCTTCATAGCGTAAAGCTCATTCCTGTGGCCAGCGGAAGCGTGACCACTTGGGCAGGCGCAGATAACGCGGCGGGAAATGTGAATGGTGCGGCAACAACGGCCCGATTTAACACCCCGTCTGGAGTAGGGATTGATCCGAGCCAGAACCAAGTACTTGTGGCCGACACGGCGAACGGCGCCATCCGCGCCATACCATTCAGCTTCGTTGGGGGCAATTTGGTTGCCGGTTCAGTAAGCTCGCGATATTCTGGTCTCACGGGGCCAAAGAGCGTCACGGTTTCGGAAAACCGCAGCGTGGCGGTTGCAGAAACTTCGGCAAATCGAATTCGAATTTACAACGCTGGTTCCAGCCGTGAGGCGATTTTCGGAGGCACGTCAGGAAACGTTAACGGTGACGGCAATCTTGCCCGATTCAGTCTGCCGAATGCCATCACCGCTCTGGGCAACACTTTCTATGTCGTTGACTCTGGCAATTACCAAGTGCGTCGCATTGTCGTTAAAGAAGGTGCGGCACCCTTGCTTGCGGCGAACTGGGCGGTTAGTGTCGTAGCCGGGTCGGGCACTACAGGCTTTGGCGATGGATCCGGGCTCGTTGCGAACTTTGGAAATCCATTGGGCATCGTTGCGGATAGTCAGGGCCGCTTAGTTGTAGCCGACCATGGAGCGAATGCCATTCGGCGAGTTGTGTCGGAGGGGTCCTTTGACTTCGGGACTCCAACGGGGTCTTCGGTTGGGCAAGCCAACCTCACAAACCCTACGGGATTTGTGGACCTAAACGGCCTACAGCGACCGTACATTGATCTTGATGCACGAGTTGAACCGGGACAAACGATCGATGCGGGCAAATGGGTGTTCTCCATTCCCGAAGGTTTGACGTCGTTCAACTTTGCAGTAACGGTAGAAACCAGCCCGGAAAACTATGCGGGTCTTGAGGCGGTGCTAAACCCTGGAGGAGGTGCGGGTTCACCAAACGTTGTAGCGCAGTACCTTTCCAACGTTGGATATACGGGCGCTCTCGACGGCAGATTGGAGACTGCTGCCTTTGATACTACTTGGGGTCAATCGGCAGTTGACGCAAACGGGAATCGCTTTATTGCCGACGGTTACCTGTACACCGTGCGCCGCATTACGCGTGACGGTCGCATCTCACTCGTCGCCGGAAAACTGTTCTCTCCAGGCTCGGTGAACGGAAACGGTTCGGTGGCAAGGCTCTCTTCCGCCAACGGCATCATGGTTAATCCTGAAGGAACCGAACTGTTCTTGGTAGAGGAGTTATCACATACGATTCGAAGAATCGCTCTGACCAACCCCGCTGCTGATCCCACGGTTGCAGAGAATTGGCAGGTTTCTACAATCGCCGGATTGGCCAATACTTTTGGAAGTGCAAATGGTAACGGAGATGCGGCGCGCTTTAGCTCGCCCACAAGCGTGGCCGGTCCTTCCAATAATCAACTTTACGTAGTTGAGTTTAACGGTCACCGACTCCGATCCGTTCGATATGCGGGGGGGCCGCGGGATCAAGCTTCTTCTTGGCTAGTAACCGTCGCGGCAGGTTCTGGAACCAGCGATCCAGGCTATGTGGACAGTAACAGCACTTCTGCACGTTTCAGCTACCCTCTTGCTGTCTCCTATGCTCCGAGCGGAATCCTCTATATTTCTGACCGCGGAAACTATAGAATTCGAGCATTCAATCCAGCCACGGGGGCAGTGACAACGGTTGCTGGCACGGGAGTTGCGGGGATTGAGGATAACGTAAATGCTCTCAACGCCACCATTAGCAATACGAATGGCATCGCGGCGGATGCTTCGGGGGCGGTGTACTTTACCGATGGTGCTCGAATCCGGCGCCTTTATGACGGCGCGGTAAAGACGGTTGCCGGAGGGGGCGACAGCTCCGGGAGGTCCGGGGATAAAGTGAACTTCGGCGCTACGATCTATGGCTTGGCCTTGGATCCGACGGGTGATCTTTACTTCAATTCCAATGGTCGGCTGGTACGGTTGACTCGCAAGCTGGGCCGGTAGCCATGGACGCCTCTTGCCCGTTCGATTCCGGGCAAGAGGCAGTCTGCCTTGGATTCAATCTATACAACCCATTCTGCAAACCGCTATGCTATCGAGATGCGAATTGCGTTTAGGGCCCTTGGGTTCGTTGGCCTTGTGGCTTTGTTTGGCTGTGGTGGTTCGGGTGGCGGCGGCAGTGCAAGTCCTGTCGACCCGATCGCTCCTACCGAGAAAGGAACAGCGAAGTTCAATGTTGACGTTAATACGGGCAAAGTAGCGATCACCCCGCTGGAAGCGGGCTCGACTAAGTCGGCGGTTTTGACCGGCTCGGCGGTCACCTTCGAAACAACCACATTACTTTCCGAAGGTGGGGAGGTCGGTCGTCGTTCGGTTAAGGTGAAGCTAAAGAACAACCTCGCTGAGGCGATTGGTGTCGGCCGACCGATTCGAATTCAATTTGGAACTTTTGGACCCGCGACCACCTATCCAACCGACCTGCGGTCGATGGCAACGGTGAGTACGCCACTTCGAGATTCCACGGCTGGTGGCTACTTGGATGGCCCGGCGGGTTCGGCATTGCTAACGGGTCCAAGCGCGGTTGCCGTCGGGAAAGACGGCTCGATTTACTTTAACGGAACCGATAACCGGATTCGAAAGTTCTCCGAGGGGTACGTTTCGACCGTTGCCCAGAACGTTCCGGCCACCGGTTTGGCTTATCTCGCCGATGCGCTAACTGGGCGCGAATATTTGGTTGCCTCGTGCGCGAGCCTGAACAGTATCAAACTGGTCCCGATTTCGAGCGGCAGCGTCACCACGTGGGCTGGTGCAGATAACGTTGCCGGAAACATCAATGGCGCCGCGACAACCGCGCGGTTTTCATCGCCCTTAGGAGTTGGAATTGACGCTAGCCAGAGCCAAATTCTGGTTGCAGACACGACAAACGGTGCGATCCGCGCGATTCCCTTCAGCTTCGTCGGTGGAAACCTCGTCGCAGGCACGGTCAGTAGCCGCTACTCCGGCCTCACAAACCCAACCAACGTCCACGTCTCTGAAAATCGCAGCGTCGCGGTGACCGAAACTAGTTCGAACCGAGTTCGAATCTACAACGCCGGCTCGAGTCGAGAGGCGATTTTTGGTGGCACCCTTGGAAATGTGAACGGCGACGGAAACGTCGCTCGTTTTGCCGGACCACGAGGAATCACTTCGCTAGGAAACACCTTCTACGTTATGGATGGTGACAACAACCAGATCCGGCGAATTGAGCTTAAGGACGGCGCCGCTCCGCTCTTGGCGGCCAACTGGACGGTTAGCGTTCTGGCGGGCTCTGGCGGATCAGGCTTTTTAGACGGGCCGGGGACCAGTGCAATTTTTGGCAACGCCGTTGGAATAGTCACCGATGGTCAAGGACGATTGTTAGTGGCCGATAACGGGGCAAACGCCATTCGGCGAATCGTTTCCGAAGGTTCTTTCGACTTTGGCAGCCCAACGGGGGCGTCAACCGGGCAAGCGAGTCTCGCAAATCCAAGCGGATTTGCCGATCTAAACGGTTTGCAACGACCCTACATCGACATTGCGCAGCGAGTTGATCCCGGACAATCGATCGACGTGGGCGAGTGGCAGTTCTCGATTCCATCGACCGTTACGTCCTTCCGATTCACCGTAACCGTCGAAGCCGGAACGAGCGTTTATGCGGGACTAGAGGCAGTTTTGAATCCATCCGGCGGGCCAGGATCGCCGAATGTAGTCGCGCAGTATTTGTCCCGAAATACGGGAACTGGAGGCGTCGTCGGGCGGATTGACAGCGTCGCTTTTGACTCCACAACTACTTATATGACCAGTGATGCTGCTGGAAATATGTACTTTTCCGAGGGCGGACTTCGAGTGATTCGTCGGCTTGACACTGCCGGAAACGTCACATTGGTCGCCGGAAAGTCAGGCCAGTCTGGGTCGACAGATGGAGTCGGCAGCGATGCGCGGTTTGGGTTCCCAGACGCGATTCAGGTGAATGCCGCTGGGACGGAGCTTTTGGTCGCGGACGAAGGCGGCCAGACCATTCGGCGGGTCGCCCTCTATTACGACGGTGCAGATCCGACTATTGCGAGTAACTGGAACGTCACAACTATCGCCGGACTCGCGGGAGCGCTGGGAGACAACAACGGCCCCGGTGACGGGGCAAGATTCCGGGGACCCGTAGCCTTGACCGGTCCGTCGAATGACGAATTCTTCGTGACCGAGTTTAATGGTTACCGAATTCGCCAAGTGCGGTACATCGGTGGAAACCGAGCTCTTGCCACATCATGGTATGTAGATACAGTAGCAGGAACAAATGTTGCTGGCTATAACGACGGGAGTGGATTCGCTGCGAGGTTTAGTAATCTGGTTGGAGCGGTTTACTCTGCCGTAGATTCAAAACTGTACATATGTGACCGTGGAAACAATCGCATTCGGGCAATGGATTTGTTGACAAGAAACGTGAGCACGGTTGCCGGCGACGGATCCTTCGGCTTCCAAGATAGCGCCACTGCGACATCGGCAAACTTTACAAGTCTTAATGGAGTCGTCACTGACTCTACTGGTGCGCTGTACGTTGCCGATCACAATCGCGTTCGTCGAATCTTTGATGGTGCGGTTAAGACCGTGGCTGGTGGCGGGGACGGTTCAGGAACAACGGGCGACAAAGTCTTGTTTGGAATCCTTTACGGAACTGGAATGAACAAGCAGGGTGATTTGCTCCTGAACTCGAACGGAAGGCTAGTTCGACTCACCCGAAAACTCGGCAGATAATTTGAACTAGCTAGACAAATGAAGCAAGTGGTGTATAGACTGCGTCCATGCGCCACCTGCTTCCCCTTGCTTTGATTGCCTCCACCATTGTTGGTTGTGGAGGCGCAGGTGGAGGCATTTCCTCGGTTGCTCCTGTTCCAGGTATCGAGTCCGAAAAAGGCACGGCAAAGTTCTCGGTAGACGTTGCCACCGGCAAAGTAGCGATCACGCCCCTGGAAACGGGCTCGACAAAGTCCGCCGTCCTAGGGGGATCGGCGGCGACATTTGAAACCACCACCCTCTTTGCGGAAGACGGCGAAGTTGGGCGACGTGCGGTGAAGGTCCGGCTGAAGAACAACTTGCCCGAGGCCATCGGCGTCGGCCGACCGATTCGAATTCAGTTTGGCGTTTTTGGGCCATCAACGAGTTATCCGACCGATGTTCGGTCGATGGCCACGGTGAGCACGCTGCTTCGCGATCTGACCGGTGGCGGCTATCAGGACGGTCCAGCGAGTACCGCGCGAATCACGACGCCCAATGCGGTCGCGATTGGAAAAGATGGCTCGATTTACTTTAATGGCACCGACAATCGAATTCGAAAGCTCTCCGACGGATACGTTTCGACGGTCGCCCAAAACGTTCCGGCTGCCGGCCTGGCATATCTGACGGATGCGCTTTCGGGCCGGGAGTATTTGATTGCGGCATGCCCGACGTTGCACAGCATCAAACTGGTCCCGATTGCGAGCGGAAGTGTCACCACTTGGGCCGGTGCAGACAGCGTGTCCGGTAATGTCAGCGGTGCGGCAACCACGGCACGTTTTTCTTTCCCAAACGGCCTCGGAATCGATGCGGGTTTGAGCCAGGTGCTGGTTGCAGACACTTCAAACGGTGCGATCCGAGCGATACCATTCAGCTTTGTCGGCGGCAACTTGGTCGCAGGAACGGTTGCAACTCGCTATTCCGGGCTATCTAGTCCATCGACGGTTCACGTCTCAGAGAACCGGAGCGTTGCCGTGTCGGAGACCGGTGCAAATCGCGTACGTATCTTCAATGCCGGTTCAAGTCGGGAAGCCATCTTTGGGGGAACCGATGGAAACTTGAACGGCGATGGAAACTTCGCCCGATTCTCGGGACCACGGGGCATCACTTCGATTGGCAATACCTTCTACGTCGCCGATGGCAACAACTATCAGATTCGGCGAATCGAACTGAAAGACGGCGCGGCACCGTTGTTGGCCTCGAGCTGGACGGTGAGTGTTCTAGCCGGAAGTGGTAGTTCCGTTCTCTTGGACGGCCCAGGTACCACCGCCGGTTTTCGATTTCCCTTCGGCATAGTGACCGATGCCCAAAGTCGGCTCGTCGTTGCAGACACCGATGCCAACAGCATCCGCCGCATCGCTTCAGAAGGCTCCTACGATTTTGGTACCCCAACTGGTTCTTCAACTGGACAAGCTAGCCTGATCGACCCAACCGGCTTTGCCGACCGGTACGGCTTGCTGCGACCATACATCGACATCGATGCTCGGGTTGAACCAGGTCAAACGATCGATGTTGGCAAGTGGGTTTTCGCGGTTCCATCGGGCTTGACGGCGTTTAACTTTGCGGTGACGGTGGAAACTGCCCCGGAAACGTATGCCGGCCTCGAGGCCGTGTTGAACCCAACGGGCGGGGTTGGATCTCCTAATGTGGTAGCGCAGTTTCTGTCCAATGGCAGAAGTGGCGGTGCGTTGTTTGGTCGACTGGAGAATGTCTCGTTTAGCGATTTTTGGGGCCTGACCTCGGCGGATGCGCTCGGAAATCGCTTCATCGCCGATGCTGGTTCACATATCGTTAGAAGGATTTCAAAGTCCGGGATGGTGACCTTAGTCGCCGGAAAAGTAGGTACCGCGGGAATAACCAATGGTCTCGGCAGCTTTGCGAGATTGAACTACCCAACTGGGATAAGGGTCAACGAGGCAGGAACTGAGTTGATGATTTCCGAGGAAGGCGGCAATATCATTCGCCGAATCGCGCTCGTGTCCGATACCGCTGACCCCGCGGTCGCCGACAGTTGGAGCGTTTCAACCATTGCGGGTGCCGCCACTTCGGGAGATGCCAACGGACCCGGTGGTTCTGCACGGTTCCGGTCGCCTCGAGCGATTGTTGGACCTTCGAATGACGATCTTTACGTTTTGGAATCCGCCGGGTGTCGTATGCGATCACTGCAATACACCGGGGGGCCGAGAGATTTAGCGTCCTCATGGTCGGTGAGCTTGGCTGCTGGGTCCGATTCCGGAGTTGTGGGCTATGCAGATGGAGTTAGTACTTCTGCTCGGTTCAACTTTCCGTCCGGGGCGGCTTATGCGCCGGACGGAACGATCTATATTTCTGATGCCAGCAATTACCGTATCCGAGCTTATAACACGGCAACAAGATCCGTAACGACGGTTGCGGGTTCAGGTTCTCAAGGACAGGATGACAATGCTAACGCGCTGTCTGCTCAGTTTATATTCCCACTTTCTGTCGCGGTGGATTCCTTCGGTGCCGTTTTCATTTCGGACCTCAACTCGATTCGGCGCCTGTATGATGGATCGGTAAAAACGGTGGCAGGAAATGGGACGGGAGCCTCGACAACGGGCGATGAAGTCTATTTCAGCAACATCTACGGAATGGCACTTGATCCGAAGGGAGATCTTATCTTCGTGAGTAGCAATCGCTTGGTTCGACTGACTAGAAAGCTCGGCCGGTAACCGGCCTCGGATTACCGCCCGGGCAACCGGGCGGTAATATTCCGGACAGCATGGCAACTCCGATTCGCATGACCAGCGCCGGTCTCGACGTTCCAAACGACCCCATTATTCCGTTCATCGAGGGCGACGGCACCGGCCCCGATATTTGGCGCTCCAGCGTTCGCGTCTTTGATGCCGCAGTTGAAAAAGCCTACGGCGGAACCCGAAATGTCGCTTGGCAAGAAGTCCTCGCTGGAGAAAAGGCGTTCAACGCCACCGGAAACTGGCTACCCGACGAAACCCTCGACGCTTTCCGGACCTACTTGATCGGAATTAAGGGCCCCCTAACGACTCCGGTTGGAGGCGGCATCCGCTCCCTTAACGTTGCTCTGCGACAGATCCTCGACCTCTACGTTTGCCTTCGCCCGGTGCAGTGGTTCACCGGTGTCCCTAGCCCGGTTAAGAATCCTGGCGCGGTTGACATGGTCATCTTCCGAGAGAACACGGAAGACATCTATGCCGGAATCGAATATGCGGCTGGCTCGGAAGACGCGGCAAAGATTCTGAACTTCCTTCAGGAAAACTTCCCGAAGGAGTTCGCAAAGATCCGATTCGGAACCACCGAAGCCGGCGAGAAGTGGAACGAACAGCTAAAGGGCATTGGCCTGCCAGAGCGCGATGCGACCCTCGAAGTCGGTATCGGCTTTAAGCCGGTCAGCTACCTCGGCACCGAGCGAATCGTGCATAGCGCGATTGAGTACGCCATCCGAACTGGACGAAAGAGCGTCACGCTTGTCCACAAGGGCAACATCATGAAGTTCACCGAAGGCAGCTTCCGAGACTGGGGCTACAAGGTCGCGAAGGACTTCTTCGGTGCAGAAGAGATCGACGGCGGCCCATGGTGCCGAATTCCAGAAGGGAAGCCAGGCGCGGGACTCTTGATCAAGGATGCCATCGCCGACATCACCCTTCAGCAGGTACTTACCCGCCCAGAAGACTTCGATGTCATTGCCACCCTGAACCTGAACGGCGACTACCTTAGCGACGCTCTGGCGGCGCAGGTTGGCGGCATCGGCATTGCTCCGGGCGCAAACATCAACTACGTGACGGGACACGCGATCTTCGAAGCCACCCACGGTACCGCGCCAAAGTACGCAAACCTCGACAAGGTCAATCCTTCGTCGGTGATCCTCAGCGGCGAAATGATGTTCCGCTACCTCGGCTGGACCGAAGTGGCCGACCTCATTCTGAAGGGCGTCGAAGGCGCCATCTCGTCCGGCAAGGTCACTTACGACTTCGCTCGATTGATGGACAACGCTACGGAAGTCAAGTGCAGTGGTTTCGGCGACGAAATCATCGCAAACATGTAAAGAAACATCATGTCGGCTGCTCGCGAAGGAACGGATTCACGGATCCTGCGGGCAGCCGAATCTTTCTTTCACGGCTTCACCCAGCATCGAAGCCGAACTCACCCGTACCTCATCAGCCGTTCCGAAGGGCTCACCATTCTCCACGACGCCCCGAGGAAAAAGGCAAGTGACACGCGCCGGTCTGAAGCCATCACCATCGACCGAGCGCCGATCTCTGTTCATTCGGAAGCCGAACGATTAAATGTCGAACATCCTCGGTGGAGCTTGGGAGCAATCTATTCCGACGAAGCGCAGTTGCCGCAAGTAGAGGCAGAGTTCCGTGCCCTTGGCTACCGCCTCATTGCGCGAGAGGCCCTCTTCGTTCACGACCACCTTTCTGTGCCTTCGGTCAACGATAGCTTAACCCAACGAATCTCGAGGTGGCAGGAGATGGAAGACTACGCCGCCGCGACCGGGCGCAAACCGTACGCACGAAAAGAAATCGAAGGCGATGACCCGCAGATTCGCTTTTATTATTCGGTTTCCGAAGGAATGATTGTCGGTGCGGTGGCATCCATCCGTACACCTTCGAATACCTTTTGGGTTTCTAATTTGTGGGTAACCGAAGAAAAGCGGCGAGAGGGAAGGGCCACCGCAATGATGGCGCAGCTGCTAACGGACAATCGTTCGGCCGGCGAAGGAATGACCGTCCTGCTCAGCAGCAAGACTGGCGCGCATTTGTATCCAAAGCTGGGCTTTGAGCAGATCGGGACGCTCTTGCTATATCAGCCACCAAGATAACTCGTCGTAGCTGGCTAAAATACGGCATGTCAACGCTGACCGATGCCGAAGTCGCTCACTTTCTAGAGTTTGGATACATCAAGGTTCCGAACGCCATCCCTCGTTCGGTTTGTGAAGAAGCCGAGCGTGAGTGCTTCGAACGACTGGGATTCGATATGGAAGACCAAAGCACTTGGTCGATGCCCAGAATTCACATGCCCAGCACAAAGCATCGGGAAGTGAAAGATGTCAGCCCCGTCGCGTACGAAAAAATGTGCGCCTTAGTCGGGGGCGAGCATAAGCTCAAGCAGCCTTGCACGTGGTCCGATGGATACATCGTTAACCTTGGCGTCCGGGCAGATGACCCTTGGGAGCCTGCTGGTCCGGATTGTCCCGGTTGGCACGTGGATGGAGACTTCTTCCTCCACTTCCTAGATTCGCCCGAGCAAGCACTCCTCGTCATCGTCCTCTGGACCGATGTCGTTCACCAAGGCGGGCCAACCTTTATGGCGTCAGATTCCGTTCCGGTGATCGCGAAGTATTTGGCAGATCATCCCGAAGGCGTTGAGCCGAACGGGTTCGAGTTTCAGCAGAGAATTCGCGAGTGCCAGCGATTCGAAGAAGCGACCGGCGAGGCTGGTGATGTGTACTTAATTCACCCGTTCACCCTGCATGCCACTTCGCAAAACTTGCTTCGCAAGCGCCGCATCATTACCAACCCCGCACTGATCCTGAACGAGCCCATGCGATTCGCTCTGCCCATGAACGAACTCTCGCTGGTTGAGCAGAAAACGGTGAACGCCCTTGGCGGAGTTCCGTTCAAGTTCCAGCCGACCCGAGAGCGGGAGCGACGGGTTCCGGGACAGAAGCAGATGCCGAAATCGAGCATGTAAGGTTAAGACTTCTTTACAAAGCGTAGACAAACATCTACTTTTTGTTGATAATGATGTCAGCCCAGAGCGGCACCGGAAAAATATGTCCACCCTAGAAATCGCGAACGAACTCGTCTCTCTTGTCAAAGAAGGCAAAAACGCCGAAGCAATCGAAAAGCTGTACTCCGCAGACATCGTCAGCGTTGAAGCCGTGGCTGGCCCCGAAGGCGACACCGTGACCGGCATCGAAGCCGTGCAAGGCAAGCTCCAGTGGTGGATGAACTCCATGGAAGTTCACGAAGCCAAGGTTGATGGCCCATTCGTCAACGGCGATCAATTCGCCGTGAAGTTCGACTACGACGTCACGGACAAGGCAAGCGGACAGCGCTACCCGATGATCGAAGTTGCGATCTACACCGTCGCGGACGGCAAGATCAGCCACGAGCGATTCTTCTACAACATGTGAGCCCCTACGGAGTTCTGCCACCCTTCGTGGCAGAACTCCGTAGTAACCCGTGATATGCCAGCACAGATTCACGAGTATCCGGTCGTCGCCCATTGGGTCGGTGGTCGCGATGGAAAGGGTGATCTCACGCCCCAGGCCAGCGGAAAGACGATCGACATCAACGTTCCACCCGAGTTCATGGGACCCGGTGGCGAAACCAACCCCGAAGAGCTGCTCACGAGTGCCGTGACCGGCTGCTACAGCATCACTTTCGGCATCATCGCCGCGAATCGAAAGTTGCCCGTCACCTCAATCACCGTCAATGCACTGGGTGAAGTCGAGCAAAACGGCGCCTCCTTCAAGTACCGAAAGCTCACCCTGCGACCTCAGATTGAGGTGTCCGAAGACGCTACCGATGAGCAAGTACAGCAGACTTTGGACTTCGCTCACAAGGCCGACGCGTACTGCATCGTCACAAATGCGGTGCGGGGAAATGTCGAAATTCTGATAGAACCAACGGTTATACGAAAATAGATAGATTGAGAGAAAAGAGTCCCGCTTTGGTGTGACGGTAGAGCGTCAAAGACGTCCTATAAGGTGAAGCCATGGCAAAGAAGCACAGAATCGTCGGTCCAATTCTAGTAGGCGCTGGAATCATGGTCGCGATTGGCTTTTCCGTTGCTGCCCTCCGACCACAAGTCGCGA
>Ga0164295_10001480_pt1 | contig 19483 bp, 15 predicted proteins | sample GEODES006metaG_FD_111798 | JGI IMG/M metagenome (GOLD analysis project Ga0164295, IMG submission 111798) | Oligotrophic lake water microbial communities from Sparkling Lake, Wisconsin, USA - GEODES006 metaG | ecosystem: Environmental > Aquatic > Freshwater > Lake | place: USA: Sparkling Lake... | reverse complement strand
CTACCATCCCAAGGCGATCTTGTGCGCCCCGATCCTCGATGGGACGCGGGCTTTCGGGGTGGTCGAACTGCTCGACCCGCTCGAAAACGATGTCGCTGGGTTCTCGGCGAGCGCTGAGGGCACCTTGACGAGCGCTGCCCGATTCTTGGGCGCCCACCTTGCGTCAACGCTCGCCAAGAGCAATCCAGCCTCGGGCTAACCCTCAGTTGCCGCTCTCGTAGAACGCGCGCAACGCCGTTGTGCGCTGAGTCTGACGAAGCTTGCGGATGGCCTGACACTCGATTTGGCGAATTCGCTCGCGGGTCAAGTCGAAGACCTGCCCCACTTCCTCGAGCGTGTGGTCGTTCCGCACACCCAAGCCGAAGCGCAGGCGGAGCACACGCGCCTCACGCGGCGTGAGCGTGTCCAAGACCCGCTCCGTCTCCTCGCGCATGAGCTGCTCGTAGGCGTAGTCAGATGGGTCTACGGCGTTCGTGTCTTCGATAAAGTCGCCGAGGTGGCTCTCGTCATCGCCGACCGGCGTCTCGAGCGAGACGGGGGCGCGGCTGATCTTGAGCGCCTTTCGGACCTGATCGGCCGACATCTCCAGCCGCGCGGCGATCTCCTCGGGCAACGCCTCGCGCTCCAGCTCCTGCTCCATTTGACGCGCGACCCGCGCGATCTTGTTGATGGTCTCAATCAAGTGCACCGGAATCCGGATGGTCCGGGCTTGGTCGGCGATCGCCCGTGTGATCGCCTGGCGAATCCACCACGTCGCATAGGTGCTGAACTTGTGGCCTCGCTCGTGCTCGAACTTGTCGACCGCCCGCATCAAGCCGATGTTGCCCTCCTGAATCAGGTCTAGGAAGTGCAGACCATGGTTCAGGTACCGCTTCGCGATGCTGACCACGAGGCGCAGATTCGCGCAGATCATCTCGTCCTTGGCGCGGTCGAGGGCGCGGATGTTGCGCTGCAGCTCTCGAACAACCTGCTCCACCTCGGGGGCGTCCATGCCCACAGTGGCCTCGAGCTGCTCAAGGGCGCGTTGCGCACGTTCGACCGTCGTTCTGACCCGGTCGACTGCATCGGGCGCCAAGCCGCAGCTTGCGCTCGCGGGATGTCCCGCCATCAGAGCGCCTGCAGACAGACCGACCATGACCTCGCACTCCCGAACGACGCCCTGCCACGTCCTCATCTGGTCGCGCGCTGCCTTGAGCTCCGACGTGATGCCCAACACGACGTTCCAGCTCACGTTCATCCGGTCGAGCAGCACGCGCAGGTCCGCCTCGTAGTCGCGATTCTTGCGCCGGTCGGTCTTCGTGACCCGCCGCGCGCTGCGTGTGCGCGACCGGGCGACAGCGCGCATCTCTTCGGCGATCCGTTCGAGTTTCTCGAGCCCGATCAGGCCGCTCTCCTCCTCCGGCTCCTGGTTGCTGGAACCGTCGAGCACCTCTCGCAGCGCGAAGTGACCCTTGCGAACCTGTCGCGGCAGGTCGACCAGCGTGTTGACGCCAAGGTGGGTCCCCAAAATGCTGGTCAGAACCGCCTCGCGCGCCGCCTCAATCCGCTTCGCGATCTCCACCTCGCGCTCTCGAGACAGCAGCGGCGTCCCTCCGAGCTTGGACAGGTACATGCGAACGCTGTCGATTTCGGGCGCAGCGCCATCGCTCGCCACCCGCCCCCTGCCCCCTCTCGCTGCGGGCGGCGCGGGACCGTCCGACTGTTCGGCGTCCACCTCGGACGCCTCCGGCTGCGCGAGCGCCGCCTTGGGGTCGAAGCGGAACTCGTCGTCCTCGGGGCGACGGAGAAACTCGCGGGCATCGTCTCGGGTCGGGGTCTTGATGGCCACTGCGCATTCTCCTCTCGGGCCGGCGAAGCCCTCGGTGGATCCAATCGGTCGACGCGTCATCCGTGGCGATTGCAACGCGCGAGCCAATGTTTCTGGCATCGACGGCGTTACGGCATCTCCGCCAAGTTTCTTGACAAAGACCGCGATTTTGTTTCGCGCTATTCCATCCGCTCTGCAATCTCTTCGGAGCGCCCTGACATCGATGTCAGAGCGAGCAGGGCGTCGACCACCTGACGTACCGGCAAGTCATCGAGGCAGATGCGCCTCTCCAGCGGGCAAGAGCGCTGCCCGAAGTCACTGCACGGCGAACAGGCGAGGCCTCGCGAGACGACCCGAACGTGCGGTCCGATGGGCGCCCACCGACTCGCCCGTGTCGGGCCAAATACAACGACGGTAGGACGCCCAAGAGCGGCGCTCAGGTGAGTGAGCCCGCTGTCATGCCCCACCACCCAGCGCGCCCCGGCGAGCAGGGGGGTGACCTCTCGAAGAGTCAAGTGGGCGGGCAAAGTGGGCACGCCCGCTGCTTGCAGGGCTTCGAGCGCGGCCTCATCCCCCGGGCCGCCCATCGCGATAGACGCTCTCCCCTGTTCGGTGAGCAGGGCGCCGGCCTCGATCCAACGCGCGAGCGGCCAACGCTTCGTCGACCATTTCGCGCCTGGCAGCAGGATGCCGTACGCCGCGGGCACCGACGTATTTGGCGGCATCAGGCGTGCACCGAGTCCCCCCTCTGGCAGGGGGAGCTCAAGGTCCGACACCATCCGTGCCGACTGGCCGTCCGCCTGACCCGCGCGTGCTCGAATCGGCTGCCGCAGCACCGCGCCAAGCAAGTCGATGAGGTCCCGCTTCTCCCAAGTCACGCGCCGACGCGCGCCCCTCGCCCACCGTCGCGTCTCCCAGCGTCCGTGCAGATCGACGACAAGGTCGTAATCCTCAGCTCGGGCCACCTCCAATGTCGCCACCGCGCGCACGTTTGGGTGCGTATCGAAGACCGCGTGGTACGCCGCTCGTGTCACGAAGGTGACCTCGGCCGCGGGGTAGCGCGCCGAGAGCGCTCGCACGACCGGCTCGCACAAGACGACGTCTCCCAGGGACGACAGGCGCACCACCGCGACGCTTCTGACCCGGTCAGGTGCGGGCCACTTCACGACCACGCCTCCAGAAGCGCCTCGGCTTGGGTCTCACAGGCGGCGATCGCCGCCTCAAGAGACGCTCCCTGGGCGACCGGGGGCCCGATCACTACCTGCACTCGACTCCAGGGCAACGGGAGGCAAAACCGGTCCCAAGCGCGCGTCAAGCGAACGGCAGCGCCGACAGCAACCCCGACCCCGACCAACGGGGCGCCCGCGGCGTTCGCGATGAACGCTGCACCCTGCTTCGCGACCCCCCGAGGACCCCGCGGCCCATCGCAAGCGACGAGGCCGCCGCATCCGTCACGAAGAACACGGATAAGTCCGCGCGCCCCGGCCGCGGCGCCGCGGCTCGATGAGCCTCGGACGGCCCCGATGCCGAGCCTGCGCATCACCTCGGTCTGAAGGGCGCCATCATGACTCAGGCTCGTCATGGTCACCCACGCGCGATCGCGCGGCAGCGCGCCCAAGAGCGCGAGCTGCTCTCCATGCCAGAACGCCAAGACCACTGGGCCTGCGGGTGGCTGGCCGTGGCACCGGACCCGGAGCGTCGCGACCCAGAGACGCACGAGCCACGAGAGCGCGAGGCCCCTCAACATCGTCGCCCATCCACCAGACGCACGACATGGTTCGCCTCGGCCAACAGCGCCGCCGAGTGCGTCAGCAATACGAGCGTTCGACCCTCACGCAGGCGAGCGAGCGCGGCGGCCAGCTCCGACTGCCCATTCATGTCCAGCCCCGCCTCCGGCTCATCGAGGACCACGAGCGCAGCATCCGCGAGCCACGCACGCGCCATTAACAGGCGACGCCGCTCCCCCACGGACAACCCCGCGCCCCCCTCATCGAGCTGCGCCTCCAAGCCCAGCGGACGCGCGCGAAGGGCCGCGCCTAAACCAAAGCGTTCGATCGCCAGACACAGGCGCTCGTCCTCCAGGCCGAGGCGTCCGAGTGTCAGATTGTCCCGCCAGGTCGCTCGGAGCAGGCCCCCCTCTTGGGGCACCCACGCCACCGAGTGCGGCCCTGGCGGGCCCCAAACGACCCGGCCCGCCGTCGGCTGGAGCAACCCCAGAACCAACCACGCCAACGTCGTCTTTCCCGCGCCATTCGGCCCCGCAACCGCGGTCACATCCCCCGCCCTGATCACGAGGTTCGGCAGATTGAGCACCTCTCGCCCGCTTCGTTCGACCCGCACGCCTTCCAGTCGAACCTCGGGTGGTGCAAAGGACGTGCGCTCGGCCACCCGTTCGCTCAGCGACGTGGTGCCGGCCTCGAGACACCCTACGTCCTGCAGTCGTAACCACGCGGCGTGCGCCGGGGCGGCTGTCTCGCCCGCACGGACTAAGCTCTTGACCGGTGTGTAGAGCAAAAGCAGCGCTGCGAGAAAGGCGATCGCGGACTCCGGAGTCGAGGCGCCCGCATCCACGCGCGCCCTCGCAAGCGCGAGGGTCCCCACCAGCGCGACCGCCCCCGCCACCTCGCTGAGCGGCGCAGCCGCCGCGCGTGCCGAGAGCGCAGCAACCGCAGCGCGACCGAGCGTCGACGCGGTCTCGGTGAAGCGCCTGTGAGCCCAGTCCTGCGCGCCCGCCACCTGCAGCGGGGCCAGCGCCTGAGTATGGTCGACGACGACCGTTGCAAGCGCTCCGCGTGCCGTCTGCGCCGTATGCGCTGCTGCGCGCGCGCGGCGCCCGAACCAAGCAACCGGCAGGAGCAGAACAGGATACGAGACCAGCGCGGCCAACCCCAAGAGCGGCTCGGTCACACAGCACGTCATCACCAGCGCGACCACCTGCAAAGCGTCCCGCACGCCGCCGAGGACGCCAGCGACCGCGCAGCGCTCGACCGCCTCGACCTCGGGGCCCGCCCGAGACGCCAGCTCACCGCTGCCCATTGCCCACGCGCGATCACTCTGCATCTTCAGTAAACCCCGATGCAGACGCGTCCGCAGCTCAAGTGCGAGAGACTGACCGAGCTCGGCAGTCGCCCGCGCATGGAGCCAGCCCGCGGCAGCCTTGACGAGCGCGACCGCAAGAACCGCCGCGCCCAAAGCGGCAACGGAGTCAAATTCGGGCGCGATGGCCTCGACCCCGGGGACTGCGCCGGGCTTGCCCGACATGAACCCCACGAGCGCGGGCCCCGCCAGCAGCGCATATGCCGAGGTCGAGGCGCTGAGCAGACTCGCCGCAGCGAGCGTCCACGCGACCCGCCCGCGCCGCGCCCAGAGCAATCGCCAGAGTTCGGGCCACATCGGCGACGAGGTCGCACTGCGCGCCGCAGGCTGTCAACGGCAGCGTCACGATTGCCTCGCGCGCGGCAACCCGCCTACCATGTGGCCGGCGGAGGGAAGATGTCGACCGAGGGACCCGAGATCTGGGCGCGCATGCGCTTCGACGACCCGGCGCGCTTTCTTGAGTTCTACGAAAAACAGCTGGGCCCTGGGCTGGTCGGCCTGCGCCACGCCGACAGCGTGCAGGTCGGCGCCCGAATTCACCTTGCCGTGACTCCGCCGGGTCTCGTGGACCCGCTCGACTGCGAGGGGCTCGCGGAGCGCGTCACACCGACCGCGGAGGGGGGCGCTCGGCTCCACGTCCGCATCACCCTCGAGGGGTCGACACGCGCACGCCTCGACGCCTACCTCGGCGGAATCGAAGCGGGTCGACGCGTCGCGGCGGCGTCTACGCCCGCAGCGCCCCCCGCGCCAGACGACCCGCTCGCGGGCGAAGCGACGCCCTCGCTCGAAGAAGCCCGAGCACGGTGCACACGTATGGAGACGCAGACGTATTTTGCGATCCTTGACGTGCCCATGGACGTCGGCGCAGAGGCACTGCAACGTCGTTTTCACGCCCTGACCCGCCAATTTCATCCCGACGCATTCTTTGACGCTGACCCTGACCTCCGAACGGCGGTCGGTCGTTTTTTTCGCCGCGTCAACGAGGCGTACGCCGTTCTCAAAGATCCGCGCCGGCGGCGCCTCTACGAGCGGGGATTGTCGGGGCCGCCCCATACGTGGGCGCTGCGCCTCACAGAAGAGGCCGCCCTCGCTGCGCAACGGCAGCGGCGCGTGCGGGGGGGGGAGACGCAGACCGGTCAGTGGCATTGGACCCATGCGCGAGAGATCTTGCAGCGCGCGCGGGACGAAGAGACGCCGACTCGGCCGGCCCTCGTCGAGGCGGCCAAGATGCTGAGGGTCGCGCTTGCTTTGGAGCCCTCCAACGAGCATTTCCAGCACGCGCTGGAGCAGTTGGAGTACCGCATCTCAACCGAGCCCGCCTGAGCTCAGCGCGAGGGCACCGCGCTCAGAAACGGCCGGTGACGCCGAGCCAGCCGCCCGTGGGGGTCGCGCCCAGCTCGACCTCGGCTGCAGGCGCAGCCAAGCTATCCGCCCGAAGCCACAGATAGACGGCCGCTGCTGCGGAGAGCGCGCCGACACCAAAAAGCAGGTCAGCCGTGAGAGCGCCCGACTCCGCTGCATCTTTGTACTTGACCGCGTCTGCACGAAGGGCAGCTGACCGAGCGGCGTCGGCCTCGTCGAGCGCGGCGAGGCCCACAACGGCCCCGCCCACGGTCGCCGCGGTCGCAACGCCCACGGCCACCCACGGCCACGGGCCCGCACCTTCCTCGACCCGCTCGACCCGTGTATCGACGGACCGAACATTGGCTTTCGGGGTTTCGGCCTTCGCGATCATGGACTCGCCTCCGAGTTGCTTGACGCGATGGATGACGGCCGTCTCATCAGCGGGCTGGGTGCCCAAGTAGGCGCGGTACCACTCCACGGCGCCGACCTTGTCGCCCAACTTCTCACGCGCCTGCCCCACGTTAAAGAGCATGTCCCGGTGCCTCGACAGCGTCCACGCCTTTTGGAAAGCCTGCGCGGCCTCTTCGAAGCGCTTCCCTCGATAGTGCACGAGGCCTTCAAAGAAGGCCTTCTCCGCTGCGTCGAGCGTCTTCTGGTCGAGCTTTTCGGTCTCAAGCACGGTCGCAGCGACAGAATCGGCGGCCGCGTCCTTTGGCGTCTCAGCGGACGCGGAGGCAGAGGCCGCGAGGACCGCGACGAGGGCTGCGGGGCCGAGCCGCCTCATTCGCACACCGTGAGGTTGCCACAGGCGGTGAGCGGGAGTCCGGACGCCCGACAACACCCCATGTTGCCCGATGACCCTTGTGGCCCCGAGACGGCAGGCGCCCCGCACATCGCCCGCGAACCGCCCGCGCCACCGACTCCAGGCTGACCCGATACCAAAGACTGAGGCGCCATCATCCCGAAGTCCAACACCTGACCGTCGTAGTCCTTGAAGGTGACGGATGTGTCGACGTCGACGCGCGGTACGTCGGCTCCCACAACCCGAGGAGGCGCGACACGCAGGATGGAGAACGAAGGCCCCCCCGCTGCGCCGCCGGCGTTGCCCCCGCAGCCGCCCGCTCCGCCCGAGCCACCGTTGCCACCCCGACCAGACGAGCCGCTCTTGTTGCCACCCGGGCCCCCAGACGCCCCCACGGCGCCCAGGCCGCCTGCGCCGCCGTTGCCACCATTACCGCCCGTCCCGCTGCGCAGCACGGACTCGATGAGCGTCACGTGACCGCCGACCAACAGCACCGCGAAGGAGCCGCCACCGCCCTGGGCCGCGTTACCCCCATCTCCGCCGCAGCCCCCGGCGCCGCCGCCACCGCCGCCGCCGCCCGTGCCGTTACCCGCGTTCGCGCCGCCGCCGCCGCCGCCGCCACCGCCGCCGCCGCCATTCCCGCCGTTCGTGGCGGTCTGCGAAGGCCGCGGCGTCCAGACCAGCGCGACACCGTTGGACTCGTTGACGACGCCCTCGGCGCTGCCACCCTGCGTATTGCCCCCATGTGCGCCGCTTCCGCCGTTGCCGCCCGCTGACCCATCTTGCTGCAGGGCGCCTGCGGGTCCACCCGCCCCCGCGAGCATCACATTCACGGGTGTGCTCCCGGCCGAGCCCGCCCTTGCCGCGCCGTCCATAGGTGCCAAGGCCGAGAAAGCACCCGCACCACCGGAGCCACCCGTCGTCCCCATCGGGCACGAGTTATTCGCGCCCGCCGTGCCGCCGACACCCACCTGCGCCACCATCGACGCCGCAGCCCCCGGGGTTCCCGGCTGGCCCGCGACACCTTGATTGCCCGAGGTCCCGTCGCGCCCGTTGGCGCCCCGCCCAGCGATGACCTCGCAGTCCTGAATCGTCAGGTGGTCACCGACGCGGATGGCGTGCACGCCGATCGACGACGTCTGGCTGACCGCCGTGTCGTCGGCTTCGATGGCCACATTATCCAACAAGGTCGGGGCGTTGAGCGTGTCATAACGGAGCACAATCGCCGCGCCCGTGATCAGCGAGCGGTTGACCGTTCGGTCGGCCCGCGCCCACACGCTCGTCGCGGGGTTGTAGCGGTAACCGCCATGAATGTTCACACCGCTCGGGATCGTGAGCGTTGTGCCCCCCAAGTCGTATCGGCCCGCGTCGAGCAAAATCGGGTTGCCCGTCAGGGTCGCGGCGGTCACCGCATCCTGCAGGCGTCGGAATGGACGATTGAACGCGCCGGTCCCACGGACGCCGGGCGCCGGCTCGTTCGGATCAGTCCCGAAGTTCGCCGACACAAACAGCGACGCCACGCGGTCGCCGTCCACGTCGTCGCAGTTGCTGTCCAGGTACAGATGGTCCGGCGCATCCTCGCTGCTCTCGTTGCACTCGCAGCCATTCAGCGGGTTGCCGTCGTTGTCGATGAAGTCGCCGTTGCAGTCTGCAATCTCGCACGCGCCCCCCACACAGGCGGGCGTCGCGTTGTCGAGGTCGCACACATTGCCGCAGCTGCCACAGTTGCTCACGTCGGTCGCAAGGACGAAGCCCTCGTCGACCATGCCGTCGCAATCATTGTCCGTGAAGGTGTCGCAGACCTCAGGCCTCGGCGCGAGCGGCACCGCGTTGCAGATGGTGCGCGTCGGCTGAGCCGCGTCGCACACGATGGCGCCCGTGACCTCGCATGCGCCTCGGCCGAGGCTGCACAGCTGACCAATGACGCCCTCGAACCCGTTGCTGTTGTTTCCGTCGCAGTCGCTGTCGACGTTGTCTCCGCACCGCTCCGCCTCGGGCGCGCCGGGCTGAAGCACTCGGCCATCGGCGCCGGCGCACTGCAGGGCGTTGCCCACGCAGGCTTGAGCCCCCGTGCGAATGCAGGCGCCGATGGAGCCCTCGGTCGAGCAGGGCGTACCCAGACCCGCGACGTCGTCATTGACACCGTCACAGTCGTCATCTAGGCCATTGCAGACCTCGACTTGAGGGTTCAAGGGCACCGAGTTGCACCGGACTGCGTCCTCGCCGTCGCACACCCACGTCCCGGGAGTCCCTTGGCAGAGGCCGACCCCAGCAGTACAGTTGCTCCCCAGCGTAGCGCCCCCCGTGCCCGTAAAGCCCTCGTCGGTCAGGCCGTCGCAGTCGTCGTCTTGGCCGTTGCACTTTTCGGTCTGCGTCCCCGGCAGCACGAGCTGCACGCCCGCAGCGTCGAGGCAGACCGTGGGGTCCGGCATGCCGAACTGAGCCCCGGACTCGACGATGCACGGGCTCGTGCCCGCGCGGCAGATACCGCGGTCGATCCCGCACGACGTCCCTGAGCCGGCGCGGCAACAGTCGACCACGCCGTCATCCGAAACGCCGTCACAGTCGTCGTCCTTGCCGTTGCACGTCTCCGTCGCTTCTGCGCCCGGGGTCGCGCTGCACTCGGGCTGCTCAGCGCCACAGCGGAGCACGCCCGCGCGGACGCACTCCCCCACGCCCACAGTGCACGCCTCGCCGAGCGGTACACCGCCGCTGGTGATGCCATCATCGACAACGCCGTTGCAGTTATCGTCCTTGCCGTTGCACTGCTCCATCGATTGGGCGCTGTCCGCGACCCACTCGGTCTGGCAGACGCCCTGCCCCGACTTGAAGTCAATCTTGCCCTCGCCGCCCGTCACGCGGATCTCGGGCTCGCTGAGCTTCACGACGCAGAAGTTCCGGCGCGCCTCGCAGGGGTCGCCGAACTGCAGACCGTTCTCGCCGCCGCAGAGGTCCGGCGAGAAGCCCGCCCCCACGAAGAAGAGCTCCGCCTTGACCTCACGACCCGCCGGAATCGGCAATTCAGGCTCCGCATCCACCGGCGAGAGCGTCCCGTTGGCCCACTTGAGTGCGACAGCGTGCTGGGCGGTCCCCGCGCCGACTTCTTGGAGCACGAGGCAGGCGTTCACGGGCTGGTCCGGCAGCGCCTCGTCGAGCCGAGCTCGACAAGCAGACTCAACGCCGGCGTCGCCCGCTCCGCCCAGGCGCCCGTCCGAAGTGCCGAGGCACGCTGTCACGTCGATGTTGAGGTCGGCGTACACCACCTTGGTCTTGGTCTCGGAGCACGCGACCACAGCCGCCATAGCGGCGAGCGCGACGGGGGCGGACCTGAGCGAGAGCTTGAGCATCTTCATGAGGTCACTCTACCTTGAACAGAGTCGGCGCGAACCGGTCAGCTGCAGGCTCCGCGTTCGCGGGGTCGAGAGCAGCGTCAAAGCGCTCTGACCAGAACTTTGCGAGCACGGGTCGGTGGGCGTCTTGCGCTCCCGGGACGTCATACGCGCGCTGGTCGAGCGCGCCGCGGACATACGTCAAGACCGTGAAGTGGCTCAGCCCGGTGCTCGCCTGCGCAGGCTCGAGCCAGCCTACGACCAGCGACTGAACGCCGTACCGCTCAGCGGTCTCGAACATCACGGTGTTGAGATAGTCTTCGCTCGAGGCATCGGGCCCGCTGAAGCTCACCTCGAACAGCGGGTCGTACTCCTCGGCGCGGTTCTTCGCCTCGGCGGGCTTGGCGCGTAGCGCCTCCGACGCGCCGTTCTTCAGGTTGACGAGCGTGCCCCAGCGCGCGAATCCTGCCTTCCGCACCTCCACCAAGTGGGGCCCAGCGGCCAGGAAGGGGTCGACGTACGGTGTGTCACGGCCAATCACACCGACGGGCCGGTCGTCGATGAACACGTGCGCGCCGTCCACCTCGGACGTGACCCGCAGCTCCCCCGTGCCGGCGACCGACGTCGTGCCACACTTGTCGGCGAGCGGCTCGAATTGCTCGATAGGGCCCGCGCTACCCGCCAGATTGCGCGACAGCGCGACATACGCGCAATACGCCTCAGTCGCAGCATCGCTATCGCCGGCGGCGAGCTTGGCTTGAAAATAGTAGTAATAGATGCCGCGCAGGAGCGCCGTGTCCGAGGCATAGGGGATGCCCTTGTTGTAGAAGCGTTCCGCTCGGAAGAGCTGCTCCTTCGCCTCGTCCGCGTCGCCTTTTTCGAGCGCCCGCTGGGCCTCGTTGAAGTGACGACGCGCGGTCTCCACGTCCGCCTTGCTGAGTCGACCCACGTCGAAGCGCGGCTCGATGGCGAGCACAGGCCCGAGCGTCTTCGCGCTCCGCGCGCTCGCGTCCACCATGTTTCGCAGGTCGCGCTCGAGGCGCCCGCCGAGCATGGCGTTGGCGCCTGGGCGCGTCACGACGACGACAGCAGTCGCGTCAGCCTCAGCCGCTTGCAAGGGCGTCGCCCAGAGGCCGAGCGCACACACAACACCCCTCGTCCCGCGCAAGCTCAACGTCACGGCGCCTCCGGGGCGAGGTCCGCCATCGTGAAGCTCACGATGTACAGCCGCTCCCACGTCTTGTCCGTGCTGCCTCGCTGACCCAACGCCTTGAACGCGAGGTGCAGTCGGTCGCTCTTGGCATGGAGAACCAAGTCAGAGTTGAGCTGCGTCCCTGTATCGAGCTTGCCGTGGGCCGAGCCGTCGATGCGCACCCACTTCACCGGGTTGTCGGTCTTGAAGTCCTGCTGGACATACAAGACGGTCGACGAGTCGGGCGTCCAAGCGACCCCGCGGTGGTCATCGACGACCACGTTCGCCGCGAGCTTCTTCGCGTTCTGGCCGGTCGTATCGACCACCCAGAGGTCAAAGACCTTCTCACCCTTGTTGTCCTTGTTGGCGTAGAAGGCGATCCACTGCCCATTCGGTGAGAAGCTCGGACGAATCTCGTCCCCGGGCCACTCCGTGACCATGCGCAAGGTCTCTTGGGGCTTCGTCGAGTCGACGATGAACCCAATGTCTTGCCCCTTCGACCCGCTCTGCGAGCGCGTGAAGAGCAGCGACTTGCCGTTCGGCGCCCACTTCGGGCCGAACTCCGTCGCTGTTGGCCAGAAGGTCAGCCGCTGCGGCTTGGCATCTCCTTGGATGTCGAGCGCGTAGATGTCGCCCGAGTCCTTCTGCTGCGACGCATACGCGATCATGCGCCCGTCAAACGACCACGACGGCTGGCCATCGTTGCCGGGGTTGGTCGTCAACCAGTCGCCATCCGCGAAGAGGTCGAAGTTCTTGTTCGTGCCGCGGCTGCTGAAGACATAGGGCCGGCTGAGCAGCTTCATGTTCGGCGCCCACTCGAACTCCACGACAGGCGGCTTCTTGCCCGCCAGCAAGTCGGCGGCTTGAGTCCGCCCCGCGCTGACCTCAGTCGGCGAGCCCTCCGGGCGGAGGTCTCCCGAAAGTTTCAGAATCCACGTCTCGCGGTTGTCGGCCTTCGGGTCGTAGACCTCGTAGGCGAGCTGGCTGCCATCGGGCGCGAAGCGAGGCGCCTGACAGTGCGCCGACGGTCGGTCGGCCACCTGACGAGGCGTGCTGACCTCGGCATGAGCGAGAGAGACACCGCACGTGAGCGCGGCCACCATCACGACAATCGCTTGCTTCTTCACGGACGCCCCTCGAGCGTTTGGAGGACGACGCGCGTGCGCTGGTCGGTCCTGGTCTCGTCTTCTGCGCTGAGTAGAAAGAATGCCGCGACGCCCGCTGCGACGGCGGCTCCCCCTCCGATGCCCACGTACAGCCATTTACGCCCCCCACCTTCGGCCGTCCGCTGGACGACCTGCAAGAAGAGCTCAACCGTCGGCGACGGCTCTCCTTGGACGAGGGTGAAGGGCACGTTATTCGCTGTGTAGTCGCCATAGGGCAGGTAGATGGTCGTCGGGACGCGCACATCAGTGGAACGGAAGCGCTCACGAATCGACAGGAACGCCTGCTTCTTCTCCTTGTTGATGATGCCCGTCTTCGCCTCGAGAAAGACGCGGCCCTCGGTGTTCGTCTCACCGGTCGCTGCCTTGATGGTTACGCCGCCGAACAGCGACGACATCTCCGTCGTCCACTCCTCGACGAGCCGCTGCTTTCGGGCGTCCTCGCCCGCGAGCGCGCGCGCCTTGTCCGCCATCTCGAACGCCTGCTCAAGCACCAACAGCTTGTAGGCCGACCGCCCGCGGTAGAACACGACTGCAAAGTCTTGGTCGCCTCCCGTCATCTTGTAGGCACGATCAAACTCAGCCTTCGCCTGCTTGAATCGGTCCTTCTTGAAGTAGAGCACGCCTTGGTCGCGCACCTCGTCGAGCGTCTGCGGCTGCGCGTGCGCGTCGCGCATCGGCACGGTCACGAGTGTCAGCGATACGAGCAGCAAAAGCGCCCAAACGCGGGCTCCGAACCCTGTGGTCATACGTTTGACTCTCTCCCAGGCTCAGTGAGCCCGAAACACGCGACGCGGTGACGCTCGCCAACGTCCACGAACTGTGGCCGCTCCGACGCACACTTCGACAAAATGCCCAATCGACGGGCCAAAGCGCAATCACCGGCGTAAACGCAGCCAGCAGACGTCACTTCGACGTGCTCCGCCGCGGCCCCGGCGAGCGTGACTTCCCCCTCCGTCGACGGGGCGTGGTCTTCAAGGAGCTCTGCGGCCTGCATCAACCGCAGCGTGTACGGGTGGTGCGTACCCGAGACCCCGAGCCGCTCCACGGGGACGTCCTCAATGATGCGCCCCTTCAGCATGACCACGACCCGCTCGCTGATCTTACGGACCAGCCCCAAATCGTGGCTGATCAACAGGTAGGCGAGGTCAGCGTCCTTGAGGTGCTTGAGCAGTGTAATGGTCTGCTGCTTGATCGCAGCGTCGAGGCCGCTCGTCGGCTCGTCTGCGACAATCAGGCGCGGTTTAGTGGCCAAAATGCGGGCCAGCCCGACGCGGCGCTTCTCGCCCCCGCTCAGACTCGCCGGTCGCTGGTCCGCTCGGGCGCTCAAGCCCACACGCTCCAGCAAGGTGGACGTGAGCGCCGTGCGCCCGGCGTCGTCGAGCTCGGGTCGATGCAAACGGATGGACTCGTCCATCATCTCGCGGACGGTCATCTTCGGATGCAGGTTGGCGGCCTGATTCTGGAAGACCATCTGGAACCGACGGCGCATCTGACGAAGCGCGCCCGCGCCCGCCGCAAAGACATCCTGGCCCTCAAAGGTCACACGGCCGCTGTCGATGGACGTGAGCCGAAGCAACACCTTGCCGAGGGTCGTCTTGCCGCTGCCCGACTCGCCGATCAGCGCGACGACCTCGCCGACACCGATGTCGAGATCGACGTCGTCGAGCGCGCGCGTCGACCCCTGCCGACGGAAGAGGCCGCCACCATAGGTCTTGACGACACCCCGCGCCTCGACGAGCGGCGCCCTGCCCTCTGCGCTCATGCGGCCTCCCCCACGGGCAGATCGGCCGCCTCCAGCAACGACGCCGTGTATGGATGCCGACGACCGCGCCCATGACGCAGGTCGTCCGCGCTCGTCTCCTCGAGGACCTTGCCGTGCCGCATCACGATCACGCGGTCCGCGAGAAAGAGCACCTCGCGGATGTCGTGCGAGATATAGAGCATCGCTCGGCGCCGGTCGCGCAGCAGCGCCTTGAAAAGGCCAACGATCTCTGCGCGCACGGTCGTGTCGAGCCCGGTTGTCGGCTCGTCCGCGATGAGCAGTCGAGGCTCCCGGGCCAGTGCGACCGCGATCATCGCGCGCTGGCACATTCCGCCGGAGAGCTCATGCGCGTAGCTTGCCGCAACCCGCTCGGGGTCGTGCAGCTGGACGCGCCGCAGCCAGTCGACGGAGCGCGCGCGGACAGCAGCACGGTCTAGGGACGGGTTTGCCAGCGCGACCGACTCGTCGAGCTGCCGGCCAATCGTCATCAAGGGGTCGAGCGACTGCTTCGGATTTTGGAACACCGCCGTCGCGAATTGGCCCCAGTAGGGCTTCATCGTCCGTTGGACGATGCGCTGCCAGCGCCGGTCGTCCTTTTGGTAGGCGCGCTCTGCGGTCCCTCCCGCCACGACCGAGGGCAGCTCGGCCAAGAAGTCGACCTCGCCCGCGTCGGTGTGCGCTCGAATGTGCCCCGAGACGACCCCTGGGCGGCCGGGCACAAGCCCCAGAATCGAGAGCGTGGACAGCGTCTTGCCGCTGCCTGACTCACCCAAGATACCCAGCACTTCGCCCTGACCCACGGAGAAGCTCACGCCGTCGACCACGCGACGACGCCCTTGCTGAGTATCGAACTCGATAATGAGGTCTTCGATCGAGAGCAAGGGCGCGGTCATCGCAGGGCCTCCTCGCCCTTGCGAGCGACCAAGTTCCCGAAGGCCAAGAACGACGCGATCGTGACCACGATCGCGACAGCAGGCGCGAGCCACGGCCAAGCGCCCGCACCCGCCAAATCTTTGACCTGAGCGACCATGTTGCCCCACGAGGGGTCGGGCTCTTGGACGCCGTAGTCCCCGAGATACGACAACCCTGTCTCGACAAACAGCACATAGCCGAAGACGAACGCGGCCTGCCGGACGAGAAGAGGCCAGCACTGCAGCCACAAGATGTGATGGAGCAGAATGCGCGCCGGCGTGAAGCCATGGGCGATGTGCGCGAGGATGTAGTCCTCGGAGGCCAGGGCCTCGACCTTGCGGCGAACCACCGTCGCGACCGTCGGGACGAAGAGCAGGCCCGCAACGACCGCGATCAAGGGGATCGACGGGTTGCGAATCGTGCACAGCAGGATAATGAAGACCAGCCGCGGGAGCGTATCGACGAGCTGAAGCAGCCCAACGAGCGCGCTGCGAAGAGGGCCCGCGGCATAGCCTGTGTAGGCGCCGGCCAAGCCCCCGAGGACGACGGCGATCAGGCCCCCCATCAGGCCGGGCAAGAAGAAGGCCTCAGTCCCCTTAACGAGGCGCATCAGCACGTCTCGCCCTTGCCCGTCTGTGCCGAGCCAATGCGCGGCGGAGGGCGGGTTCAAGAGCGTGTCGTATGAGACTGCGTCGGCGGGATCGTAAGGGATGACGAGCGCGACGAGGCCCACCACCATGACCGCCACCACGACCGCGCCGCTCAAGCGGAGGCCGAGGTCGGACCACTTAACCGTCACGGGCCACCTCGCGCTGGTCGATGACGCTGCGCGCAACGTCAGACAGGAGCCCGACGACGATCACGGCCAAGGTGAAGAGGACGCTCAAGCCGACGACGACAGGGAAGTCACGCTGCTTCGACGCCTCGAGGAGCAGGTAGCCCGCGCCGTCAAGCGTGAAGACGTACTCGACGATGACGACCCCCCCCAAGACGACGGGGAGCCGAGACACGAACGCCGAGAAGATCGGGATGGCCAAGTTCAGCCACAGATGAGGCGTCACCGACGCGCCGCGAGCCCGAACCGCAGCGATGAACTGCGCGCCCCGAACGCCGAGGATTTCGGCGCGGACGGCGTTGAACGTGTCCATGAGCAGGCCGTCCCCCATCACCAAGACGAAGCCGGCGAAGAAGTAAGGCACGATCGAGTCCGAGTAGATCGGGATCGGGTACCACGCCGGCGTCTCGTGACCCGCCTGTTCAACGAAGCGTTGAACACCCGCATTCACAGCCGCAGAGAAGACCACGGCCGAAACGAAGCCCGGTGCGGAAGTGATAAAGTAGAGCGCGCCCGTGAGGCCCTGCTGACGGGCGGAGGGCTCACCGAGGAAGAGCGCAAGGAGGATGGAGAGCACGACCGTCGCGAAGAGCGCGCCGCCGCTGAGCAGGAGCGTCTTCTCGAACGCGGGTCCGGCGACCTCCATCACAGTCTGGCCCGGGGCGAAGACGAGGGACTCCCCGAAGTCGCCCGTCGCAGAGCGGCTCAACCAAACGCCGTAGCCGCCCAGCACGCCTTGGTCCAAGCCGAACTCCGCCGCCAACTTCTCCTTGATCTCCGGCGGCGTCCCCATGGGGGTGATCGCGTCGACCGCGTCACCCGGGGCCGACCGGATGGTGAAGTAGATCAGGAAGCTCGCGCCGACGAGGAGCAGGAGGGAAGCCGCGATGCGCCGGCCCGCGAGGGCCAGAAAGCTCGCGGCGCCGCTCAAGGGCTCAGCTCCCACTCAGGGAAGGACGAGAAATAGTAGTACGGCTGAATGTAGACGCCCTTCATCTTCTTGCTGATGCCCGAGTAGATGTCGAGCGACCACAAGAAGAAGTACGGCAGGTCCTGCGCGAGGACTGCGTGGAGCTGCTTCATCTGCTCCTTGTACTTCTTGTAGTCCTTCGTCGCTTTCGCGGTATCGAGCATCGTGTCGACGTCCGCGTTGTTGTAGCCGATGAAGTTCATCACGCCCTTGCTGTGGAAGAGCGGGTAGACGTCCTCGACCTCCTCGAACGACCAGATGTTGAGCGTCAGGTCGAACTTGCGCCGCGTGAAAACTTGGTCGCGGTACTTGGCGTGGTCAACGTAGTTCGGTCGAACAGTGATGCCGACCTTCTTGAGCTGCGCCTGAATGCCGAGGAACAAGGCCTGGTTGCTCGCGAGCTCCTTGTCCATCACGAACTCGAAGTCGAGCTTCACCTTACCCTTGGCGCGCGTATCGCCCTTCCGCGTCCAGCCAGCGCCGTCTAGGAGCTGGTTCGCGCGCTCGAGCTCAAGGCCCGTCGGCTCGACCTGGAAATTATAGAACGGGCTGGACTCCGTGAACGGGCCGCTCAGGATGTCACCGCGGCCGAGGTGCGCCTCGAGCAGCTCCTGGCGATCGATCGCGAGAGCCATCGCCTGACGCACGGCCTTATCCGCCAGCGCCTTGTTCTCGTGGTTATAGGCCATGTACCACCACGACACCGTGTGGTACGGCTCGAGTACGACCGAGTCGCTGTTCTCGAAGAGCGGGATGTTCTTGGGTGGCAGGAAGATCACGGCCTGCACGCCTGCCTTGCCGCCGGAATACTGCAGCAGGTTGATCTGCGCCGACTTGTCGGGCGTGTGCTGCATGAGCACCTCCGAGACCTTCGGCGTGCTCCAGTAGTCGCTGTTCGCCTCGAGCGCGATGGAGCGCAGGCTGTAGCCGCCCTTCTTCACCTTGTAAGGACCCGTGCCGAGCGGCTCACGCGCGAATTTGTCCTTGCGGCTGATCGCGGTGTCGGGGAAGCCATGCTTCGGCAGGATCTTGAAGAGGAACCGCTTCTCCGCCTCGGGCACGGGGCGGTCGAACGCGACGTAGACGCCATATTGGCCCTGCGCGCTGACCTCGCGGATAAAGTTGAACTTGCTCTTCGAGTTGAAGAGCGTCTTCGGGTCCTGCGCGGCTTGGATCGTGAAGACCACATCCTCCGCGGTGAACGCTTCACCGTCGTGCCACTTTACGCCTTCGCGCAGCACGAACTTGATGCCGCCTTGGTCGGCGTCGACCGTCCAAGATTTCGCGAGGCCGCCTTCGAAGTCGCCGCGCTTATTCTGCACGACGAGCGAATCGAAGATGAGCTCGCACATCCGCACGGCGCTCATGTCCTCGGCGAAGAACGGCAGCAACGAAGACGGCCGCGTATCCTCGGGGTAGCGGAAGACCTGCTGGGCGGCCGCGCTCGAGGCGAGCGTCGTCAAAAGCAGGAACGCAGACAAGACTCGAAGCAAACGCTTGGACATCGACTTCATCGCTCCTTCACCCCGTCACTGGCCAGACGCCGCGGCGCCCTCTTGGTCCATCGCACGGATGGTGAGGACGTCTCGGAGCAGCTCGGCCGGCGCGGTGACCGCCGGCAGCCTCTCTTGTGCACGACTCAGGTACTTGAGCGCAACGCGTGGGCGCCCTAAACGCACATTCACCCGCGCTGCGTGCATCAGGGCAGACAGCGCGTTTCGAGGCGAGGGCGCGAGGGCCTGGGCTTTGTCCTCGGCGGCCTCAAGGTGCTTGAGCGCCCGCTCGGGCTCCCCCGCGGCCTCAGCGGCGTCCGCAAACCGACGCTCGACGGCATCGACAAAGCGCTCCACGAGGCTGAGCGAGGCAACGTCCGCCGCCCCCGTCGCCTGCGCCCCGAGCGCTGTGACCTCATCTCCCACCGTGCGTGCGAGCACGCTGCGGTCCTCGGGAAAGACGGCAGCGTCGAGCTGGCCGCCGGTCTGCGTCACCGCCCACGCCTTGAGGACACGGTGCGGTATCGTATCGGTCGGCAGCGCCTCGACGGCAGCTTTCGCTCCAGCGGCGTCCCCCGTCCGGTGTTGCGCGACCGCATCGAGCGCCTTGGCCTCGAGCAAGACATCCCGGGCGTCCAGCGCCCCCGTCAGAATCAGCGCGGCCAGCGGCGCAGTCGCCGTGGGCTGAGCACCGAGCGCCAGCAGAGGGGCCAGTCGAGCCCGCGCCGCCGCGGGCTGGTCCAGCATCAGCAGCGCCGTAGCCGCAGTCAGCGCG
>Ga0164295_10001479_pt1 | contig 19490 bp, 16 predicted proteins | sample GEODES006metaG_FD_111798 | JGI IMG/M metagenome (GOLD analysis project Ga0164295, IMG submission 111798) | Oligotrophic lake water microbial communities from Sparkling Lake, Wisconsin, USA - GEODES006 metaG | ecosystem: Environmental > Aquatic > Freshwater > Lake | place: USA: Sparkling Lake... | reverse complement strand
TTTAGTATCAAAAAGATATTTATATCTTGTTGACTAAACTTTAATTTTATCTAAAAAAAATGAAAATGAAAAAACTACTTTTATCCTTAATGGTAATGGCAGCAATAAATGCCTGCACTACCAAAGAAACAAAAAAAGCGGAGACTACCTCTACAGACAAAGAATCAGGAACCTTTACCTCTATGGACGAAAAGTCGGCAAAAGTTAAAGCAATTTTAGAAGCTTATGCTAAAAATGACACCACTGTTGGCTATTCGCTTTATGCAGATACCATTCAGGTAAAAGATTTTTATGCAAATAATCAAGAAGGCGAGAATAACACAACAAAAGTGAATCCAGGTGGTCGTTCAGGTCTATTTCAGGGTGATATGTATGTACATACTTTGAACACTGAAATAACTGTTTCTACAGGTCCTAATTCAATTAAAACATTTACATTTTCGGATGGCAGGGTCCATACCGCATATTGGGGTACCTTGGTAGGAATAGGTCGATATACAAAAGCTAAAAACATAGTGCCTTTACATGTGGTGATGATTTGGGAAGGAGAAAAAATTGTAAAGATGTACCGTATGTGGGATCCAGCTCCAATGAAAGCTGAGATTGAAGCATCTCTAAAAAAATAATTTCATTTAAATATCCTTATGCAATAATATGTCCGAGAGATAACCAAGTGTGGCCTTTCTATATTATTTCGTAAGGATATTTTATTTATTTTCCATTTTCTAACTAAAATATACCTATTGCCCAACTACCGCTATCAATACTGGACTTACGGGCATAAAAAAACCGAAACCCTTATTGATATTAAGTTTCGGCTAGTGACCTGGATTGGATTCGAACCAATGACCCTCAGCTTAGAAGGCTGATGCTCTATCCAGCTGAGCTACCAAGTCTAAATAATTTTTGCAAATATAACCTTTTGCTCTATTGTGTACAAAGCAATTTTTAAAAAACAAATAAAACTATCCCATTTTCTCTTCCAACTCCATCACTTTCTCGAAAACAATTTCATACTCTTTATTGAGCATTGCAAGCTCCCCCACAATATTTTTATAGGCTACTTCAGTCTCATTAAATTTCTCCTTGTTGGTGTAATTATCGGGAGAGGCCATCAACTGTTCCAACTCAACTTTGCGCTGATTAAGTTGAGCTAACTTTTCTTCAATTTGCTGAAAACGATTTTTATTTTTCTGATATTCCTTCTTAACTTCTTTGTCTACTGGACCTCGTTGAATATTCGCTTCCAAAATACCTGAAGCCAGCGGTTCATTTTTTAAAACCGGCTCCCTTTCTGTTTTAGATGGAGCATTTTTTACAACTGTTTCTGTAACCTTAGCATCCGCATTTTTAGCTGCTGCTATTCTTCTTTCTTTCCAATCTTCCCATTCAGCATAAGTACCTTTAAATTCTATGATTTTATGGTCTTCAATCTCCCATATTTTATTGGCAATCTTACTTACAAAATGACGGTCATGACTAACAAATACAATACTTCCCTCATAATTATTTAACGCTCCAATTAATAGATCGACTGAATGGATATCAAGGTGATTGGTAGGTTCATCGAGCATTAAAAAATTAGCCTTACTCACAATTGTTTTTGCTAATGCAACCCTTGCCTTTTCTCCTCCACTTAAAACCTTTATTTTTTTATCTACATCATCGCCACTAAACAAAAAACATCCTAACAAACTTCTTAATTCAAGATCAGTTTTACCACTTCTGCTTTCACGCATTTCATCCAATACATTATTATTGAGATTCAAAGCCTCTAACTGATGCTGGGCATAAAATGATTCATCTACATTATGCCCCCAAATCCTATCTCCCTGAAATTCCTCACTACCTACAATCACTCTTAAAAGAGTAGATTTCCCCTTTCCGTTGGCACCAATCAATGCTATCTTGTCACCACGGTCGATCTCAGCTCCGGTATCTTTCATAATGACGAGCTCACCAAAACTTTTGGAAACATTTTTTAAAGTACACAACACTCTACCAGGCTGTTTTTCGACAGAAAAATTAATACGCATATTTGGCCTCTCAATCTCTACGTTTTCTATACGTTCCAACTTCTCTAGGCGTTTAACAATACTTTGTGCTGCAGCCGCTTTACTGGCTTTGGCCTTAAACCTTTCTACAAATTTTTCATTTTGTCGAATATAATCTTGTTGATTTTCGTAGGCTTTTTGTTGAATATCCACCCTTAGCGCCTTTTCAGTTTCGTAGTATGAATAGTTACCTGTATAAAAATGTAATTTTTGTTGATACAATTCAACTACTTTATTAACCATTCTGTCTAAAAAATAACGATCGTGACTAACCATCACAACGGCTCCTTGGTAATTTTTCAGATACTTTTCCAACCATTCTATACTCGGCAAATCCAAGTGATTCGTCGGTTCATCTAGTAGTAAAACATCGGGGTGCATTAAAATCATCTTAGCCAACAAAACGCGCATCCTCCAGCCTCCGCTAAAAGTTTTGTAAGGCTTATGCAAATTTTCATTACTAAAACCTAAACCCTGCAATATTTCTTCTGTCTTATGGTGGATATCGTAACCACCCAAAATCTCTAGTTCGTGCAACTTTTCAGAATAATCATGTGCCAAAGTTTCATCACCTGTTTTTTCCAATTCAAGTCCGATGGCTTCAATTTCTTTTTCAAGCTCCTTCACCCTTTCAAAAGCGCCCAATGCAACCTCTAAAATAGAATCTTCTGTATCAAAACTTAATAGATCCTGATGCAAAAAACCAATCGTTGTTTCTCTTCCTTGTTCTACGGTTCCTTTGCTTGGTAAAAACTGCCTGGTAAGTACTTTTAAAAGAGTGGATTTTCCAGTACCATTATATCCAATTAATGCAATACGCTCATTGGGTTGTATATGCCAAGTAGCATCTTCTACAATAGTTCGAGCCCCAAATTCAAAAGTCACATTTTGTAATCCTAAAAGCATGTTGGTTTTGTTTTCTAAATCAAAAAACGAATAATTTTTTGCAAAAGTAAGTTATTTAACTCTATCAACTGAATGTAAAGAGCTCTACAAACCATTTCAAAAAGTTTATTTACTCAGCAAAAGCCTTTAATTGGTCAAGTACAAATTATTCCTATTTATATATGATAGTTGAACATTTGATAAGATTGTTTGTTAATATGTAACTTTGCCAAAACTTATTTCAATGAAAAAATTATTGTTATTAATTCTTATTTTATTGGCTGCTTTTGGCACTTATTGGGTTTTTACAAAAGGCATTAAAGAAGGGAAAGCCATTGCAAAAGCCGAAGCTTTGGTAACCAATAGTCATTCAGCTTCTTTTAATAGTGGTATTGATAGTTTATTGAATTCGTATTTTTTAATAAAAGAAGCTTTGGTAAATGGCGATAGTATTTCAGCAAAATCAGCCTGCAGATCACTTATTATTTTAGCGGATACCAATCGTTTGGCAGAACTAAAAAAAGACAGCTCAGGTATTTATTTATCTGCAATCATGCAGTTGGGTGATGTAAAAGCCAATGCTGAAAGTCTGCTAAATCAGACTGATTTAACAGAAATTAGGCAAGACTTTAGAATGATTGGAGAAAGTATTTATCCCTTGTTAAAAACCATTCATTATGAGGGTAAGACTTTATATTGGCAAAATTGCCCAATGGCTTTTGGAGATGACAAAGGTGCCAATTGGATCAGTAATACTGAAGAGATTATTAATCCCTATCTAGGAAAAAACCACCCAGAATTTAAAAGTGGGATGCTGCATTGCGGCGAAGTAAAAGATAGTATAAACGCTAAAAAATAAAATTATATTCATAAAAATTGAGCTTCTATTTAAAAATAGGGTGAGTTGATTTTCTATATTAAAAAACTATCAATCAATTTTTTAAAAAGTAACTACCCTAATACCTGATATATTTATAATGACTAAGAAAATTCTTTTACCTCTTTTTATTTTTTTGCCCTTTCTCCTAATTGCACAAAAAAAATACACCATCAGCGGTTATGTAAAAGATGCTAGAAATGGCGAGACACTTATCGGCGCTACCGTTGCGTTAAAGAACAATGCAAAAGGAATTAGCAGCAATCAATTTGGCTTTTTTTCTATTACGCTTACAGAGGGGAAATATGAATTAGTAGGTTCGTATGTTGGTTTTCAACCACTCTCAATTCCGATTAAATTAGACTCAGATAAAAATATCAATTTTGATTTATCACCAAGAGAAGCACTCACAGAAGTAATTGTTAGTTCTAATAAAAGAGATGCCAATGTAAAAAATGCTCAAATGGGAAAATTCGTATTGCCCATTGAGCAAATTAAGGCTATTCCTGCTTTTTTAGGAGAAGCTGATTTACTCAAAACGATTCAGTTACTTCCTGGAGTAAGAAATGCAGGCGAAGGTAGCGCAGGAATTTATGTTAGAGGTGGTGGGCCTGATCAAAACTTAATTATGCTAGATGATGCGATTGTTTACAACACGGGACATTTATTTGGTTTCTTTTCAATCTTCAATTCTGATGCAATAAAAAATGTTTCTCTAATAAAAGGTGGTATGCCCCCTCAATACGGAGGTCGCTTGTCGAGTGTACTAGATGTAGCTATGAAAGAGGGAAATGATAAAAAACTACAAGTAGATGGTGGCATTGGCCTCATCGCTTCTAGAGTTTCAATTCAAGGCCCCATTAAAAAAAATAAATCTTCTTTTATTATTTCTGCAAGAAGAACATATATAGATGGATTGACAAAACCGTTTGTAAGTAAAAATAGTCAGTTTGGTGGATCTGGATATTACTTCTATGACCTGAATGCGAAAATGAACTACCGGTTTTCTGAAAAAGACAGGTTATACATCAGCGGATATGTTGGAAGAGATGTATTTAATTTTGTAAATGGACAAAAAAGTCTGCAAGTAAATATACCCTGGGGCAATGCCACTGGAACCATTCGATGGAACCATGTTTTTAACAAAAGGCTATTTGGAAATACCACTGCTATTTTCAATAATTATAATTTCACTTTTCAGGCATTACAAAATAGTTTAAACATAAAACTTGCTTCGGGCATTCGTGATTTTAGTTTAAAACAAGATTTTGATCTTTATCCTTTTACAGGACACAAAGTTAAATTTGGAGGCCTTTACACTTTACACCGATTTACTCCAAGTGTAGTAAGTGGTGGACAAGATTCAGTAATCTTTAAACCGCTGAATCCACAATCAAAATATGCTCATGAAGCTGCTTTATATATTCAAGATGATTGGGAAGTAAGTGATAAAGTAAAAATCAACTTTGGCCTTCGCTATAGCGGATTTCAGCAAATTGGTCCCTATAAAATTTATCAAACTGACAAAGATGGAAATAGATTAGATAGTACTGTATATTCCAATGGACAATCGGTAAGGAAATATGGAGGTCTTGAACCGCGATTTACTTTACGTTATGCTATTACCGATGAGACTTCCATTAAGGCATCCATTACTAAAAACTTTCAGTTCATTCATTTAGTTAGTAATTCTGGCACTACCCTTCCTACCGATTTATGGGTACCTAGTACTTATAAAGTAAAGCCGCAAATAAGTTGGCAATATTCTGCAGGTTTATTTAAAAACTTTAAGGACAATATGTATGAAACTTCTGTAGAGGTGTATTATAAAAACATGCAGAATCAAATAGAATATCAAGAAGGTTACACTCCCAATACCCTCGAAGACACTGAAAACTCTTTTACTTTTGGTAGAGGCTGGAGTTATGGGTCAGAATTTTTTATCAACAAAACAAAGGGAAGATTAACCGGTTGGATTGGTTATACTTTAAGTTGGACTTGGAGACAATTTTCTCAATTGAATGGGGGTGAAAAATTTCCTTCCAAATATGATCGTAGAAATGATATTAGCGTAGTTGGTATTTATGAACTCAATAAGCGCTGGAAACTTTCTAGCACCTTTGTATTTGGAACAGGCAATGCTGCTACCCTTCCTCAACGTTTTTACTTAGTAAATGGAGTGCTAACGCAAGAGTATAGTCGAATCAATGAATATAGACTTCCTTCCTATCATCGATTAGATTTTGCAGCCATTTACAATCCCAAAAAAAATATGTACCGAAAAAAAATGAAGACAGAATGGATATTTAGTATCTACAATTTATATAGTAGAAAAAACCCTTACTTCATTTATTTTGATCAAACGGGTAGTCCATATGACGGCAGTTTAAAAGTACAGGGAAAACAGGTAAGCCTATTTCCAATCATACCATCAGTAACTTGGAATTTTAAATTCTAAATTTTCAGAAATAAGATTTTAAGCAATCACTGAAATAGATAAAAGATTACCTGATAGAATCAACCTCCTTTTAAATTAATGGGGTTGATGGCTATGAACAAAACGAATGGTACCACTTCTTTTGAGATCTGAGGCTATTCTTACTTCATAGCGTTTTTCGCCATCCATAATTACCATTAAAGCAGTGTTGGGAGGAAATTTACCTAAATTTTCAGCATACATTGTTAAATCACTCGTTTCATTATCAGGGTTAAATTCTAGTGTCATTCTAATTGGCTTTTCTGTAAGCCTTTTATGAGAAAGCAATAATTTACTATTGTAGAATAATGAAACACTGTCTCCATCTACTTCTCCATTATCATATAAGTCTACAGTAAAAATTGAATTTTCGATAGAAATGGTTTTAATTATTTGACTAGCTCTCTTTTCAAAGCCCCTCACAGTTGGAACAATTGTCACCTGCACCTTTTGGGACTCAGGCAAAATGATATCTGGTATTTCACGAGGTAAAGTTTCTTTTTTTATCACTAAACTATCCGTTTGATTTTTGGGAAGTTTCTTTTTCTCAGTTGTCTTTGGCGAGGCTTTAACTATTGGAGGTGCAACAGATGCTTTATTTTTATCCAATGGAGTATCAGTTATTTCTGTAGGACCTTTATCAATTACAATAGATGAGGGTACTGGTTTTTTGTAAGAGGCAAGATCCTTGCTCACTGTTTTTCTTGTAAGCGTGGTGGTACCTAAACCACAATCACTCAATTGTCCGGCAGCAGACACCCACCTCCCTTTTAACTCTTCGACACCTCCTTTTTTTTCATAACTTAATATATGGGTCTGCAAACAATCTGACCAATCTTTAGGAGTTAGACCCTTTATGCGCGCAGTCTCAGACACCTTCATACTCTTAGTACTTTTATAGTAAGTTCCTGATAAAGAGCAAATAACATAATATTTTCTATTTTGAAAATAGCTATAGGAATATCCAGTTACTTCGGTGCCATTGATTTCAATTTCTAATACAAACTCTGTGTCTTCTTCGCCTTTTAATACGATATCACCTTTTCCATTAAAATAACCGCGCCATTGACCATTTATCTTTTGGCCTACCATAGAATGGGTAAGAAAAAAAAGAGATGCGGCTACTATAATTTTTTTCATGCGATTATATTTTATTAACTTAAAAGTCCTGACTAAAATTGAGTAATTTTCTATTTATCAAATTCGATATTTTTTTAAATAAATACCCATTTTAAATAAAAAAAACTACGGGCCAATAATTCAAGAATTCTGTAAAAACTCTCTATTTTATACTTTACAAAGATATTTTAGTTCTGTACTTCATTAGCTAATAGTTCGTTAAATTTGCATCTTTAATTTAGGTTGAATTTACAAATATTATGATACAGATTACATTACCAGATGGTGCGGTTAGAGCGTATGAAGGGGGCGTTTGTGCTATGGATGTAGCAAAATCTATCAGCGAAGGCTTAGCACGAAAGGTATTAGCTGCTTCTATCAATGGGGAAATATGGGATGCTGCAAGACCTATTAATGAAGATGCTTCTTTACAATTACTTACTTGGAATGATTTAAATGGAAAGGCAACGTTCTGGCATTCCTCTGCTCATTTAATGGCAGAAGCTATCGAAGCTATGTTTCCAGGGGTAAAATTTTGGGTAGGCCCATCTCTAGAGACAGGCTTTTATTATGATATAGATTTAGGCGATCACCAGATTGGAGAAGAGGATTTGAGAAGACTAGAGATTAAGATGGCGGAATTAGCCAAGCAATCCAGTGCATTTGTAAGAAAAGAAATTTCAAAAGCTGATGCAATTCATTATTTCTCGGAAAAGGGTGACCAATATAAATTAGATCTTTTAAGCGGTTTGCAAGATGGTGGTATCACATTGTATACTCAAGGTAATTTTACAGATTTGTGCAGGGGACCACATATTCCCAATACAGGTTTTATTAAAGGGATTAAGTTAACCAATATTGCTGGAGCCTATTGGAAAGGGGATGAAAAAAACAAAATGCTTACCAGGATTTATGGGGTAACTTTTCCTTCTACCAAAGAATTGGATGAATACTTGGTACTACTTGAAGAAGCCAAAAAACGGGATCACCGGAAATTAGGAAAAGAGTTAGAATTATTTGCATTTTCCGAAAAAGTTGGAATGGGCCTACCTCTTTGGCTTCCAAAAGGAGCGATGTTGAGGGAAAGACTGCAGCAGTTTTTACAGAAAGCCCAAATGGAGAGTGGTTATTTACCTGTAATCACTCCTCATATCGGACACAAGAATTTATATGTCACTTCAGGCCATTATGAGAAATATGGCAAGGATAGTTTTCAGCCAATCAAAACGCCGCAGGAAGGAGAAGAGTTTTTTTTAAAACCAATGAACTGTCCTCACCACTGTGAAATTTATAAAACCTCTCCTCGCAGCTACAAAGATTTACCATTGCGTTTAGCAGAATTCGGAACTGTATACCGATACGAACAGCATGGTGAATTACACGGACTAACTAGAGTAAGAGGATTTACTCAAGATGATGCTCATTTGTTTTGTATGCCTGGACAAGTAAAGGATGAATTTAAAAAAGTAATTGACTTAGTCCTTTATGTTTTTAATTCATTAAGTTTTACAGATTATACTGCCCAAATTTCATTAAGGGATAAAACCGACCGAAGCAAATATATTGGCAGTGATGAAAATTGGAACCTGGCAGAAAATGCCATCATTGAAGCTGCTGCTGAAAAGGGGCTAAAAACCGTTGTCGAGTATGGAGAAGCTGCATTTTATGGTCCAAAACTTGACTTTATGGTAAGGGATGCTATTGGTAGAAAATGGCAGCTAGGCACCATTCAGGTAGATTACAATTTACCTGAGCGTTTTGATCTGAATTATATTGGAGAAGACAATGCTAAACATAGACCTGTAATGATCCATAGGGCCCCATTTGGAAGTATGGAACGCTTTATAGCAGTGTTGATAGAGCATTGTGCTGGAAAGTTTCCACTATGGTTAGCCCCTACCCAGGTAAAGATTTTACCTATCAGTGATAAATTTATGCCCTATGCAGAAATTGTATCAACTCAGCTAAAAAATGCAGATATTCGCGTAGAAATAGATGATCGAAACGAGAAAATTGGCAAAAAAATCAGGGATACGGAATTGGCAAAAATTCCATTGATGCTGGTTATAGGTGAAAAAGAAATGAATGAGGGTAAGGTTGCAATCAGAAGGCAAGGAAAAGGTGACATTGGAGTTGCCCCAATAGCTGAATTTATTGACCTTGTAAATGAAGAGGTAAAAAGTAAAAAAGCATTTGAATAAAAATATTTATTAATTTTAAATCAAAACCAGGAGCGCAAGCCCAATATTTTTAAACTAAAATCAATTAATGGCATTTCCACCAAAAGCACCTAGAGGCGCATTTAACCCAAGATTTAGAAAAGAACAGCAACAAGAGCATCGCACCAATCAAATGATAAGAGTACCTGAGGTACGGCTGGTAGGTGACAATATTGAACCGGGTATTTTTACTGCAGCAGATGCATTAAAAATGGCACAGGAACAGCAATTAGATTTAGTAGAAATTTCTCCAGGTGCTAATCCACCAGTTTGTAAGATCATCGATTACAATAAATTTTTGTACGATGAAAAGAAAAAGAAAAAAGAAATGAAGGCGAAATCCAAAACCAGTGAGGTGAAGGAAGTTCGTTTTACTCCCAATACAGATGACCACGATTTTGAATTTAAATGTAAACATGCAGAAAAGTTCTTATTAGATGGTAATAAAGTGAAAGCGCACGTTCAATTTAAAGGTCGTGCAATTATGTTCAAAGAAAGAGGTGAATTATTATTGCTAAAATTTGCAGATAGGCTAAAAGATGTAGGTGCCTTAGAAGGAATGCCTAAAATGGAAGGAAAAAGAATGTTGGTAATGTTTGCTCCTAAGAGTCAAAAGAAAGTAAAAAATTCAGAAAAGTCATAAACTTAAAAGGATACGCAAGTACCCTTTTTTAATTATTTAGAGAGATGCTTGCATCTCTTTTTTTATTTTACTGAGTTGACCCTCAAAAAATAGTAAGAGCACATACCCCATCCAGTGACGCCCTCGAATAAAAAGTGCAAGAAATAATAATTATCGACCGTAAAAAAACAATCCTGTTAAAGAACCTCTAGATTATAATTTAGCCTAGAAGACAGTCGACTCTCAAAAGTAGGAAACGCTCATTCAGAAACGCCCTCGAATAAAAAGTGCTAGAAATTTTAAATGTCAGCCGTTAAAAAATCAAGGCTGTCTGAGCGGGCACTCCCTTTAAAGAAACAAACTCTACTCGCGAGTTCCTTGATTTTAGGCTGGCATTTAAAATTTCAGCCTTTTTATTCGCAGGCTTGATTTTTTTTGTTACTTTTTTTTATCAAGAAAAAAAAGTAAAAGCACTCTATTCCAAAAGAAATTCCAATCCTTTATACCTAAATTTTATTTTACTAAAACGCAATAAGAATAAGATATAAATCATTTGACAAAAAATAAGATCGTTCTTTATCAATCAATTTGATAAAAAAGACCTAACAAGAGGCAGCTTATCAATTTTAAGGGACAACTACTTAAACTGAAGATGTAAACTAATAATGTTTGAATTAAAATTTGTGCTCCGCAAATAATGCCCATATCTAATTTCAATCATGCTAAAATGAGGGTTACCAAAAACACCTCTAGGGGGAGCCATTCGAAAACCAGCACCAAAAAAGTGACTATCGAATTTTGAATAGTCATAATTACTAGTATAGTATTTATCACTAGGAGAATGAGCCTGATAAGGTTCAAAATATTTTATAGATGATTGACGGTAATATCTATAAAATGGGGACACTGAAAAGAAAGGAGTTATTTTGATGGCAGTTTCTAAATCAGCTGAATGAGAAGTTAAACCCCAATCATCTTTATAAAAACGATAAAAAGATCGAATAACTATATTATCACCTAAAAAATAATTAGCCCTCAATCCAATTGGTATTTTAAAGCGTGAAGAAGGCAAAACTTCCGATTGGACGGTATTATTATTCATATATACTCGATGAAAGGGTAAACTCAAAAACCCCTTTTGCCAAGCAAGATCTAATAAGAATAACAATTGTAATTTTTGATTGATTATTTGAGAATAAGTAATTGATCCACTCAATGAATTTCTAGAGGAAGTAGGATAATCATCACCACTGCTATTGGAGGATGTCCTCAACTCTATAGGCAAAATTATAGAAACCTTATCAAGATAAGCCTGTGCTTTAAAACCGATTTCACGATTGTTGTTGATTGATTTTTTAGAAAAATTAATCCCCATTCCGAAAGATTGATAATCAAATTCTTTAGAAGCAGATGCAGTAATTCCAAAGCTTGTTCTTTTTTTATCATTTTCCACCAACCAAGAAACTGAAGGGTAAATGCGAATATCATTGGAAGAGGCAGAAGAATTCGCAGTCAGATCTATCTTATCAGAAGAGGCGGATGAGTAGGAATCAATTCCCCCTTCTAAAGTAAAAGTATGTTTACGGTACCGTTTATCGTATTTAGCAAATTTAATATCAATAATATTGGCAAAATCAGAGAGTTTTTGAGTTCCAATTCCTCCGGTTACGGATGAATTATCTCCATCTTGATGATAATAACTGCTTACAAAATTGACTTCCTCCAAAACAAGCTTGCGGCTTTTATATTGTGTAGAATCTTGAGTTGGTTTAGTTTGAGCAAAACTTGACAGAAGAATTAAATACAAACCAACTAAAACTAAACATATTTTTTTCATTACCTAAGTTAAAATTCCTGTTGGATAAAAAAATTGGTATTCATTTAATGCTAAAATTTAATTACATCCACATCCTCCGCCAGTTTTGCCACCGTTTGCTCCTGAAGCTCCCTCACGATAAGATTGAAAACTCATTTCACTTTTTTGAATTTTCCGACTTCCCAAAACCATTTCAGAATCATTTAATTTACCCTTTTGATATCCCTTTACAGTAGTGCAGGAACTAAACCAAAAAAGCATTATCAAAAACGTGGAAAGCAAGTAAACTAAACTTTTGAATATCATAGTTTTTGTGAAATTTTTGAACAAACTAATTTTTACAAATTTAACCAATCAAACTAAACAACATAACTTAGGAAGTGATAGTTAGTATATTTCCACTAAGAGAAGTTTTAAATTGCTTTAACGCTGCGAGACTTTCAGGTCCGGCAATAAAGGCACCCGTATCGGTAAAAGTAGCTCCATGATTTGGACAATAAAAACGTTTATTGGTTCCTTCATATTGTATAGTTGTACCTTGATGGGTACAAGCTTGAGACACTGCAATAAAACTACCTGTTGTAGTTTTGGCAACAATAATTCCTCCAGTATAAATATAGCCTCCTGGATTAGCAAGTGCCGCATTGGCTGGTAGTGTTAAATCCAATGTAATATTTACATTAGTGGGTGTAGTTGGCTGAGTTGGCTGACCAGGAGTGGTTGTAGTTTCAGTTGATTTTGCACAACCGCCCATACAAACAGCTGCTAAAGCCGATGCGGAGCCCAAACCAATTAGTGATAAAAATTCTTTTCTTTCCATAGTAAATTGAACGTTTTATATATACTCTTGCATTATTACAAATGTAAAACCTATATCAATTCAAAAGTATTTTCCAGAAATGTTAATATTTTGTTAAAACAGCCTTAGGCAATATTTTTCATAATTCTTCTAGAGTTGAATATTATAAAGTATAGTATCCCGATACCCATTAGATCCTTTGTACAATACATTGTAAACACCTTCTTTAAGTCCCCTTATTTTAAAATCTCCATTAGGATAAGGAGTTGCATTAGCAGTATCTGTATTGTTATAAACTGTTACCAAAGGTGCTGCATCTGAAGGAATTACATTACCCTTTATCCTTACAAAATTTTTATCACAAAATGGTCTTATCACAGGTCTCAAATAATGACAAACTTTAAAATAACGCTTTGATCTAATTTAGCATAGAAGACATTGGACTCTCAAAAAGTAGTAATTTCCCATTCAGCAACGTCCTCGAATAAAAAGTGCTAGAAATTTAAAATGTCAGCCGTTAAAAAATCACTTCCAGCTATTTCCAAAAGACTTCATGAACTCTGGATAGGGTTTGGTCTTAAAAACTCCATCACCAAAATATTTAAGTGGGGATTCAATTTCCATTGGTTTGAGATATCCAGCTAAAGGAGCTGGATTAGCATCTAGTGAGCTAAAAAAAACAGTGGTTGGATATCCCATTTGTCCATTAAGGAAATAGGCAGCTAACTCATTCACTTTATGTTGAGGAATATATCCATATTTTTTACCATTCCACTCAATTGGGTCTTTACCTTCAGCATCTAACTTTACTGCATAATATTTCTCATTTATGTAGGCAGCAACTTGGTCATTACTATAGGTCTCCTTATCCATTACCTTGCACCAACCACACCAACTCGTATAGACATCTACAATAATAGGTTTGGGCTTTTTTTTGTAGGCCAATTGCATTTCCTCCATACTCATCCAATGCACCTTTTCATTTTCCTTATTTTTGAAGGAAATGAATACCAATGCAACTAAAAAAGTAATAAAAAAAATGTTAACCTTTTTCATACAATAATTGTTTAGTAGATTACGCAATCAATTTAACTACAAAGTAAATGAATAAAATCGTTATTGCTATCACCGGTGCAAGTGGCTCAATCTATGCAAAAGTTTTATTAGATAAACTGTTATCCATTCCTTCCCAATGGAATGAGCTTTCTGTCGTATTAACAGAAAATGCAAAAGAGGTATGGAAAACCGAATTGAACAACGATAGTTATTTGGATTACCCCATAAAATACTATACCCAACTAGACTTTATGGCTCCTTTTGCTTCAGGTAGCGGTCAATATAATACGATGATCATCGTTCCATGCAGCATGGGCACCCTTGGAAGAATCGCCTCAGGAATCAGCAATGATCTTATTTCAAGATCGGCAGATGTTATACTAAAAGAAAGAAGAAAATTAATATGTGTAATTAGAGATACCCCTTATAATTTAGTTCATATTCGCAATATGGAAACCATAACGCTTGCTGGCGGAATCATTGCACCTGCAACTCCTTCATTTTACAGTAACCCTACCACATTAGAACAAGTAGCCGCCACAGTTATAGACAGAGTTTTAGATTTAGCTGGACTAGAAATTAAAACTTTTAGATGGGGAGGAAATGAAGATGGCAGTAATTAAAAATTACTCGTTAAAATTTTGAATTAAAAATAATTAGTGGAAAATTATCGTAAATCCACCACTTCAACACCAGGATATTTCTTTGCATCAAACAAAAATTGAGCATCATTAACTAATGTACTAGTATTCATATTCGATATTTCATACAAATAAATATTTCCTGATTTTTCAAAAATCTTTGTACTAGAAATAGCCTGATTCCTCTTGTCAATATTTAGCAATACTTTAAAGAATGGTTTGCTTTTATCAGTCGGTGTTAGCTCAACTTGCTGAACCATCTTGGTACCTACCTTTGTATCTCCATTTAACTTATATAAAAAGTCTTTGTCATAAAAGTTAGTAAATATTTTTTGAGGGGTAATTGAATTTACAGAAGGATCAATTTTTGTAATAGTCAACTCATTGGTTGATTTATCATAGGTTGAAATATTACTTCCATCACAAAAAATTTCTTGCCCAGTTACGCTAATACGGTATTTTACGCCCTTCATATATATCATTCCCGACTTAGCACCTAATGTTTTACCTGCATTGTTTTCAATTTTAAGAGAAAAAGAAGATTGCACCGACTTAAATGACTTGAATTTTGTACTAACGGCGTCTAGTATTTTTTTTGCAGCAGGATCATTATTACCACCTCCTTTGGGTTGACATTGTGATGATAAAAAGCTAATCAACAATATAAGAATGTTAAAGATATTTTTCATATGATTATTTTTGAAGCTATCGACTTTGACACATATTTCAAAGCTGAATTATTATACAAATTATGATAAAATAGTTTTATAAAATAAAAAATATGAACTAAGTAAAATGGCTAAAATATTTTTAGTTCCTTTCTTTTTAAAATGATTAGTTTTTTTCCGAAGCTTTTGTTTGTGAAAATAATCTTGCCGCTTTGATAAAGTCAACGAAAATAGGCTGAGGATTTTCAACTGTACTTTTCAATTCTGGGTGGTATTGTACTCCAATAAAAAAAGGATGGTCTTTTAATTCAATAATTTCAACCAATCCTGTAGCAGGATTTTTGCCGCTAGCAATCATACCTGCTTTTTCAAATCTATCTAAATAAGCGTTGTTAAATTCCCAACGATGCCGATGTCTTTCACTAATCAGTGATTGACCATAAATTGCATTGGCCAATGTACCCGATTTTAATTCACATGGATAAGATCCCAAGCGCATCGTACCACCTTTTGTAGTAACTGATTTTTGTTCTTCCATCAAATCAATTACGGGATTACTTGTGTTTTCATCCATTTCAGTAGAATGAGCATCCTTTAAATTTAAAATATTTCTTGCAAACTCTATCGCTGCCATTTGCATTCCAAGGCAGATTCCGAAGAAAGGTAATTTTTTCTCTCTAGCATATTGCACTGCAAAAATCTTACCCTCTACTCCCCTTTTGCCAAAGCCAGGCGCAACCAACAATCCATCCAAATTGCCTAATTTTTCAGCTACATTTTCTTCAGTTATAAATTCACTGTGCACATTTACAATTTGAACCTTGCATTCATTCATAGCACCTGCATGAACAAAGGATTCTAAAATTGATTTATATGCATCCTGCAATTCTATGTACTTTCCTATTAAACCGATGGTTACTTTACCTGAAGGATATTTTAGTTTATCCAAAAATTCTTTCCATTTTCCAAGCTCAGGTGCTGAATAACCATTAATTTTTAATTTTTTTAAAACAATTACATCTAACCCTTCATTTAACATTTTAAGTGGCACTTCGTAAATGGAACTTGCATCCATTGCTTCGATGACTGCTTCTGTTTTGACATTACAAAACAAGGCGATTTTTTTTCTCAATTCCTGATTCAATGATCTTTCCGTTCTACAAACAATAATATCAGGATGAACCCCATTCTCACTCATTAGTTTTACGCTATGTTGGGTAGGCTTTGTCTTTAGTTCCTTTGCAGCTTTCAAATAAGGAATAAGGGTTAAGTGAATTACCAAACAATCTTCTTCTTCCATTTCCCACTGCAATTGACGAACTGCCTCTACAAAGGGAAGACTTTCAATATCCCCTACCGTTCCACCAATTTCTGTAATTACAATATCATACTTGCCAGTATCACCGATTAATAGCATTCTACGTTTAATCTCATCGGTTATGTGAGGAATTACCTGAACAGTTTTACCCAAATAAGCACCTTCCCTCTCTTGGTTAATTACCGTTTGATAAATTCTACCCGTGGTTACATTGTTAGCCTGCGAAGTGAAAATGTTTAAAAATCTTTCGTAATGCCCAAGATCAAGATCCGTTTCAGCTCCGTCCTCAGTCACAAAACATTCTCCATGCTCATAAGGATTTAAAGTTCCGGGGTCAACATTTATATAGGGATCAAATTTTTGAATGGTCACCTTTAATCCTCTAGACTGCAAAAGCTTTGCAAGGGAGGCTGCAATAATTCCTTTTCCTAATGAGGAAGTAACACCACCTGTTACAAAAATATACTTAGTCATCGTTTGTGTTTAAAAATTTGTATCCCTCTATTTAAAATAAATTATTAACACCACCCTATGTAATTAATTAGCTATTCTAAAATGAAATCATTAATCTACTAAATCACTAAAAATAGCTTGATAAAAGGGATTATAAAAATGACCAGCGGCTTTCGGAATGTGAAAAACAGGAAATAAAAAATCCGTGAGGTCATGCAAACTTACAGCGAATAATTGGGAGCATGAAATTTAGCATGAAAATTATCCATAAATTATTTAAATTAAATAGAATAATGTTTAAAATAATTATGAAAAGTCAGATTAATATTAGTTATTCTAAAAGATATATACTACACATATAATAAAAATTATATAAAAAGAGTAATTATGAAAAAAATAAAAAATTTTGTTTAGCAGCAGTATGCAACGTAATTTTATATTTGTTTTTTGTCTCTTTTTCAAAGATTATAGCTAAATCAGATATATGGATTTATTAAAAAACAGCTTTGAAGCAAAAGCTGATAAAATGGGTATTGAAATTAAGGAAATGCTCAAAGAGCATGGTAATAAAAAAATTGGTGAAATTACTTTAAGTCAGGTCTATCAAGGAATGAGGGGGATGACGGGACTTGTAACGGAGACTAGTTTATTGGATGCACAAGATGGCATTCGTTTTAGGGGGTATTCCATACCAGAATTGCAAGCAAAATTACCAAAAGTGGAAGGTGGGGATGAGCCATTACCAGAAGGATTGTTTTACCTGATGATGATTGGGGAATTACCAAGTGATAGAGATGTTAAAAAAGTTACGAGCAATTGGCAAAGAAGAAGCCATGTTCCATCCCATGTATTTGATGTGATTGATGCCTTTCCTTTGAGTGCGCATCCAATGACGATGTATGTTGCAGCCGTGATGGCATTGCAAACAGAGAGTAAGTTTGCACAGGAATACGCCAAAGGCATGAATAAGAAAGATTATTGGCAATATACGTACGATGATTCAATGGATTTAATTGCAAGATTGCCAAGAATTGCAGCTTACATTTACAGAAGAAAATATAAGAATAACCAACATATTCATCCAAACGGTTTATTGGATTGGGCAGGTAACCTTGCTTACATGATGGGATTTGACGATGAGAGTACAAAAGAATTAATGCGTTTGTATATGACTATTCATGCAGACCATGAAGGTGGGAACGTGTCAGCACACACAACACATTTAGTTGGTTCTGCATTGAGTGACCCCTACTTAAGTTATGCTGCAGGCATGAATGGTTTGGCAGGACCTTTACATGGATTGGCTAATCAGGAAGTAATTAAATGGATTTTTGAAATGCAAGAAGCCATTGGATCTGATAGTCCTACTAAAGAGCAGATTATTGATTATGTTCAAAAAACACTAACAGCTGGTAAAGTTGTACCAGGCTATGGGCATGCCGTACTAAGAAAAACAGATCCTCGTTTTACTGCACAAATGGAGTTTGGAAAAAAACATTTACCAGATGACAAATTAGTGAACACTGTTTGGAATATTTATGAAACAGTACCTACAATTTTAGAATCATTAGGAAAGGTAAAAAATCCATGGCCTAATGTTGATGCACATAGTGGCGCCTTGTTAGTGCATTATGGTATTGTGGAATACGAGTTCTACACTGTATTATTTGCAGTAAGCCGTGCATTAGGTGTTCTAGCTAGTTTAACTTGGGATCGTGCATTAGGATTCCCATTAGAGCGTCCAAAATCTGTAACCACTGCTGCTGTGAAAGATTGGATTGATGGCGTTGGAGAAAATTTAATTTAAAAAATAGTCTAAAAGAGCTAGTAATTTACTTGCTCATTTAGATTGGAGCTAATATTTTAATTAGGGGAATTAGCTCAGTTGGTAGAGCGCTTGCATGGCATGCAAGAGGTAACCGGTTCGATCCCGGTATTCTCCACCAAATAAATAATAAAACCGTTACAATTTGTAACGGTTTTATTATTTATTTAAACTTCTTACATTGCTTACCAATTTTAAAACTGCTTCCCTTCCATATTTAAACCTTCACCATTATTGCTATCTTTAAAGAATAGTAAATTGTTTGTTTAAAAATATTTGTATGAAAAAATACACTTCATTTCTAATTGTTTTATTTCTTTCTACTTCCACTCTTCCCTTGTTTGCTCAGTCAGATGTGAAACAAGTAAAGGTCTATTATGAGAAAGATAAATTTGGTGGATGGCCTGCAAACTTCGGTATTTGGAATTGGGGAAATGAAATCCTAGTTGGATTTGCAAAAGGGACCTATAAAAATTTGGGACTGAAAGCTCATAACATCGATAGAGAAAAAGAAGAATTTCATTTACTTGCAAGAAGTATGGATGGCGGTGAAAGTTGGAATATTGAAGATCCCGGAAAGAATGGAAAGGGCGATTTGTTTGTGCCAAGCCATGGAAACTATCATGGTATAATGCGCAAAGATGTTCCATTACAAGAACCGA
>Ga0164295_10001478_pt1 | contig 19492 bp, 15 predicted proteins | sample GEODES006metaG_FD_111798 | JGI IMG/M metagenome (GOLD analysis project Ga0164295, IMG submission 111798) | Oligotrophic lake water microbial communities from Sparkling Lake, Wisconsin, USA - GEODES006 metaG | ecosystem: Environmental > Aquatic > Freshwater > Lake | place: USA: Sparkling Lake... | reverse complement strand
CCAGCTGGCATGCGGCACGCATGATGGTGCCGCAAGGCAGCGGCCTCATCAGCTTCGTGTCTTCGTTCGGCTCTAGTTGCTACATGCATGGGCCGGCCTATGGTGCGCAGAAGTCGGGCCTCGACAAGTTCGCGGCAGACATGGGTGTGGACTTCGAGGGTACGGGCTGCGCGGCGGTGTCGTTGTGGCTTGGCCCGCAAATTACCGAGCGCACGGCCATCGCTGTGCGTGAACGCCCCGATCAGTACAGCGAATTCATGAAGGTGGCGGAGACACCGCAGTTCAACGGCCGTGTGATCGAGGCGCTCGCGCGGGACCCGCAGCTGGCGAAGAAGAACGGTCAGACGTGCGTCACCGCGGAACTCGCTGTCGAATACGGCATACAGGACGAGGGTGGTCGCCAGCCGCCGTCGTATCGCGAGATGCTCGGCCCGCCGCGCATCCCGCACCCTGCCAAGGTGGTCTGAGGCCACTGCCGTGGCTGCACCTTTAGTGCCTGCCGGCGCGGAACCGACGGCCCTCTCCCCACGCGCGCTGCGGGACGCCTTTGGTGCGTTCGCCACGGGCGTCACGGTGATCACTGCTGTGCGGCCCGATGGTGAACCGGTAGGCGTCACTGCCAATTCCTTTGCTTCGGTATCGCTGGCGCCACCGCTGGTGCTGTGGTCGCTCGCGAACACCAGTCCCAGCATGGCGGCGTTCGCCTTGGGCGCGCCGTTCGCCATCAATATCTTGGCAGACGGCCAGCGCGACTTGGCGATGCACTTTGCGCGCTCCGGCAAGGACAAGTTCGATATCGATGCTGCCTGGCGAATGAACCCCGAGCCGCCACGCTTGCATGGCGCGCGTGCGCGCCTCGATTGCCGCGTCCATGCACTCCACGCTGGCGGCGATCACACCATCATCGTCGGCGAGGTGCTCGCGGTAGCACGCAGTACTGCCTCGCCATTGCTCTTCGCCGACGGCAAGTTCGGGCGTTATACGCTCGATGCCGGTGCGCCTGCCGTGAACCACTGGAGTGGCCTGCACGGCGAGTGGATCTGAAATTCTCCAGCAGCTGCACCTCGGAACCCCCGCGTAGTGTGCGCGTGACTCAAGGACCGATATGATGACTGAGGCTTACATTTACGACCATGTGCGCACGCCGCGCGGCAAAGGCCGTCCCGACGGCAAGTTGCACGAAATCTCGGCCGTGTCGCTGGTTAGCCAAACCTTGCATGCGCTGCGTGACCGCAATGCGCTCGATACCACGCAGGTGGAAGAGGTAGTGCTGGGTTGTGTGGCAGCGGTGGGCGAGCAGGGCGGCAACATTGCCCGTATAGCTCTACTGAACGCCGGTTTCGACGAATCCGTGCCGGGCGTACAACTGAACCGCTACTGCTCTTCGGGGCTCGATGCTGTGAACTTCGCTGCCGCCAAAGTGATGGCTGGCCAAGCGGAAATGGCTATCGGCGGTGGCGTGGAGATGATGTCGCGAACGCCCATGGGCAGCGACGGCGGTGCCTGGGCAATCGACCCGCAAGTGGCGTTCCGTACGCGTTTCGTTATGCAGGGTATTAGCGCCGACTTGCTGGCCTCATTGCACGGGTATTCACGTGAGCAGTTGGATGCCTACGCGCTGGCGAGCCAGCAACGGGCAGCTCGGGCTTGGGCCGAAGGCCGCTTCGCGCGCTCGGTCATCGCTGTGCGCGATGTGGTGGGTGCCGTAGTGCTGGACCGCGACGAGCATCTTCGCCCCGATACCACGGCTGAATCGCTGGCAGCCCTGAAGCCCGCCTTCCACGAGATGGGCACGAAATATGGCTTCGATGCCGTAGCGCTCCAGCGCTATCCTGAGATGGAGCGCATTGAACACCTGCACCATGCGGGCAACAGCTCGGGTGTGGTGGACGGCGCTGGCGCCGTACTGGTGGGTTCGCTGGCCGCGGGCCAGCGTGCCGGCCTGAGGCCGCGTGCGCGCATTCGCAGTTTTGCGAGTATTGGTACCGAGCCGACGCTCATGCTCACGGGTCCCGCGCCCTCGGCGCAGCGTGCGCTGGCCAAGGCGGGCATGTCGACCGCGGACATCGACCTCTGGGAACTGAATGAAGCTTTCTCGGCGGTAGTACTCAGTTTCATGGAAACGATGAACGTCCCTCACGAAGTGATCAATGTGAACGGTGGCGCAATCGCTCTTGGTCATCCGCTCGGCGCTACGGGCGCGATGATTCTCGGCACGGTGCTCGACGAACTCGAGCGCACCGGTAAGGGTACGGCCCTGGTCAACCTTTGTGTAGGTGCCGGTATGGGTACGGCCACCATCATCGAGCGCGTTTCGTGAGTCCTGCTATGAAAAACTCTGCTGTCATTAATCCCGTGGCGGTCGCAGGTAGCGCGGCCACCTTGCAGACGCTGCGCTTCAGTGTCGATGCGGACGGCATCGCGCTGGTGACGCTGGATCGTCAGGACAAGACGATGAATACCATCGATTTGGTGCTCATCAACGAACTCGCTGGCGTCATCGCACGCATCCGCGAAGACGCAGATATCAAAGGTGCTGTCATCACTTCGGGCAAGGACGCATTCCTGGCCGGCGCGGACCTCTTCGATATTGAAGCGCGGCTTTACGATAACCTCGGACGTGCTGCGGCGGACATGGTGGAGGAAACCTACACGCTGAACCAGTTGCTGCGTCCGCTGGAAGTCTGCGGCAAGCCCGTGGCCTGCGCATTTAATGGGCTGGCCTTGGGTGGCGGTCTCGAAGTGGGATTGGCCTGCCATTACCGGGTAGCGGCCGATGGCAAGCAACTGCAGTTCGGTCTGCCGGAAGTACAGGTGGGCTTGTTGCCCGCTGGCGGCGGCACTACGCGCCTGACACGCCTGCTCGGTCTGCAGGCGGCCATGCCGTTCCTGCTCGAAGGCAAGGCGGTAGGGGCGCAAGAAGCCTTGAAGGCTGGCATCCTGCATGCAGTGGTGCCTGCAGCGGAGTTGCAGGCGAATGCCAAGGCTTGGGTGCTGGCCAACCCCGCTGCCAAGCAGCCCTGGGACACCAAGGGTTGGAAGACTCCCGGTGGTGCCGGCGCCATGGCACCAGCGGTGGCACAGACGCTCGTGGTCACCAACGCCATGTTGCAGGCTGGAACCCAGCACAACTATCCCGCGCCGCTCGCCATCCTGTCATGCATGTATGAAGGCGCGCAGTTGCCTATCGAAACGGCGCTGCGGCTGGAAGCAAAATACATGGCGCAACTGCTGGCAGACCCGGTGTCTGGCAACATGCTGCGCACCCTGTTCGTGAACAAGTCGAAGGCTGATAAGTTGGTACGTCGGCCAGTAGGGGTGCCGAAGCGCAAGCATTCACGCATTGGCATGCTCGGTGCCGGCCTCATGGGAGGTGGCATTGCCATGGTCGCGGCTCAAGCGAACATTGAAGTGATGCTCATCGACCGTACCCAGGAGGCGGCAGACAAGGGCAAGGCTTATGTCGCTAAGCGTCTGGAGTCTGCCGTTGCCAAGGGTCGTACCACCCGTGATAAAGCGGATGCAGTGCTGGCGCGTATTCACCCGACTACCGACTACGCCGCGTTATGCGATGTGAGTATCGTGGTGGAAGCCGTCTTCGAAGACCGCGCCGTGAAAGCCGAAGTGACGCGTCTTGCCGAAGCGGCCATGCCCGCCGATGCGGTGTTCGCCAGCAATACCTCGTCATTGCCCATCACGGGTCTCGCTGAAATCTCCGTGCGGCCAGGCCACTTCATTGGCCTGCATTTCTTCTCGCCGGTGGACCGCATGCCATTGGTGGAAGTCATCCGCGGCAAGGCCACCAGCGACGCCACGCTTGCCGAAGCGCTGGATCTTGTGCAGCAGTTGCGCAAGACGCCCATCATCGTGAACGACAGCCGCGGCTTCTTCACGAGCCGCTTTTTCGGCGCGGTGGTGAATGAAGGCGTTACGCTGCTGACAGAGGGCGTAAAGCCGGCGCTCATCGAAAATGCCTCGAAGCATGCCGGCTTGCCGGTAGGCCCGCTGACCGTGTCCGATGAAGTGGGGCTGGACCTTGCCGTGAATGTGGCGAAGCAGACCGCGAAAGACCTTGGCGATGCTTACCAGCCCGGCAGTTCGCTCGCGGTCATCCGGCGTCTGGTAGAAGGCCATGGACGTCATGGCCGTAAGAACGGCAAGGGCTTCTTTGACTATGCCGCCGACGGCAGCAAGCGTCTGTGGCCGGGCTTGGCGCAAGCGTTTCCCGTGGCAGCGGCACAGCCAACAGCCACGCAGATTCGCGAACGTCTGCTTTATGCCGCAGTGGTGGATGCTGCGAAATGCATGGCCGATGGCGTCGTCACGGACCCGGGTGAGGCCGACGTGGGTGCGGTGCTCGGCGTGGGTTTTCCCACTTACCTGGGCGGGCCGTTCTCGATGATGGACACGGTGGGTTTGCCGCAGGTAGTGGCTATTTGCGACCGGCTGGCGGCGCAGTATGGCGAGCGCTTCCTGCTGCCGCCGCTCATTGCCGAGATGGCTGCCGCTGGCGAAACGTTCTACGGGCCGCACGCGCGGACGCAGTTCCGCGCAGGAGCTTGAGTCATGGATTTCGATTTTTCCGACGAACAGAAAATGTTCCGCGAAGAGGTGCGTAAAGCGCTCGCGCGGGCCTGTCCGGTAAGCGAAGTCCGCAAGGTACTGGAGGGCCAGGGCTCTTGGGCTGCGCCTGCCTGGGATGCACTCGTGGAACAGGGTGTGACTGCCGCCGATGTCGCCGAAGAACATGGCGGGCTGGGACTTGGTGTGCTGGAACTGGCGGTCGCGGCTGAAGAAGTTGGCTACGCGCTGGCGCCGACGCCGCTGTTCACGAGCATTGGCCTGGCGCTTGAAGTGGTTCGGCGCGCCGGTTCGCCCATGCAGCAGGCCGCTTGGATGCCCGCGCTCGCGCAGGGCGCCACCACCGCGACGGTCGCGTTGGGGCTGCACGGTGTCCTGCCTTGTCTCGGCGCCAACGGTACGGTGGAGGGGGAGCTGACTGCCGTTCCCGATGGTCTTTCGGCCAGCACGATTTACTTCCGGGCCATGGCTGCCGATGGCGCGGTGCGCTGGTGCCGTGCGACAGCAGAGTCTCCGGGCTGCGAGCGCCGCGCGCAGGAAAGCATCGACCCGACGCGCCCACTTGCTGCCGTGAAGCTGCGGCAGGCCGCGGTGGATGTTTTGTCCGGTGAGTCCGGAGCGGAAGCTGTGCTTCAGGCCGTGCTGCAGCGTGGTGCAGTACTGCTGGCATTCGAACAGTTGGGCGGCGCGGCGCGTGCGCTCGAGGATGCGCGCAAGTACGTCCTGGATCGGCGTGCTTTTGGGCGCCAAATCGGCGCATACCAGGCCATGAAGCATAAACTCGTGGATATCTACACCGCTGTGGAACTGGCGCGTGTGCACGTCTATTACAGCGCTTGGGCCCTACAGACGCAGGCGACCGAGTTACCGGTGGCTGCGGCCGGAGCGCGGGTTGCAGCTTCGCAGGCCTACGCTCTCGCGGCACAGGAAGGTCTGCAGGCACACGGCGGCTTCGGCTTCACCTGGGCTGCTGATTGCCACCTGCATTACCGACGTGCGCGCTGGACGGCGCTCATTCTCGGCGACGTCCACACCTGGCGTGAACAGTTGGTAGGTGGCTTGATGGCCACCGGCACTGCGGCCGTGACGACTGCGGACGCTTCGACCAACGCGGCGGCCTGAGGAACAACCCCATGCATTTTGAAGACCAACCGCAAGACGCCGAATACCGCGCCTGCGTACGGGCTTGGCTGGAAGCAAATGCGCCACGCAAGGCGCGCTCCGACGAGACCTGGGGCCTGCATCTGGCTGAAAATGACCGCGTGGCCGCCGCGCGCGAATGGCAGCGCCGCAAGTTCGATGCTGGCTTCGGTGCCATTGCCTTTCCTCGTAAGTATGGCGGCGTAGGCGGACGTGCCTACGAGTCAGTCATCTTCCAGCAGGAAGAGGCAAATTTTTCGGTGCCGGTGGCGTTCTACAACATCAGCCTGGGCGTCTGCATTCCCTCGCTTTTGGCGCTGGCGCGGCCGGAGCACAAGGAAAAGCATGTTCGTGCGGCATTGGAAGGTACGGATGTGTGGTGTCAGCTCTATTCGGAGCCCGCGGCAGGCTCCGACCTTGCTGGCATCCTGACGCGCGCCGAACACGATGCGGCTACTGGTGACTTCATCATCAATGGCCAGAAGGTATGGACCACGCATGCACGGCACGCCTCCTGGGCTTTGCTTGTGGCGCGGACCGACGCTAGCAAGCCGAAGCATGAGGGCCTTACCGTCTTTATTATCGATATGAAGGCACCCGGCATCGAGGTGCGCCCTATTCGCCAAGCAAGTGGCGAAGCGGATTTCAACGAAGTGTTTCTAACGGACGTTCGCGTTCCTGCCGCCAATGTCATCGGCGAAGTGGATGGTGGTTGGAAGGTCATCGTCGCTTCGCTCGTTCACGAGCGCGTGTCTATCGGCGGCGCCTTGCCGCGCGACCTGCACCGCATGACGCTGGAGATGGCCGGCGACCGGGCCAACACCGATGCTCGCGTCCGTGAACGGGTTGCGGACCAGTATCTGCTGTCGCAGGGTCTGTGGCTCATGAGTGCGCGAGCCCTGACAGCGGTCTCCAAGGGGCAAGCGCCCGGCCCGGAAAGCATCTGTGCCAAGATTATCGCCGGCCGCTTCCTCCAAGACTTTGCGTATTTCGGCATGGACCTGCGCGGCAGCGAAGGCGTATTGGCCGGTCGCGAACTCGACGAGGCCGCGATGACCGCTCAGCGCATGTGGTTTGGCAGCCTTGCGGTGCGCATTGCCGGCGGTACCGATGAGATTGTCCGCAACACTATTGCCGAGCGTGTCTTGGGCTTACCGCCCGAGGCCAGAGTCGACAAGGGTATTCCCTTCAAGGACCTGCCACGCTGAAAGGGACGCTAACGCCGCTACCCGCTTTGACTACTGAAGGATTCCCATGGCTCTGCCCGCATTACTGCAAAATCGTCTGACGCTGCCCCTGGTGGGAGCGCCCATGTTTCTGGCCAGTCGCGAAGAGTTGGTCATCGCTCAGTGCCTTGCCGGTGTGGTGGGCGCGTTTCCGTCGCTGAACGCTAGAACGACCGAAGAGTTGGATACTTGGCTAACCCGGATCAGCGCGGCTCTTGCCGCGGCGCAGGCAGCGGACCCCGCGCGGCGCATAGCGCCGTATGGCGTGAATCTCATCCTGCACCCCACGAATACGCGCGTTGAAGCAGACCTTGAGTGTATGGCGCGGCACCGGGTGCCCATCGTCATTACGTCGGTAGGCAAGCCCGAAGGTGTGGTGAAGGCTGTGCATTCCTGGGGCGGTATCGTGTTCCACGATGTCACCACCATGAAGTTCGCTCGCAAAGCACTGGAATGTGATGTCGACGGTTTGGTGTTGGTCTGCGCCGGTGCCGGTGGCCATGGTGGCACCATGAATCCCTTTGCTTTTGTTGAAGAAGTGCGTGCCGAATACGACGGTACCGTATTACTTGCCGGTACCATGTCCACGGGTCGTGCTGTTCGCGCTGCGCTCGATTTAGGCGCCGACCTCGCTTACATGGGCACGCGCTTCCTGGTGGCCCGCGAAGCCAATGTGCCGCCGCCGCAGCAGGCGATGATGCTCGAAGCCACCATGGCGGATATTGTCTATACAGCGGTATTCAGTGGCATTCCGGCGAACTATCTGGCGCCCAGTATCGCCGCGAATGGCGTGGATGTGGCCGCGTTGGTACGGCTCGGCAGTCTGCCCGGTGCCGAGGCGCCGAAGGACATTTTCAAGCCGGGGCAGGAAAAGCCCAAGGCATGGAAGGATGTGTGGTCGGCCGGGCAGGGCGTGGGTGCACTGCGCGAGGTGCTACCCGTCGCGGACATCGTGGCGCGATTGCAGGCGGAATTCGCGGCAACTCGCTGACGGCTTGTCCGCTCAATCAATTGGTCCAGCATTCACCCAGACAAGAAACACGAACTACGGAATACGGCATGGCCACTTTCAACTTCGGCGACCTGTACGACATCACGGCCGCCACTGTTCCGGACAAGGTGGCCATTCGCTATGACGGCACCAGCATCACCTTCGCTGAATCCGTCGCACGTACGGACCGCATTGCGGCAGCGCTATATGCAGCAGGCGTGCGCCGTGGAGACACGGTAGCGTTGCACCTGCACAATGTACCGGCGCATATCGAAGCGTTCATTGCGGCGTGCAAGCTCGGTGCAGCACCGGTGAATGTGAACTATCGCTATCAGGCTGCCGAACTGGAATATCTCTACGACAACATGCAGATTGCTGCGCTTTATGTGGGCGCCGAGTTTCTGGAGGCTGCCTTGCCGGTGGCGCAGCGGCAGCCAACGCTGAAGGTGGTGGTGGCCGTGGATGGCAACGCCGCCGAACTGCCAGCTGGCGTGCTGGACCACGCCACCATCGCCAGCGGCACCATGCTCATGGCGCCGCCGGTGGAGCGGCGCAGCGACGATCTGGTCATTCTTTACACCGGTGGCACCACGGGCATGCCGAAGGGTGTGATGTGGACGCATGAAGATCTGTTCTTCAGCGCTCTCGGCGGTGGCGGGTTCTACTCGCCGCTGGGTCCGCTGGCTTTACCCGAAGACTTGCCAGAGCGCATTCGCACCGGATATCCGCTCACCAGTCTTTCATTGCCGCCGCTGATGCATGCGGCAGCCATGTGGTATTGCCTCATCGGTCTTTTTGCCGGCCAGACGGCTGTGCTGAACCCGGCGCGGCACTTCGACGCCGAGCAGGTGTTCGATCTCATCGTCGCCGAGAGTGTCAGCTCTATCATCATTGTGGGCGATGCTATGGCGCGTCCTCTCGCGGAGGCGCTGGAGGCGTATCCGCGTCGGTGGAATCTGGCGCGACTCGTGATGATCGGCTCCGGCGGTGCGCCGTTGAGCCCCCATTTGCAGACGCGTTTGTCCGGCTTGTTACCGAACACACGCGTCATGACGTCGCTGGGTTCTTCCGAGAGCGGTGCACTCGGTGCCGGCGCGCCAAGCCCAGACGGCATGTTACGGCTTGCAGCGCGTCCGGATCTCGTCGTGCTGGTGCGTGAGGGCGAGGAGGACGATGCACGTTGGCGCCGCGCCGTGGTTGGCGAACGCGGCATCATTTCGCGTTGGGGTCGTTTGCCGCAGGGCTACCTGCGCGACCCGCAGAAGACCGCTGCCACTTTCACTCAGGTGGATGGCGTGCGCTATGCCATTACGGGTGATGAAGGTCGGCTGGAAGACGACGGTGGTATTACGCTGTTTGGCCGCGGCTCGACGTCCATCAATACCGGTGGCGAGAAAGTGTTCCCCGAAGAAGTCGAGCAGGTACTACGTGGCCATCCGGCTGTGCTGGATGCCATCGTGGTGGGTGTGCCGGATCCCCGCTGGGGTGAGGCGGTGACTGCCCTCGTTCATCGCCGTAGTGTCGATGTCATCGATGTGGAGGGTCTGCGCGATTATTGCCGCGCTTCCCTAGCTGGGTACAAAGTACCGAAGCATGTACTGTTCGTGGAAACCGTGCAGCGCAGCCCCGCTGGCAAGGCAGATTACCCTTGGGGCAAGCGAACCGCGCGAGCTCTATTGGGTATGGCCGCTTCGTGACCGCGCCAAGTCTCGGACAGCAACGCGCAGCGCCCCCAGGCATGGAGTGGTTCCCGCTAGCGCCACCGGCCCAAGGCGAAGCGGTGGAGTTCGAGCAAGGCTTACAGTGGATTCGCTTGCCGGTTCCCGGTTATCTCGACCACATCAACGTCTGGCTGATGCCCGGTGTGGGCGGGGGGTGGTGGCTCGTTGATACCGGTCTTGGTTTGCCAGCGGTCCGCGAGGCATGGCAGCCCCTGCTTGCACGCTACGGCTTGACTACGTCGCTACGGGGCATCTTGGTGACGCATCACCATCCGGACCATTTCGGCATGGCCGGTTGGCTGGCGCAGTACTGCAACGTGAGTGTCACCATGAGTACCGCCGCGTTCGCCGCTGGCGCTCGTCAGTTCCACAACCTGCATATGGAACGTATTGGCCCTTTCGCCGAGTGCTGGGGCGTCGACTATCCACGTCTCGTGCAAGATGCCCGTGCGCGTCATGTTTTCCGTAGTGTGGTCGGTGAGCTACCGCCCTTGGCTGCGCCTCTCGAGGACCACGGAGAGTTCACGGCAACCCAACTTCCCTTGAAGATATCGCTGCATGATGGGCATGCCGAAGGCCACGCTTGCCTGCACGCTGAAACAGCTGGCATGTTCATTGCGGGCGACGAGCTACTACCCACCATCTCCAGTAACGTCAGCCTCTATCCGCAAGGCGGCCTGCAAGACCCGATGGGTGCGCATCTCGCATCGCTGCAGCGTCTGCGTGCCTTGCCAATCGATGTACTGGTGCTGCCTGCGCACGGCCGCCCGTTCCGCGGCGCACACGCACGGCTAGCTGCGTTGGAAGCGGAACACGATGAGCGTCTTGGGCAATTGCTGGAATTCGCCAGCGTTCCGCGCAGCGCGGTTGATATGGCGAACTGTCTGTTCGGCCATCGTCCGCTTGAGGGCATGAACCTGCTGCTGGCGATGGGTGAAACTTTGGCGCATCTCCAGTATCTGTTGAGAACCGGCGCCTTACGGCCGGTCACGGCTCTTGCGGGCGCATCGACCAGTACCCCCGTCGGCTGCTTGTCGCCGTACTGCATGCCAGAGGCCGTGCCGTATTTCATCCGGGAACACCTCGCGTGAAGGTAACCGAGAGTGCCACCGGCGACGGTCAGTACGATCTGGTCATTCGGGGTGGTCAGGTCGTCGATGGCACGGGCGCGGAACCCTTTGTGGCAGACATCGCCGTAGACGGCGTCACTATCGTTGCTATCGGTAACGCGCTGCCGCCGGGGCGTCGCGAACTCGATGCTTGTGGTTTGTTGGTGACGCCGGGCTTTGTCGACATTCACACGCACTACGACGGACAGGTTTTCTGGACGTCACAGCTGGCGCCATCGTCTGCTCATGGCGTTACTACCATCGTGATGGGCAACTGCGGCGTTGGTTTCGCGCCTTGCCGTGCTGCCGATCGAGAACGCTTGGTGCGATTGATGGAAGGCGTGGAAGATATTCCCGGTGCCGTACTCGCCGAAGGGTTGCCTTGGGACTGGGAAACGTTTCCGGACTATCTGGACCGCTTAGCCTCGCGGCAGTTCGATGTCGACGTGGCCGCGCAAGTACCGCACGCCGCGTTGCGGGTGTATGTCATGGGTGAGCGTGGTGCGAACCGCGAGCCCGCCACGGCCGCAGATATTGCGCAAATGCGGGAATTGGTTGCAGAAGCCATCGAAGCTGGTGCGCTCGGCGTTTCCACTTCCCGCACACTCAATCATCGTACGAGTGATGGCAATCCGACACCTACACTGGAGGCTGCACGAGCGGAGATACTCGGCTTAGCCGATGGACTTGCGGATGCCGGTACTGGTGTGTTCCAGTTGGTTTCCGACTTTACGGACCTGCGTACTGAGCAGGACTTGCTCGAGGACGTGTGTCGCCGTAGTGGCCGGCCTTTGTCGTTCTCGCTGGCGCAGGCGGAACAAACCCCCGACGGCTGGCGGCCCTTGTTGCACTGGCTGGAGACTTGCCATGCACAGGGCTTGGTCTTGCGCGCACAAGTCTGTGGGCGCGGCGTAGGGCTGTTGCTCGGACTGACCGCCAGCTTGCACCCATTTCGGTTCCACCCGGGCTATCTGGAGGTGGCGGCATTGCCGCTGGCAGAGCGCGTGGCTGCCCTGCGCGAACCGGCCCGGGCTGCCCGATTGATTGCTGAGCCGCTTGCCGGTGCGCCGGCGTGGGCAGGCGGCCTGATCGGGCGTTTCGACCGCCTCTATCCCATGGCGGACCAGCCCGACTATGAGCCCGAGTCCAGCACCACGTTCGCTGCGCAAGCGGCGGCTACGGGGCAGTCGGTCGCCGCTATGGTGCTCGAGGCCTTGCTGGCCGAGGATGGCCAAGCGTTGCTCTACTTGCCTTTCGCCAACTATGCACAGGGCACCCTCGAGCCGGCGCGTGAAATGCTCGAACATCCGTACACGGTGCCCGGGCTTGGCGATGGTGGTGCGCATCTTGGCATGATTGCTGATGCCAGTTTCACCACCTGGATGCTGACGCATTGGGTTCGCGACCGTAAGCGGGGAGCGCGGTTCACACTGCCCTTCGCAGTTCACGCCATGACCGCTCGTACCGCAGACGCCGTGGGGTTGTGTGACCGCGGACGCTTGCTGCCTGGGCTGCGCGCTGACCTGAACCTCATCGATCTGGAAGGTTTGCAATTGTTGCGTCCCCGCATTGTCGAAGACCTGCCGGCAGGCGGAAGACGGTTGCTACAAGCAGCAGTGGGCTATCGCGCGACGTTGGTGGCGGGGCAAGTGGTAGCACTGGACGGTGTTCCAACCGGTGCCTTGCCTGGGCGGTTGGTGCGCGGTGCGCGTGCCGCAGGCCCCGCCTGAGGTAAACATGCATCGTTTCCTCTATCTGGCTCGCCCTCGCGCCGACCTCACGCTGGCAGAGTTCCAGCAGGGCTGGTTGGCCCATGCGCAGCTTGCCGCAACTTGCCCCGACGTCCTCGCGGAGATTCGTGGTTATCGTCAATGGCAAGTGGTCGACCCCGGAGCGGACGGTGTAGTGGGCATTGCCGAGACGCGGTGCATGGATGCAGCTGCGGTCTATCGAATGTTGCAGTGCGCTGGGACTCGCGAAGTACTGCAGCCCGATGAACTGCGCTTTCTTGCCTGGCCGTGCCGTGCAGCGGGACTGGTGGCCGATGAAGCCCTGCCGGATGCTGCCGGCGATAGGACTATCCATGGCGTCGCGCATGATTTTGCCTGCCTGTGGTTAGCCCCACGGCATTCGCCATTGGACGCGGGCTCAGTGAAGGAACTGCGTAGTACGCTGGAGAGACGTATCGAGCAGTTGCGCTCGCTCCTGCGAGCAGTAACCAATAAGGCTGATGTCATGCTTTCCAGTGGTTACCGTGACTCTGCCGATGAGTTGGGTGTTTTCGACGCCTTGTTGTTCTCGCGCTTCCATGAGGTGTCGGTGGCGAAGGCTGTCGCGATGGCGTGGCGGTTAGCCGCACAGCCCGGGGAAAAAGTGTTCCACTTGCAGCGCCCGGTGCGTGAATCGACGAATTCGGAGATGTCTCAATGACAACGCAAAGCCAGTCCATTGCTCGTCCGCTGGAAGGCCTGCGAGTGCTGGATTTCACCGCGCTGCTACCGGGCCCGCTGTGCACCCTGCATCTGGCGGACCTCGGTGCGGAAGTCATCAAAGTCGAAGCGCCAAATGCGCCGGATGGCAGCCGCGGTATGCCGGGGCAGCAGTTCACCCAGTTGTTCCTCATGCTGGCGCGAGGCAAGCAGTGCGTAGCCGTGGACTTGCGGACTAGCGAGGGGCAAGCAGCTATAGCAACATTGGCAGCTACCTGTGAAGTTGTGGTGGAAGGCTTCCGGCCAGGCGTTGCCGACCGGCTAGGCATAGGCTATGCCGCGTTGTCAGCAGCGTATCCGGCGCTTGTGTATTGCTCCATCAGTGGCTACGGGCAGACGGGCCCGATGCGCGATGCGGGCGGGCACGACATCAATTACCAATCGCTCGCCGGCGTGCTGGATCAGCAGGGCGCAGCGGGTGGTCCGCCGGCACAAGGGAATTTTCCGGCAGCCGATATTGCGGGCGGTGCATTGTCCGCAGCCGTTGGCATCCTTGCCGCGGTCTTGGCTGCTCGTAGGCATGGCCGCGGCTGTCAAGTGGATATCTCGATGACCGATTGCGTAATGGCGCAAAACATTCCGGCCGCGATGACTCAGCAGAGTTTGGGGCGTGCGGCGAAGCGCGGCCAGGACTATCTGAGCGGTGGCTTGCCTTGTTACGGCACTTTCGCTACGAGCGATGGCCGCTACATGGCGCTAGGTGCACTGGAGATGAAGTTCTGGCAGAACTGGTGCACTGCGGTGGGGCGGCCTGATTTGTTGCCCCAAGGGCACGCGCAAGGTAAGGCGGCCGAGGTGGCGCGCGCAGCCATCGCCGAAGTGGTAGCCGGCAAGCCGCAAGCGGAATGGATAGCCCAGTTCGCAACGGTCGATGCCTGCTTCACGCCGGTGCTGACGCTCGACGAGGTTTTGGTTTCAGAACACGTGAAGGCGCGGGGCATGGTGCGACAGGTGGACCACCCGGAAGTGGGTGCGCACTGGCAATTCGCCTCGCCGTGGCGCTTCAACGGCCAAGCGCCACCGCCGCCAGCGCGGGAGGCTGTGGCGGTCGGGGCCGACAATGCCCTATGGTTGGGTGGCTGAAGGGCACCGCGTCGCCGGGAGGTTACAATAGACGGGTAACGTAGGAGTTTCGTCGCATGCAGCCCAAGCCCATTCCCAGCCGTGACCGCCTCATTTTCGCTATGGATGTGGCCGACGCCAGCGAGGCTCGCCAGACGGTGGAGCAACTCGGCGATAGCGTGACCTTCTACAAGATCGGGCTGGAGCTGTTCATGGCCGGCGGCTACTTCGAGCTGCTGGATTGGATGGTCGCGCGGGACAAAAAATTGTTCGTCGACCTGAAGTTCTTCGACATTCCCGCCACTGTGGCGGCCGCTGTGAAACGACTGAATGGGCGTGGCGTCACCTTTACCACCGTGCATGGCAACCAGGCCATCATGGAGGCTGCTGCGGCGGCGAAGGAAGACGTGAAGGTGCTCGCAGTCACCGTGCTCACCTCGCTTGACCGTGGCGACCTCGATGACCTCGGCTTCCAGTGCGATGTGCAGCAGCTAGTACTGTCGCGTGCCAAGCGCGCCTTGGCGACGGGTGTGGATGGCGTGGTCTCCAGCGGGATGGAAGCGGAGATGCTCCGCAATCACCTCGACCACAAGCTGCTGGTGGTCACGCCGGGCATTCGTCCGGTGGACAACCGTCCTTCTGACGACCAAAAACGCGTGCTGACGCCGACGGCTGCCTTCCAGGCGGGCGCCGACTACATCGTGGTGGGCCGCCCCATCCGCGACGCCGCCGACCCGCGCGCCGCGGCCGAGTGCATTCAGGCGGAAATTGCCGCTGTCTTCTCATGAGTATTCGCATGAGCCGTCCGGCGCTGAAAGACGATACCTTCCTGCGCGCCTTGTTGCGCCAGAAAACGGACCGTACGCCGGTCTGGATGATGCGCCAAGCCGGGCGCTACCTACCGGAGTACCGCGCGACGCGTGGCAAGGCCGGCAGCTTTCTGAACTTGTGCATGAACCCGGAACTGGCTTGCGAAGTGACTTTGCAGCCGCTGGCACGCTTTCCGCTCGATGCCGCGATTTTGTTCTCGGACATCCTCACTATTCCGCATGCCATGAAGGTGGGACTGGAGTTCGAAGCGGGGGAGGGCCCTGTCATCCGCCGACCGGTGCGTTCACTCGCCGATGTAGAAGCCCTGCCCATTCCGGACCCGGAAGGCGAACTGCGCTATGTGATGGACGCAGTGCGCCTCATCCGGCAGGAACTGGATGGCCGCGTGCCGCTCATTGGCTTCGCCGGTAGCCCGTGGACCGTGGGCTGCTACATGGTGGAAGGCGGCGGGACCAAGAACTTCTCGCGTATCAAGGGCATGCTCTACGCAGAGCCCGTCACCCTGCATGCTCTGCTGGATAAGCTCGCTGAAGCTACCATCCGCTACCTGAATGCGCAGATGGCCGCCGGCGCGCAGGCACTCATGGTATTCGACACTTGGGGCGGCGTGCTCAGCCCGCGCGATTATCGCGAGTTTTCGCTGCAGTACATGGCGAAGATTGTCGACGGGCTCGACAAAGAACCGGAAGGTCGCCGCGTGCCTGTCATCCTGTTTACCAAGGGCGGCGGCGCTTGGCTCCCGGAGCTGGTGCGTGCCGGTGCCGATGCGCTCGGCGTGGACTGGACCACGGACCTCGCCGATGCCCGCGTGGCGGTGCGCGACAGCGTGGCATTACAGGGCAATGTGGACCCGAACGTGCTCTATGGTTCGCACGAGCGCATTCGTGAGGAAGTGCAGCGGGTGCTTGCCAGTTATGGTCATGGCCACGGGCATGTGTTCAACCTCGGTCACGGTATCCACCCGGACGTGGACCCCGAAAAAGCCGGCACGCTCATCGCGGCCGTGCATGAGTTTTCGCCGCAATATCACCGCTGAAAATCGCGGATTTACTTAATCTAAGGATGACAGAGTGAACATCGACAAGATCAGTATTGGTGAAGACCCGCCGCGCGATGTTGACGTGCTCATCGAAATTCCGCAGGGCGGCGTACCGGTGAAGTACGAGTTGGACAAGGACAGCGGCGTGCTCCGCGTCGACCGATTCCTGCATACCGCCATGTACTACCCTGGCAACTACGGCTTCATTCCCCACACGCTTTCCGGCGACGGCGACCCGGTAGACGTCATGGTGGTGGGCCAGGTACCGGTGGTGCCAGGTGCCATCGTTCGTTGCCGTCCGGTGGGCGCATTGCTCATGAACGACGAAGCCGGGCCTGATGAAAAGATCATCGCAGTTCCCGTGGACAAGTTGCATCCGTTCTATACGGGCGTGAAGAGCTATCAAGACCTGCCGGTCATCCTCACGGAACAAATCGCGCACTTCTTCCAGCACTACAAGGACTTGGAGAAGGGCAAGTGGGTCACCATCGTGAACTGGGTTGGTCCTGAAAAGGCCGAGCGCATGATCATCGACGGTATCCGCCGCGCTGCCCAAGCGGGCGATGACGTGGCGGCGCACCACATTGCGGCGGGCGCCATGCAGAAGCGTGCACCGCGTGCCAAGGTGAAGCCAACCGTGGCTGTCAGCAAACCTGCGACCAAGGCGAAGCCGAAGACGAGAGCCAAGCCCAATAAGGGCTAACGACAAACGTTGACCTAACCCACTTGCCAGCGGTAACCCGCAAAGGTTACCGCTAACGGCGAATCTAGGCGTCTGCCAGCAGCGCCTGCCGACGCAGTTGGTCGCGGAGTTCATCACGCAGTGAGCGGCGGAGAATCTTGCCGACATTGGTCTTCGGCAAGTCGCTGCGGAAATACACGTGCCTTGGGACCTTGTAGCCCGTCAGTTCCGTACGGGCGAAAGCGATGACATCTTCTGGGGTCAGGTTCAGGTCTTTGCGAACCACGAACAGCGCGACCACTTCACCCGAGTGTTCGTCTGCTTGCGCCACAGCAGCCACTTCCACCACGCCTGGGTGCTGTGCTACCACGCCTTCCACTTCGTTCGGGTAGACGTTGAAGCCGCTCACCAGAATCATGTCTTTCTTGCGGTCTTCGATGTACGTAAAGCCGTTGTCGTCCATGCGACCGATATCGCCGGTGCGTAGCCAATCATCAGGGAACATGACCTTTGCGGTTTCGTCAGGGCGGTTCCAATAGCCGGCCATCACCTGCGGGCCACGCACGCAAATCTCGCCATGCCCGCCTACCGGCAACGTGTTGCCGTCGTCATCGCGGATGGAGATTTCCGTGCTGGGAACCGGCAGACCGATGGAGCCGTTGAACGGCATGTCCTTCGGCATGACGGTAGCAACAGGCGAGGTTTCTGTCAGGCCCCAGCCCTGACCGAGCATGCAACCGGTGAGCTTTTCCCACTTCTGTGCCACCGCACCTTGCAGTGCCATACCGCCGGCGTTGCAGCTCAGCAAACCGCTGAAGTCTACGGTTTCAATGCCGGGCGTATGCAGCAAGCCGTTGTAGAGCGTGTTCACGCCGTACATCACATTGAAGCGGTATGCTTTAAGTTCTTTCAAGAACCCGGGCATGTCGCGCGGGTTCGTGATGAGGACGTTGTGCCCACCGGTAACCAGCCACGCCAGGGCGCAGGAGGTGAGTGCATAGATGTGGTACAGCGGCAGCGCGCACAGCACCACGGGCGACTGGGCGGGCATTTCGTATTGCGTCAGCCAAGCGTGCGTCTGCAGCAGGTTCGCCACCATATTGCGATGAGTAAGGATGGCACCCTTGGAAACACCGGTGGTGCCACCGGTGTACTGTAGGAATGCAACATCCGCATGCCCGAGGGGCAACACTTCGAGGTCTACCCACTTGCCTTGCTGCAGCACTTCAGTAAAGCGCACGGCGCCGGGCAACTGGAATGGCTTCACGGCCTTGCGTACATACCGCAGCACGAAATTCACAATCGCCGATTTCGGGAACGAGAGCAGGTCGCCGACGCCAGTGACGATGATGGTTTCTATGGCGGTTTCGCCAAGGACTTCTTCGAGCACGTGCGCGGCGTTCTCGAAGACCACGATGGCGCGGGCGCCACTGTCCTTTAGTTGATGTTCCAGTTCACGCGCGGTGTACAGCGGGTTGGTATTCACCACCGTAAGGCCAGCACGCAGCGCACCAAACAGCGCGATGGGGTACTGGAGAATATTCGGCATCATCAGGGCGATGCGGTCCCCCTTCTTGAGGCCGGCTTCTCGCTGCAGCCAAGCACCAAAGGCGCGCGAGCGCGCGTCCAGCTCGCGGAAGGTGAGCGTGGTGCCCATGTTCGAATAGGCTGGCTTGTCTGCGTGTTCTAAGCAGCCTTTGTCGATCAGTTCACGCAGCGAAGCGTATTCGCTGGGGTTGATGTCGTGGGGCACGTTGGCGGGGTAGTGCTGCAGCCAGTAGCGGTTCAAGTGTCACCTGCCGGTCTTGTATTTGTTCGACGCAAAATGTCGCGTCGGCTGTAAGTGGCACAGTACAACGCTTGCAAGCGCCGGTAAACCTATCTGGTAAACACGACTGTGTGCCTCGGGGGGATTAACTCGGGGGACTAAGCAGAAGCCACGAGTGGCCGCAGCGCCGCCTTAAAGCAGTTTCTGTAGCGCTGGCCAGAGGTTTTGCAGCAAACGGGGCTGGGCCGCTTCCACGGGGTGGATGCCATCGGCCTGGAACATGGCAGGCTGGGTAGCGATCCCTTCCAGAAAAAACGGCACCAAAGTGGTGCGTTCTGTCTTGGCCACGGCCGGGTAGGTGGCGGCGAACCGGCGCGTGTACTCGGGGCCATAGTTTGGCGGCAACTGCATGCCCAACAGCAGTGGTTTGGCGCCGGCCGCACGCGAGGCGCGGGCCATAGCCGCCAGATTGCGCTGGAGGTCCGCGGGCGGCAGGGCCCGTAGGCCATCGTTACCCCCTAATTCGATGATGACTACCACCGGGCGGTGCAGTTGCAGTGCGCGCGGCAGGCGGGCTAGTGCACCGGCGCTGGTTTCGCCGCTGACACTGGCGTTGACCACCACATGTCCGTAACCTGCCTGCCGCAGCTGCTGTTGCAGGAGAGCGACCCAGCCGCGTCGGAGGTCGATGCCGTAGCCGGCGCTGAGCGAATCGCCCAGCACCAGGATTTTCGGCGCATTAGCCGCGGTTGGCGGAACTGCAGCCTGCCCCAGCGGTATAACCAACAGCACGCCAACCGACAGAAGCGACAGCCACGAGCGGCATAGGCTCGGCGAAAATAGGAACAGCATG
>Ga0164295_10001477_pt1 | contig 19493 bp, 28 predicted proteins | sample GEODES006metaG_FD_111798 | JGI IMG/M metagenome (GOLD analysis project Ga0164295, IMG submission 111798) | Oligotrophic lake water microbial communities from Sparkling Lake, Wisconsin, USA - GEODES006 metaG | ecosystem: Environmental > Aquatic > Freshwater > Lake | place: USA: Sparkling Lake... | reverse complement strand
AGCTAATTTTGTGACAGGATCAACCTCAAAAAGAATCTGTTTCAAACTCCGACGAAAATTCTCATCAATTCCAAGCGTCTGCCTAAATGACCTGACGAGAGATTCACGTGCTTCATCGTCCCAAAATGTAGTTGCAATGAAATGTTGAACTCCGTTGTACCAGCCAATCGTATAAAGTGCTGTTCTAAAAGGATAATTGTATGCTGCATTTGCATTAGCAGCAGCAACATCTTTCTCAAGTAAGTTTGATATACTTGCCCATCGCTGTTTCTCATCAGCATCTGTAACAACTATGCCTGCCGGACCTGCGCCACTTGCATCATTTGTCACTTTAAGCAATTCTGCATTGACTTCTGCGACTATATCACTGTAGTTAGCCAGCAAAGCGTCGGCCTGGTCAAGAGATGCTTGATCAACCGGGTCTACTACTGTAGGTCTGTCTGCTCCGCGAAGGTCTCTGCCTACACCGCCTAAGACTGTTACATACCTTTCATCTTCTTCAAGCAAGATACCACGTATAAAAGTTCTGATCGCGCTCATTAATACTCCATTTCATATTTATCTTGATGGATATGTGTCTGCTGTCTTTTCCAGCAATTTTTGCATTGCACTCTTGAGGTCTTCTTCCATCGTTGATTCATTTTCAAGGTAGCTTAAAATTTTCTCTCTATCGGCCCGGTCAGCATATTCTGAGAACATGTATGCCATCACAGAACATATGAATTCTACAAGCCACGACAATACATTTTTCCAAGTTGCGTTTGATCCTTGCTCTAAGGCAACAGACTTGACTGTTATTCCTGCAGCCTCGGCAGCAGCTGAAGAAGTCTTCACGAGTTGTGCAGCCTGCGGTGCCTTGAGAAGCTTAAAGGCTTTAAAGGCAGAAACAGAAAGAAAGATGATATTAATTCCAATGTAGACACAATTTGCAAGGAAAAACAGCCTGTGACCATTTGCCTTTGCCCAACTTGCAACAATTATCCTAAAGGCAATATCATGCAAGGTCATCGCTGTTAGACCTGCAAAAATGCCTCCGACAGGAGTTGTAATAAATGATGCAATAACGCCTGTCACAAGCGCGGTAAGAGTTGCACCTGTAAGGCTATCTGCGTAACTCTTGAAACATGCAGCCGCCCGAACATACTCATCATCTTTTTCGCTATATTTCTTGAACGTGCTAATAACCTCTGGGACGCTCATGTCACATTCAAATTTTAAAAGTCGTTTCTTGTATATGTCTGTATACTGGCGTTTTGGTGAATGAGAATCGTTAAAAGCTTCGTTGCTACGATTAATCAAAAAATAATCGCGGACGACAGGCTTATCACTGTATTTGTTGTAGTCTCTTGCGAATTGTGCCTTATCTCTTTCAAGCATCCACCAGGTTGAATTATCCACCTCGGAACTGGGCACACTTCTAAGACCATTTTCATCCATTTCATCTTTTACCTCACCAGCGCTCAATAACTGCATGCAGATATCGTTAGTAGGAATTAAATCGCTAGCCGAGAGTACCGATCTATATTTGTCATCATTGTTAAGATTGCTTGTTTTAGAATGTTTTTTGATGACAAGCTTGTCTCTCATATTGTCAGCTACGACAACATAATCGGGTGCGCCGCCTTTTATAAATGCGCCCATAACTCCTGCATATGTCATTTTAGGAGGAGCATAGACAGGAGCACCGAGTGGATTATAGCGCATGTCTTGCCCCATCGATCCGCCAATCTCTACAATGAGCGACTCTCTTATAAAAGACCTAAGTACTCGACTTGACATGCTCATAATGCTCACTTATACACGCATATATATTATCTATCTCGTGTGTCCGTCTGCAATACCAGTTGCGGCCCAGCTATCAGGCTTCAACTTGCAGGCAAATCCAGCGGCCTTTGCATATCCAGATAGTTGATCTGCCAATGCTTGTGATAGGTTTCCCTTTCGTGTGTTGACATCAAGGTGAACTTCTATATTTTCAGTTGGAAAGATCTCTGCAAGCTCCAGCGCGATCTCAATTGCGTACTGCGCCTCTTGCATAATTCGAATCTGCGGTGGTGTTCGCAGTCTAATCTTCTCTTTGCTGCGCTGATAATAGTAACGACCACCGCGGCGTTCATTCTCATTGTAGAGACAGATTGCCTTAGCATACGTGCAGCATTCACCTAAAACATTGCTATCACATCCGACAAAGATTTTGCCGCCTGCGGCAATGTGATTATCAATACTGATAATCAACTCTTCTTTAGTAACTTGAATGCCTGTTGCAGTAAGCCAGGAGTCGTTGATGTGCATTTCTACCTCACTATTTGCACGACAGATAGCATGAGACCAAAAAGTGCTTGTGTAAATGCACCTATGACATCACCCATTGCTAAATTATAAATGCACAGACCGGCATTTATAAGAATAGCAAGATTTATAACGAACTTAGGAATTCTCATCGACCTTGAACTGCAGCCTTAAAGGCATCGGGAAAGAGGTCCTTGTGCTTACCATAGAATCGGCTCCAATCAGCGTCGAGAATATAGGTTACAGCATGATCAGTCTCAGATCGAACTCCACGACCTACAGACTGTACAATTGTTTTGATTGTCTGCATGGGATACCACCATGACCAACGGTGCATGCGCTTCTTCACAAGCTTGTCACCCAACGACGGGTATGGAACCTTGACCAGCACCTGGAAGCGTGCGAGGTCATCTCGAAGATCGACACCTTCTGCCATGCTAGGTGAGACGAGGACGGTGGGCTCTCGAGATGAGAGATGCTTCTGCAATGCTGCTTCGCGATCTGTCGAGTCATGAAAGATCAGGCGACTCGACCGCAGATTTTTCTTGAGGAATTGCGCTACCTTAAAGCTGTGTGCGTGGATGATGCCCTTCTCATTCTTATGCTCCTTGAGGATCTCTCGGATGGCTTCGACCATCTTGGGCAATGTCTGGTCGATGTGGTCCGAGGACATGTTGCCGATCGGAAAGACCATGATAGGCCGATTCTCGACAGGAAAGGGTGACTCCTTTGTGATGGCGACGCACTGGTCAGGTGAGATTCCCAGCGACTCTGCGAAAGTGGTGGGATTAATAATTGTCGCAGACATCATGAGGATACGCTCACCCAGCCTGAAGAGTGTCTGCTCTGCGAAGGGCGCAACATCGATAGGTTTGAATGTGATCTTTCCACCTGACCGACCGATGGGTGGGAGCTGCTCAAATACCCAGTTATCAGGTGTGTAGACCTGAAGGAAAGTGACCAACTTGTCAGAATGCGACTTCAGTGCTTCGTGCTTCTTAGACAGGTCAGCATATTCCTTCTCATGACCCTCAAGGCCCTTAAATTCCTCGACGTCTCGTGCCATTTCTACGACGACACGAGCAACCTCGAGCTGGTATGTCTCCTTAAGCCACTTCATCGCCTGTGCAGCAGTGTTCACTTCGGGCCACTCAAGACCCAATCCGTGTGCGATTCGATCTGTCACTGTGATCTCAATGAAACGAGACAACTCGCCTTCGGCATTGTGTGCCTCATCGATCACCAGGAGGTTTCGCCGGCCGATCTTGTCACCGTAGTTTGCTGCAGTCAGTGCGTAGGAGAAGTTAGTGACAGATTCAGGTGACTCCAGAAAGTCCTTACGTGCCTTCTTGTACACGCAATTGAACATGCATGCCTTGAAGAACTTGGAAGACTTGTCTGCCGCCTTAAGCATCTGCATGCCCTCAGAGCAGCTCACCTTCTTGAAGTGTGAGCATGCATAGTTAGTGGCAGACTTGATCTCTCGCATCGTACCTGAAGTTCCGCCAAAGTCATTGCAATACTGCTCCTGCAGGATCTTTTGGGTTGTGAGAAACCACGCACCTTTCTGCACATTGGGAGGTGCAAGGATGTTGGCCTCCAAGTAGCGTGCGACAGTGATGCCAATTGCCGACTTTCCAATTCCGGTTCCGAGGTCGGCGATCACAAATCGCTTGTTTCCCTCGATAAAAGATCGAAGAATAAAATTAATCGCTTCTTCCTGTTCTGGGCGCGGTTGGCTGAATGGGAAGAATGTGATCCAATTAGCCCTATTAATATCGCTCAAAGTGTCTCCTGCTTGACTGGGGTGAACCAGGCGGGTTTTTCGCTATGTGCCCATCGAGCCATTCGGGCCTTATGCACATTGTAGTAGTTTCGATATGATGCAATGGCATCGCCTTGAATTTTAACGTCATCAGGCATGCAGACTGCGAAAGGCGTTATTCCTACCGGGTTCTCGACAGTTGTCTCAAAAGTAGGAGGAATACATCGATTTAACCACCTGTGCACCTCATGTGACTTATGCACTTTACCGTAACGTTCGGTATAGACACTGCAAAGTGCAAGACCCAATCGGCTGTGCCACATGTAGTTTCCCCAGACATGACGTGTCCACTGCGAGCAAGGATGGTTTGCATGAGTCATCTTCCAAGGTGGCTGAAGATCTTTAGGAACATTATCATAGAGCCACTGTTGAAGCTGCTTCGTCTTCATAGGCGGCGCGTTGAGCATTTTTGCCCAACCAAGCCAGTGTGCTGTGCACAACATTTGCGCACTTTCAAGTATCATCTTAATTGAGTGTTTGTCGCAGTGATACTCGGCAGCACGACGAGGATCATTATCCAGCACAAAGATGTTCACTTGACTTCCTCACGTAGTTTGAGAATTGGCGATTGTATTCATAGAGAATTATATTACCTGTCTGCGCAGTGTTCAAGCAGGCACCGATGCCAGGCATTGGAATCATCACAACGTCAGAGTTATGAATGATCTCTTCTGGAACACCCCAGTTCTCATTTCCTAGCACAATGCATGATTTTTGACTAAAATCAAACTCATAATCATCAAGACTAATAGATTTATCGCAAAGTTCTGCTGCGATTAGTTTGATGCCTCGATCACGAGTATATGCAATTAAGTCGTGCGGATTTGAATGTTGGACGAGGTCCACGTAATCGAAAAGACTGCCAGACGCACTATTTAGGAATGAACGGTCTGGAATCCTGCCGATTACGTGGATCTCATCACAACCAAAGCAGGCAGCAGCGCGAATAATGTATCCAAGATTCTCATCGCAACCAAAGTTAATTGTTGCAATTGTTATTGGAAGTTTGCGCGCTGTGTGCAGTCGATTATTATACCTGTCCTTCCTGCTTGCTTCCCTGAATGCTGGCGAAAACATTAGACACTCTCACATCAAGAATTTCCCAGTTCTGGATGCCGCCTGGTGCATTAATTTCAACCTCATCGCCAGGAATATGTCCTAGCAAGGCCTGCCCAAGTGGAGACTTAAAGCTGATTTGTGTCCGATTTGTGCCCTCCATCTCGCCAACAATGCTTATCCATCGAGAGCTACCATCATTGACGTTCTGAATGTGAACGTCTGTCCCGTAGTCAACTGCGCCAGTAAATTCAATCTCATCAACCAGGTCAGATTCCTTGATGAGGAGATCAATCTCTGCAATACGATTCTCGTACTTGCGTTGATCTGCTCGAGCGTGCATCATCTCATCATTCTCCTCGTTATTGGAGAACTCACGAGCTCGCTCAATCTCAGGTAGCGTAACTTCTATCATCTCTTTCTGCAGATCTAGAAGTTGGCGATTGAGTCGATTGTAAGTAATTCGAGAGATCTTGTTTCTCACGCGCCGTCCAGGATGTCGAGGATCGAATCGAGCTCATGCTGGTCATTGACGTTCTCTCGGACCTTCACGATTCGAAGTGCTGCCTTAAATGCCTTTAGATCGAGCTTATCCTTATAATCCTCGAGAAGTGTCTTTCGATCCTCCTGTAGGAGCTTGATCTCATTATCAATATTTGTAATCTTCTCGACTAGATCCTTAATATCGTCTTGCTTACTCATGTATTGTCTCCAATGTGGTTCTATTATACGTCTTAAATCTTAGTTTACACGGGTTAGACTTTAAAGTAGTGTGCCTGCGGGTGGTGAATCACCAGGGCACACGTTGAGAGTTCTGGGTACAGTTGTTCATCTTCGTCCATCGAGATACCAATTCTCAATCCTTGCAAAAGCTTAAGAACCTTTCGTTGGTCGGCCATGTCTGGAACCGCCGGATAACCCCATGCATATCGACAACCGCGATATTGTTTATGGAAGAGGTCTGGAATATTGGGAGAATCTTCGGCAGAAATATCCCACTCTTTTCTAATTAGAGAATGAACATATTCAGCAGTAGCCTCAGTCACTTCAGCACCTAGACCGTGGAGATACAGGTATTCTGTGTATTTATTTGATTCAAAAAGGTCTTTTGTCACGTCTGAGATTTTTGAACCAATCGTGACTGCCATGAGGCCAATAACGTCACCATCAGGCCGGATGTAATCAGTTATGCAAAGACCTGGTCCATTTGATGTCATCTGACGTGGGAAGTCAAGATGTGTTCCGTCTTCAAATACCAGAGTGTCACCTTTTCTTGTTACATTGAATGAACCATAAAGTGCACTTGGCATAATAATCTTATCATCTGTAACAGATCTGAGAAGTTCTTTGAACTTGGGCGTGACAATATCACGTATCTGTTCTGCGTGCTCTTTTAGTGACATATTCTTACGCAAGAAACCCCACTGGTGTTTAAAGAGCACGTCACGATTAATGTACGGGACGACAGCGTTGATTGGAAGATCAACCTTTTTCACACCTGATGTTGCATTGACAGGTGATACAGACTTGACTTCTTCAAAGTCTCTTGGATCATAAGGCACGGGCCGACCTTTTCTTTTTGGGATAGGCTGCGTGATCTCGGCCGCTTTGCCAAGATTTTCCATGAATCTGAGACCTGAAAATGCATCCTTTGCATATTCAACTTTTCTTCCATATGCTTCGGTGCAATCTTCTTCAACATATGAACGTGTCAATGCTGCACCGCCAAGAATCACGGGGGTTGTTATACCCTGCCTCCGCATCTCCTCGAGGTTCTCTCTCATAATCACAGTACTCTTGACAAGAAGACCGCTCATTCCAATAGCGTCGGCGCCATGCTCTTTAGCAGCCTTCATAATCTGATCAATAGGTTGTTTGATTCCCAGGTTTACCACACGGTAACCATTATTTGTCAGAATAATATCTACAAGATTTTTACCAATATCATGAACATCGCCGCGGACAGTGGCAAGAACCATTGTGCCTTTTTGTGGTCCTGCCGATTTATCCATCTTAGGCTCAAGATATGCAACGGCAGACTTCATTGTCTCGGCAGACTGGAGTACAAATGGTAGCTGCATCTGGCCTGATCCGAAGAGCTCGCCGACTGTCTTCATGCCATCAAGCAAGATTTCATTAATGATCTGGATCGGGGTGAAACGCTCAAGTGCTACTTCAAGATCCTGTTCAAGGCCATTTCTATTTCCGTCTACAATTCGATCCTTAAGGCGATCCTCGACGGGAAGATTGACATTAACAACCTTAGCTTCAGTCTTTACATCAGCAAATATCTCAAGGAACTGCTGAAGTGGGTCGTGACCGGCTCGTCTGTGATCCAGAATGAGCTCTTCACACGCTTTCTGCTGGTCCTTCGGGATCTTGTGCAGAGGCAGTATCTTATCTGCATGGATGATTGCAGCTGTAAGACCGCTTTCTTTTGCCATGTGCATGAAAACAGAATTAAGGACCTGGCGAGCCGCAGGCTTAAATCCAAAGCTAATATTAGAAAGACCGAGAATAATCCCACAGCCAGGAAATTCTTCACGAATTGCCTTCATGCCTTGCAATGTACCTATTGCAAGACGACGATCATCTTCCTGACCCGTTGCCAACGTAAAAGTAAGAGGATCAAAGAAAATATCTGTAGGCTTAATCCCGTGCTTCCCGACTGCAAGATTGTAGATCCTCTTTGCAATCTCAAGCTTGCGATTTGCAGTCTTTGCCATGCCTTCTTCATCAATCGTCAATGCAATTACTGCAGCGCCATACTTTTGACAAAGACCACAGATCTGGTCAAGTTTCTCTTCACCGTCTTCAAGGTTAATCGAATTGACAATTGCCTTGCCACCAATGCGCTTCAGTGCTGCCTCAATGACCGGAACTTCTGTTGAATCAACAACAATCGGCCCTTGCGCTGCTGTATTGAGCCTAAACATGATCTCAGACATGTCTGCAAGCTCATCTCTTCCCACAAATGCTGTGCAAACGTCAACAGCGTGGCTTCCTGTCTTGAGTTGCTCTTTTGCCATTCCAACCATGCCGTCCCAATCTCCAGCATCAAGCATCTGCTTGAATTTCTTGGAACCATTAGCATTTGTCCTCTCGCCAACAGCAAGAATGTCTGCATCTAGTTTGAGAGGTTGAGGCGTGTATAGCGAGGATGCTGCGGGCGTAAAATCAGGCTTTCGAATGACAGGTTTGACTTTTTCAAGTCGATTAACGACTGCCTCAATGTGCGCAGGAGTTGTTCCACAACAACCCCCGACGATATTGACACCGTATTCTGATGCAAATCTATAATGCCAATCAGCAAGTTCATTAGGTGCAAGTGGATAACAGGTCTTGCCATCAACAAGGTGAGGAAGTCCTGCATTAGGTTGCACTGAGATTCGTTTGCTTGAATTCTGCGTCAACCACCTAACGTGCGCGGCCATTTCTGCAGGTCCGGTAGCACAATTAAGACCAATAATATCAATAGGATATGGTTCAATGGTTGTATACACCGCAGAGATGTCAGATCCAACCAACATCGTGCCTGTGGTTTCCATTGTGACCTGCACAATGACAGGCACACGCTTCTTCAACTCATTGAATACCTCCATGACGGCGGCAACTGCGCATTTTGTCTGGAGTGGATCTTGGCATGTCTCGATGATAATAAGATCTACACCGCCCGCCATTAGGCCCTTTGCCTGGGTCTTGTAGCCATCATACATCTCGTCCCAGGTAATATGACCAAGTGACGGAAGTCGTGTGCCAGGGCCAATAGAACCTGCAACAAATCGAGGCTTATGAGATGACATGAACAGGTTTGCAGAATCTCTAGCGATCTGTGCTGCCTCCCTATTGATATTGAAAGTTTCTGCGCTAAGTCCAAATTCTCCAAGAACCCAAGGAGATGCACCGAACGTGTTAGTCTCAATGATGTCTGCACCCGCACTAAGATATCGCGTGTGGATGCGACGAACAACATCAGGCCTGCTTAGATTGAGAACTTCTGTGCAATTCTCAAGACCTTGGTAGTCTTTTATGCTGAGATCGAAGGTGTGCACCTGCGTCCCAAAGCCACCATCAAATACCAGAATGCGCTGGTCAAGCGCATTCAGGAAGTACCTGGATTCGTCTATCATGTTTCCTTTTAAAGCGTGTTAACTATATTCTTCATTTTGGTCTTTAACAATGAACTCTTCGATCTCGTTACCATCTTCATCCGTGTAAGACCCAAGTGCAATGTCGGGATCTTCCTCGATAACGGTCTTCATTGCGGCAACAACATAAAGAAAATCCATGTAATCTTCAACATCAATGGTGACAGTGACATTGCCAAATTGTAGATAGACCTGTTTTGTCTCGGGATCGTATGCTGAGCTTTCCATGTTGCCTCGATAAGTGATTCTACTTATCCCGCAGCATGTCGTAAATCCCTTCCTGAAAGCGGGGGTCAGATGCAATTCGCTTAAGCTCTGCATCAGAAACCTCGCGCCCATATGCCTCACAGACGCCCTTGGCAATCTTGTCAAGTGCCTGGACAAGAACATGACGCGCGGTGGAATGATTCATCTTTACACCTTGTGCAGACATTGCTTCTGCAATCTCACGATAACCAAGTCCTCCCTGGAATACCGACGTGGTAGAATAACCGTGCTGAGACTTGTGACCCTTGGGCATAGGCATGTTACTTAACCTCCTCGATCTGCAGATTGCTAGGAAAATCTTCAGTGTTGACTACGTCTGCTACACCAAATCGAAGTCGCAAGACCTGCTCCTCGCGTGGAGTAAGATCTCCAAGACAGCGCTTAATTGCTGCAAACACCTTCTCATGATCAAGACGCTCATCAGGAGACTCGCACCGATCATCCTCAATTGTCTCAGAGATCTTTTTGCCGGAATCATCACGCACCATTGCATCAAGTGACACAAGATTGCGCATGTTATAACCCATGGTAATCTCTTCGACCATCGACTCAGACACATTCAGGATGTCTGCAATCTCTGCTGTAGTAGGCTTCTGACCGCAATCATCCTCAAACTCGGTGATTAGGCAATTAATCTTGTAGGCAAGAGAAGACATATGAGCAGGAACACGAATATCAGAAGCACTGTCTGTCACATGACGACGTACTGCCTGCTTAATCCACCAGCTTGCGTAGGTGCTGAACTTAAAGCCGCGACGCCAGTCAAATCGATCAACCGCCTTGATGAGACCGACGTTTGACTCCTGAATAAGGTCTTCAAGAGAAGCACCTGACTTCTGGTACTTCTTGGCGATGGAGATTGCCAGACGAAGATTGCTTTCGATCATCTGATGTCGCGCACTGATGTCGCCTGCCTCAATTCGCTTAGAGAGGTCGATTTCCTCCTGGTGCGTGAGAAGCCGGCCCTTACCAATGTGCTTAAAGTATGTCTCCAACATGTCGCTCATTTATTAACTCCTTGTGTTCTTATCTTACGCCTACATGGTTTTGTTACACGAAACACGAGGCCCCTTTTGGGGGCCTCGTGTTGGTATTTCAGATCAGCGAATTTCGATCTTACGCTGATTCTCGGTGGACTCTGCTCGATATGGTAGCTCGATCGAGAGAATACCTGCCTCGTATGTTGCATCAACACGATCAAGATCAATTGTTCGTGGCATTGACCATGACCGACGAACTGATGCTTGACCAAACTCGTGCTTGTGATACTCGCGCTTAATATCACCACGTTTTGCAGTTACGGTGAGAATTCCATTCTTAGCATCGACATTAATGTCAGATTTGCTATAGCCTGGAATTTCTACCTCTACTAGAATGCCTGTCTTAGACGACGAGACATTTGCGCGGGGTTCGAATTGCGCTTCAGCAGCGAGGCCAAAGCTAAAGAGATCATTGAAAATATCATTTCTATGCATAAGACTTGTTTGTCCTCCTAGAAATCATTTAAACACCGTTTCGTTATTGGAAACTATTAAAGTTAACTTTTTTACTTTAGACCGCGCTTCTCAAGCCAGCGGACACGCTGAACTCGGATTTCATACTCACGCTGGACATAACAAAGATCCTCCTCAAGGCGAGTTGTATCCTGCTTGTTCCGTCGTGCAGATCGAATTCGATCCTCGATATTGTTGAGCATGTGCTCAATCTCGTGATTTTCCTTTACAGCAAGTTCATCCATTGTACCGATCTTCAATTTTCTCTCCTTTGTCGTTAAGACAAACTAATAATAACGATTGAGTGCTGGCTTTACAAGATTTACTTAATGATTGCGAAATTTTTCTTGAATCTTGCACGCAATGTAGCTGTCAGTACTTTTTCATCACACTTGACACGAACGATTTGAGTAAAACCGCCGGGCTCGTGAAAAATAGGCGCATAATCAAGAAGCAATCGCTTCTGTGCAAGAAATTGCAAGATTGCTTCAAGAACAACCTTGTCTGATGTTAGGATCTTTAAGAACATTAGATGACGATGGGTGCGCCCTTAAAGACGACATTTCTTCCTCCCAGCTTTTCAACCTTGACAATCTTTACGCCCTTAAGCGCCTTGATTGACTTACAAAGTCTAACAAGATTGAAATATACACTTCCAGGAACTGGGAGGAATTTTACATAGATGTCTGCAGTAGTTCCTTCTGCCGTAGACCTCTCGACTCTATCAGTCTGCCCAACAACTGCGACTGAGGGCAGTACTCTAACAAGCGTCATCATATCTGGGACGTGCGCTTCCATGTCCATCTTGACAGATATCTCAACCTTGAGCATTTTAGATGCAAGATGTTTGTCTTCATTTATGCGCATGTCATACACTCGAGGGCTAAAAGTAAATATCCAGATCTTTGCTAAATATCCTCAACTAAGGCACAGCCTGCTGTAAGCATCATGCCTGCTGCCGAAGAAGCATTTTTAAGCGCGCATCTGACTACTCGAAGTGGATCAATAATCTCCATCTCCATCATGTCGCCATACGTGTCAGCGTATGCATTGTAACCGCATCTCATGTCCATCTCGATTACCTTGGCGAGGACAACATCTGCTACGCCTCCGCTATTTTGAACAATCTGCTTTAGAGGAGCACTGCAGGCTGTCTTGACAACGTGATAACCTGCATGAAGCGCGCCGTGTTCTCCTGGAAGCGTTTTAAGTGTCTTTCCAACACGTGCCAAGGCTACACCGCCGCCAGGAAGAATCCCTTCCTTCATTGCTGCCTGAGTTGCATGAAGAGCATCATCAACTCTATCACGCCGCTCGCGGAGCTCCGCTTCAGTTGCACCTCCAACACGAAGAACTGCAACACCGCCTGCAAGAAGACTCAAGCGCTGTCTAAGGAATTTGCGATGCTCTTCGTCGGGTGTTTCCTCCAAAAGCATTCGAATTTCATCAACTCTTGATGACTTTACAGATTCGTTGGTCTTGCATCCGATCAAGACTGATTCAGACCTTGAAATAATTGCCTTGGTGCAAGAACCAAAATCTTCAATGTCAAGCTTGTTGATACGACTTAGATCAGAGCCATGTATGACTTCGGTGCCGAGAATTACGGCAAGATCCTGCATTGTATCATATCTCTGCTCGCCTAAGCCAGGTGCTCTGATTGCACAAACCTTAAGGGCGCCGCGCATCTTATTCAAGACAAGGCCTTGCATTGCATCGCCATCAATGTCATCTGCAATAATCAGAAGCGAACGCTGTGCTGAAAGAATTCGCTCCAAAAAAGGAGTTATATCTTTCAATGAGTCAAGACGCTTATTACATACAAGAACGACAGGTTTCTCAAGCTCACAAATCATCTTGTCTTGGTTTGTGACAAAGTAAGGCGAGAGATACCCTCTTTCAATTCTTGCACCTGCAACAACATTTAAGCTGCTTGCAAATCCTTTGGCTTCCTCAACGGTGACAACACCGTCTTGACCAACCGTTAGGATTGCATTTGCAATCAACTTGCCCAGTTCGTGCTCGCCATTTGCAGAGACTGTTGCAACTTGTCGGATCTCATCATCAGATGTTACAGGTGTAGACTGACTTGTGAGAATTTCAACAACTTCTTCAACTGCAAGGTCTATACCCTTTTTAACGTCTGTAGCAGAATAACCTGCTGCGACCATCTTTAGGCCTTCATTAAACATTGCCTGTGTAAGGACGGTAGCAGTTGTCGTTCCGTCACCTGCTTCCTCAGCGGTGCGAGATGCTGCTTCTTTAATCATCTGGACGCCCAGGTTTGCAACCTTGTCACGTAGATTAATTGATCTCGCAACTGTCACGCCATCCTTTGTCAGAATAGGATGGTTACCTGGATTCTCAATAAGCACATTTTTGCCACGTGGTCCCATTGTGACCTTGACAGCATCAGCAAGGATATTCACACCCTTGAGAATCTTGTCACGTGTTTCAACATCAAAAAGTACAATCTTGTCTGTTGCTTCAACGCTCATCAGTCTCTTAAAATCCTTCTGTTTTGTGTAGGAACATTTTGTTCCGTAATATTGGGCAATAGGCGACGCGTGCCGGACACAACGTCCTCTGCAACGCAGATATCACCTACAATCTTGACAACTTCAGACGGCTTAATAAGCCCTGCATCTCGCAGTGCCTGCGTCTTTGATGCTTCTAGCAATCTTTCCATACTCATAGTTTAATTCTCCTTACTGTCAAGTAAACACTGAAACGTTTTGGTGTAGTTCTTCCATGCGGTGTCATTTACCATAGAGAAGAACTTGAGATCACGAAATACAGACCTTGCCTTTGAAAAATCAGGAGATCCTGGGGTAAGCTTGATTCGTTCATTGTCGCCTGTCTTAAACCTGACTAGCGTGAGATTGCGCTCAAATTGAGGCCCAAGGACAGGATCATTCTTCACCTCATCAAGCTTTTGTAGATTATTTACAATCTTAAGCGCCTTGCCATCGGTCATACCATCAACACGCGGAATGTTATCTGTCTTATCTCCTCGAAGCGCCTTCCAAATTACATAGTCATGCTCAACAGGCTCAGTATACTCCTTCTTGACAGGATTATAGAGCTTGACATTCCCATTATGCTTTAAGAGCTGGATGAAGTCCGTGTCTGTAGAAACAATTGTACACTCATCATTTCCATGAACGTCAACGCAAAGTGATGCAATAGCATCATCACACTCAAGCTCATCATGCTTAGCTAGTGTAATGGGAAACATTGAAAGTGCTTCGATAATAAGACGCTTCTGCCGGCGGAACTCTGCCATTTCGGCAGCCTGAGGTGTTCCTGCCTCGATCACACGATTGCCCTTGTATTCAGCATCAAGCTGAATTCTATGGACTGGCACTCCTTCAAGGACCAAATATACCAGGTCAGGTTTAATCTCTTCAATGATTGGACGCAAGCTTCTAAAGAAATTGAAGACGATATAAGATTCGCCTTGCCTCATTCCAAAGCGTGCACGATGCATCAGATTATAACCGTCGAGTAGTGCGACCTTCATTGGTTCTCCTGCGACCATTATACCTCAGGTGAGCCTTGTTGCACGGGACCCGCGCCAGGTGCAAAATTTTGTTCTGCATTTCTGACTGCTTTACTGATCATTCTGTCGATATTGCTTGTAGCATTACCCAGCATGAAATTACGTAATTCATTTGCATCTGTGAAAACAGCCGCATCTATGTCGTCAAGGTTGACGACTGTATTGTTCTTTACGGGCAGCATGAGATTGTAAGATGTCGACACATCCTCATTAAATTTGTGTCTAACGACTACCTCAACAACTTGTGCTGGTATAATCTTCATCTCCTCGTTCACAAGAAGATAAAGTACTTGACCTACCTTGTATGACATAAAAGCTCCCTTGAGACATAATACCTCAAGGGAGCTTCATGTACAATAAGTTAAATCTTAGCGGAAGCCAGGTCCAAGAAAGCCCTTTGCTACCTTGCCCTTGCCGCTATTGGTGGGCTGGCGATTTCCATACAGCCAACGAGAACCGGACTCCTGGCTATTAAGGATTGAGCTAAGCTCTTCGCGAACTGCTGTGCGGACTCTTGACTCCTGCAAGCGAGCCTCTCTCATGTCAACGAGAGCCTCCATGAGCTGGGTCTCATCGACCTCATAGACGACATCATCGCCATAGCTCATTCCGCCCATCGAGTCGTGATAACCCTCGGAGGCCTCATCTTCCATCTCTTCGGCCATATAACCTTCATAACCTTCCTCATAGTCATCCTCTTGCATCTTCTTGCCTAAAGCTGCAGGGGCAGGAGCTGCCTTTGCAGGGGCGGGTGCGGGAGGTGCCTTAGCCGCAGGTGCACTGGGTGCTGCGGGCTTTGCTGCGGGTGCAGGCGTTACGGGGGCTGCGGCCTCCTTAATAAGGCCTGACTTTCCTGATGATGCAAGACCTGCGAGGACTGCAATGCGATCTACGTTAAAATTCATGGGAATGTCTCCACAATTCAGTTAATAACTATCATTATCTTTTATTTTTATGATAATTTTGTGCGTATATTGTTTGTTATTTCATGACCTTTTTTTGCTGCAGATTTGACAGGCTCTAATCCTAATGCATTTCTAACCTTGTCAAATGTCTCTGTATCAAGATTATCCTTCAATACGGCCATGTCGGCATATTGGTGAAGATCCCACTGGACAACGGGAACTTCTTCACCTTCTGCACCTGGCTCAAACTCTCCTGTCTCTCTACTCTCAAAAACAAAGAGAATCTTGGGCATTTCCTCTTCATTGGGGACCATAATAAAGGGAATCTTGGATGATTGACCATTCTCGTCATCCTCATACATCAACTCAGGAAACCACTTACTCATATTAAACTCCTGATCTGATTATAGAAATCCGCATGCGGTGTAAATCTGACACTATTTGACGAGAATTCCGCGAACATTACCGACTGGTGTTATTATAGAATTTAATTCTCGTACAACGACTTTTAATGCTGTTTCGTAAGGAGGTAATTTATCTGTTTCTGTTATCGCTTTCTTATAGGCTTCATCTACTAGCCCGATGAAAGTGATGACTTCATACTTTATTTGATTAAATATTGCAGTTGAAATTGCATCTGACATTGCTGCATTTGCAGGCACTAGCTCGTTTGGGTCATTAGCAATATCTGTAAGCTGGTCAACATCTTTTAGTGTCAGGCCAAATTGCGAAAAGTCTGACGGGAATCCATCGGACTTTGCCTGCTGATCTTTGCTGACAATTGCAAATAATGCGCCGACCTTGTCACGAACTGTGCCTATCACAGGCTGTAGTGAAGATTTAAAATTTTCAGCGGTGTCAATCTTGACATCATCAGGAAAATTAAAATAAACTTTCTTTTGCGCTGCTTTGATATTTGAAATCAAAATATTATCAATAAGATCTGATTTGACTGGCCCGTATTTTGTCCTAAATGTCTCTCCACTCTCTTGCAGTGTTCTTCTAACAAATGTCTCTAAGGTTAAAATATCAATAGCGTCACTACCTGCAGACAATATATCTTTCGAATTACTTACATTTGACGCAAAAGAATCAATCGGATTCTTGTCAGATGAACCACTTTCGCTACCAAAGAATGCATTATATCCAAGCAATGCTGCAATTGCACCGACACCTGCCTTAAATAATCCGCTCGCCATATCTGACGTTGATTTGTCACTAGTGATAGAACGATTGTCAAGTTTTGGAAGCGTATAATTTACGAGATATTCCTTGATCAGTGACCGCAAAAGTCGGTTACTTGATATTTGTGAATGCTTCATAGATCATCCTCGGTCAGCATTCCAAGCTTTAGCCCGTATCTACGACTACGATCCTTTAACGCTCTAATGCTTTCCATGGCCTTGGTGATGGTAAATCTTTCTTTTCTATCATAGCGACCAAGACCTCTACGTATCACTGTGAGCTCATCAAGAATACGATCCATCTCCTCAATGTAATCTAAGGTTCCGTAGTTATCTGGACGTGAAGGCATGTTCAACTCTTAGACAACAGCATCTTTATCATGCTTCGATAAGACTCAGTTACCTGTGTTCCTCCAACCTTGATGGGAGGTGAAGTATTCTCACCTTCACCAGAATTGTCCTTGGCAGGTTTAGATGAAGGTGCCTCAACAGGTGTTGATGGTGCAGCAACTTGAGGTTCAGGTTTTGCTGATTTTTCTTCATCTTTCATTTGAGTTGTGATCTGGTAATCCGTAGGATCAGGGGCTCTTGCCCCTTCAACTTCACCCTTCATGACTTGAGAGATAGTTCTAATAAAAAGGATTGCTGATGCTGCTTCGGCCGAATCAAGCTTGTCATAATAAGCACGAAGCTGTGTTTCAACAGTAGTATCTTTTGATGATGGTGCGCCGCGAAGATCATTAATTGCATCAACTAGTGAGTCAAACTTAGGAGAGATGCTAGATGGTTCGCTCGATGGAGTAGCTGGAGCAGGTGCAGGAGCAGGTTCTGCAGGTTCAGCAGCAGGTGCCTGCTCGCCTGGAGGATCTTCTTCCTCTATGAACTCGCGCTTACTGGCCTGGATATTCTTGGACACTTGCTGTTGCTGTGCCTTTCCACCAGAAAGGCTAAGTTGAGCCTGACCGACTGACTCTTCTGCAAGCACGTTGAGAAAGTTTATTAACTGCTTCTCATCTCTTATGATGATCTTGCTCATCTAGAATTCTCCCATTTGATTCTATTTTGCCAGCGCTCGCGATAAAGCCTGTTATAGACGCGCTGTGGGAGATCTTCTTGACCTTCCTGGTGCTCGGAAATAATTTTGCGCTGACTCTCTTCTCTGTCAACGATGTCTGTCATAAACTTATCAAAATCAAACTCATTTTCCATGTGGACACCACTTTTTACTAATTATCACGTTTAATGTGAATAAGCAACATGTCATGTGATTCATTGCCAATAGATGTAGGAACCAATCCTACACAATCAACTAGACCATCCTGGACAATTGCTCCTGCAAATGTTGCCTTTGCTGTCACAGTGTTTGCTATAAGTGCCTTTAAAACTAACTCACGATCGGCATATGCCAGAACTTTGACGTGTGATTCGTCTCTTATAATTGAAAAAATGTCAAGATTGATGACTTCACCATCGAGATAAAGTGCAAGAACCGTAACGTCACCAGTCAGTTGTCCAATCGAAACGATATCCTTCAGTGAGTCGCTCATCATCAGCGTCATCTTCCTGCTCCTCTTCAGCATCTTCGCCTACGTAAGTTGCGTCTTTATAGATCTGGTCAGTCATCCTAATAATCCGCATGTCCTGCGATGACACATCATTTATCTCATGTGTGTAAGTCTCAACAAGCACAGATTTTTCACCCACAATAGTGATATTTGGGTGATGACCAATCTTACTTGCAAAGCGCATCGTTTGAGACACGAAGAACATCAATTTCTCATATGAATCGAACTCAAAAGATCGAATCATACGTGTAGGATTAACTTCCCTATACCAGTTTGATTGCTTAGGTTTGATGGGCACGGTCATGCTTTCACTAAGCAACTCACCCCTATTGAGGAAGTATAATGTCTTCATATCTCATTCTATCCTCGGATGTAGCTGTGTATCAGGCTTAGTAAGAGGCTGCTTGAAGTAGATTCGTTTAATTGAACAAGCTTGTCCATCAATACGCTATAATCAGCTGCAGTTGTCAATGCTGGATACAATTCTCGCTGTCGTGTAGAAGGTCCTGGACCCTCAGGATCTGCAGCACTTTCAAAACGATCCATCATCTCCTCTTTCTTGCTATCTGATGCTGCATTATAGGCTGCGATGATATTATCATACGTCTTGTTGATTGCGTTAGGATCGGCAGGTTGAGATTTAGGAATATCAGCGACGGGCGAGGCTACAGGCTCTTGTTGTAAATCTGCTGATTTTTGTTTCGAAGCAGCAACGAGCGCGTCTATCCTGCCAGCACGTTCAGCATCACTCTTGTCTTTTAAAAGCAAACTAGGGTCAGTCTTAATAATCTCATTAGCTATTTTTTTAACAACTTTTTCAAGATTTATCTGTATAGGCTTAGGTGCTGAATCGATTCCTTTAAAAAATAATTTCATCGAGTCTACTACGACATCAGGATCAACAAGATCTTCTGCAGCTCTTTCTAGTTTACTAGCCCCTATTGTACTTCCAGATTTTCTCATTAGTTTTGATTTATTTTTAATAAATTCTGATATGTGACGTAGATTACCAACAAAATTGCTGATGTCTTTGGCGCGGCGACCTGCACCAGGCTGGTCGTATATTTGACTATGCTTTACACCTGCCGTGTCCTTAAAGTATGCCTTTGTTGCAGGATCATTGACAACGGCATCGTATACTTTAAAGAAAGGTATTGTTACTTGTTCATCTTCTTTTGCTTGTTCATCTTCTTTTGCTT
>Ga0164295_10001476_pt1 | contig 19496 bp, 15 predicted proteins | sample GEODES006metaG_FD_111798 | JGI IMG/M metagenome (GOLD analysis project Ga0164295, IMG submission 111798) | Oligotrophic lake water microbial communities from Sparkling Lake, Wisconsin, USA - GEODES006 metaG | ecosystem: Environmental > Aquatic > Freshwater > Lake | place: USA: Sparkling Lake... | reverse complement strand
GCGGTCCAGCTCCTCGTAGCTCATGGTCACTGTCTCCATGGCTGCGGCAGTACCGCAGCGTGATGGAGAAAGCGGACATCTCTACTTTGGACAAAGCGGACATTTCTACTTGGGTACTACAGCCGATTGTCGCATAATGTGCATTATGTCAACTCGACTCGCAGGTGACCCGAGCGGCATGATGGCCGCTGCGCTCGGCCTGCCAGACCACCTCGGCATCGGCGCGGCAGCGGCGCAAGGCGTTGGGCGCTTCGCTCGAGGCGTCCACGAGGTCTTGGTCTGCGGAATGGGCGGCAGCGCGCTGCCCGGTGATTTTCTTGAGTTGTTCGCAGCGCAGCACCATGTGCGCGTTACGGTCAGTCGCGACTACGCGCCGAGCGATGCTCACCTGGGTCCGCATGTCCTCGCGATCTGCAGCAGTTACAGCGGCGAGACCGAAGAGACCCTCTCCGCCTTCGACGTCGTGCGCGCTGCCGGGTGTCGAGTCGTCACAGTGAGCGCCGGTGGGCAGCTCGCGGCGCGGAGCGCAGAGTGCGGCGTGGCGCACGTCCGCCTAGAGCGGCCCAGCCCGACCTTTCAACCCCGCGCTGCCACGGGATACTTCTATGGCGCGTTCGTGACGCTCCTCGAAGACGCTGGCCTACTTGACGGCGCATCCGCGGCTCTGACCGCGCTCGCTGGGGGTCTGCGTTCGCTGCCGGTCCTCGACGCCGAGGCGCAGGACTTGGCGCGCGCGCTCGCAGGACGCATCCCGCTGATCTACGCAACCGCACCGTTCGTCCAAACTGCAGCCCGAGTGGCCAAGATCAAGCTAAACGAGAACGCAAAAATCCCTGCGTTCTTCAATGCCTTGCCAGAGCTGAACCACAACGAGCTCGTCGGGTTCACTCAACCGATTGGCCCGTTCTCCGCCGTCCTCCTGCGGGATCCGGACCTCACACCGCACATGGTCCGGCGGTTCGAAGCGACGGTCGAGACGCTCCGCGACGTCGGCGTGCCCGCGCACGTTATCCCGATGGTCGATGGAACCGCCGACTTGAAGCTCTTCGCAGCGCTGCGCTTCTTCGATGCAGTGAGCATCTATCTGGCGATCAACGCTGGACTCGACCCGACGCCCGTCACCCTGATCGAGGCCTTTAAACGCCGGTTGGCGGCTCAGCCTCTGGGGCCGGCGCTAAAGCCGTAGAGCACGCCACCGTTGCTCAAGACGTAGAGCGTCCCGTCGTCACCCGCCGTGGGCGCCCCCATGAGGCCATAGCCCGGCAAGAAGTGCTGTAACGGTCGGCCTGTCGCCGCGTCGAGGAAGAAGAGCCCACCACGGCTCATTGAGGTCGCCAAGAGGCCACCCGCTTCGACGACTTCACCCGGTGCGCCCCCCGGGAGCTTGGCCTGCCAGAGCGTGCGACCATCTGCCGGCGCGAGGCGCGCGACGATGCCTCGGTCGATGCTCGCGACCAAATCCCCATTCACGGCAGTCAAACGTGTGACTCCGGGGGTCGGGAGAGACCACAGGACCTTGCCAGTATCGGGCGCGAGCGCGTGAACACCCGAGGCCGCAGACGCGACGAACAGTTTGTCGCCCAGGCGCACCGGCCGGGCGTCCACGTCTTGAAACTTGTCCTGCTCGGGCGCGAGGTCACGGGTCCACAGCACCGCGCCGTCCCGAGCGTCGAGTGCGACCGATGTGCCGTCCGAGAAGCCGGCGTAGACGCGACCGTCTGCGACCTCCAGACCCGCCTCGCCGGCGAGCGCGAAGTTCTCCGGCGGGTCTCGCCGGTACTGCCATCGCCACGCGCCGGTGTCTCGGTCAAGCGCGTGGATACCGTTGTGTCCGTCGACAAAGACAACCAGCTCGCCGACGATGACCGGCGCTTGCTGAATGGCGCTCGGCACCGCATAGCGCCAGAGCTCGCCGCCGTCGACCGCGCTGAGCGCGAGCAGCACGCCGTCGTCGGTCCCCGTCAGGATCCGGTCCCCGTCGAAGACCGCGCGGGCGCTGACGCTGCCGGCGAGCTTTCGCTGCCAGACAATCTCCCCACTGCCGGCTCGAGCGCAGACAAACCACCCCTCCGTCGTGCCGACTGCCACTCGACCCAAACGGCTTGAATGCGCCGCCGCTGCGAGCTCCCGCGGCTTGACTGTGTAGACAGGCCCCTCGCTCAGCTCTATCCGCCACGCGGCATGGAGCGGGAGCGGGGTGACCCCAGCGGTCGTTCCGGCGAGCGGGGTCTCGTCCCCTGCCCGCCCGAACCCCATGGCCGACGTCGCCGGGCCGCATGCGGCCAGAGCGAGGCAACATAAGGCCGACCGCGGCGCGCGCAGGCTCACGTGCCCTGGCTCAACCGCGCCAGTCGGGCTTCGAGGTCACGCTTGTAGGGCGCAGAACCCGGAGCCTCAAGGGCCTTCGCCTGTTCGGTCTGAGCCTTCTCGAGCGTAGCCTTGGCCTCGGCGGCCTGCCCTGCAGCTTCCTGCAGCCGCGAAATGTTCAGGGCTGCGGGTAGACCGTAGACCTTCGGGTTGGCCTGCTCGACGAGCTTCCATGCCGCGATCGACTCAGGCGTCTGACCGCCCACCTCGTGGGCCACAGCCTTGGCCTGCAGCGCGAGGGCGCGCGTCAAAGGGTCGAGCGCGGGCGCTGTCTCGGCGAGGAGCGCGTCGTAGAGCTTGAGCGCCTCGCCGTGGTTGCCGAGCTCGAGCTGAGTCGAAGCGAGGTTGAGCGTCGCCGTTCGCGCGAGCGGCTGGCCTGCGTTCTCGGTGCGCACCTTCTCGAACGTGTCTCGCGCCTTCTCAAGCTTGGCCTTGCGTTGCTCGGGCGTGAGCGCCTTCTTGTCGTCAGCGTCCTGACCGAGGAGCATCATCGGGGGACGCGTCTCGCGCGCCTCTCGCTGCGCCATGCGCCCCTCAAAGAAGGTGGACGCCGCAGCCTCAATCTTCTTCTGGTTGCTCTTCATCACTGCGTTCGCGACCAAGAGCGCAACGACGACCAGCACGAGCCCGCCGACAATCGCGACGCGCTTCGCAAGGATCCACGTGACGATACGCGCGGTTGTGACGGTGAACTTGTCCTCCGTCGCCTCCCCGAGCACGTCGTTGTCTGGCGCCTGTGTCTCGCGGCGCGCGTTCGTGTCCATGCCGAGCTCTTCGACCGTGGGCGCACCCTCGGGGGTGTCCTCGCCCTCTTCGACCTCGACCTCGACCATCTCCCCGTCCGCGCGGGGGATTCGCTTCTTGATACGCTTGACCACTGTCGTTCCTGGCCAGATGGGGCCGCGGAACATGTCACGCACGGATCGGCGAAGTCAAGGCTCGCGCAGCGCTCAGGCGAGAGGCCGCCTGAGTTGACCCAACATGCCCATGCCTCTAGCGTTGGACCGGATGAGACGTGCTGACGCTTACCGTCGTTCCGTGGCAGGCGTGGTCGCCGCCGCGACCCTTGCGCCCTGCTCGGTCCTCGCCCTTGAGTGGGGCGAGCTGGGCGTGGACGACGACATGCTGCGCTTAGAGGTCGGCGGCGGCTGGGCTTGTTGGGCAAACACGCGCCGCTCCCACGGGCTCGGCGGTGACGCGTACGTCGGGTGGCAGCCATCGCCCTACTTCCAGATCGGCGGGCGCGGCTCGCTCGGGGCGCACACTTCCAAGGGCGAGGCCTTTTCGCTCGGGACGTTTGGTCCGGCGGCCCGCGCACAGCTCGACATCGTGGAGATTGTGCCTTGGCTGGAGCTCGCACCGAGCCTGTACGTGCTGTCGGGCGAGGGCGCCGACGCCGCAGCGCGCCCGGGGCTGTCGACGGGCCTCGGGATCGAGGTCCTGCTCGATCCGAGCTGGTCCCTCGGCATGAGCGCCCACTATCACCGCGTCACAGGTGAAGAGCGCTTCCCGGCATGGATGCAGTTGGGCGCGACGTTGGGGTGGCGAACAGTGCTTGGAAATCCGCTCGCGCCTTGACCTGTCTCAACCGGTGCACATGGTGGCCGGGTCGCTCTGACGCAGGACCCAAGAGGCACCATGGCAAGCTCCAAAGAGTCGTCTACCTCACTGACGCCCATCAAACGCATCCCGCCCGAGATGCCGGCGATTGCGGTCAAGAACTCCGTCGTCTTTCCCGTGCCGGGTCTGCAGATGCCTTTGACGGTCGGGCGCGGGAAGACCTTGCGGGCCATCGAGGCCGCCGCCGCGGGCGATGGTCTGCTGCTCGTCGTAACGCAGCGGGACGCGGATGACGAGGACCCGGCGCCGGCTGACCTGTACCGTATCGGCACAGTGTGTCGAATCCGTCGCTTGACGCGACAAGCTGACAATCACCACGAGCTGGTCATCGAGGGCGTCCGGCGCGCGCGGATCGAACGCTTCTTGGAGACGGCCGACCGTCTCCATGTCGAGGTCTCTGTGCTCGAGGACAACGTGCCGAAGGACACGGAGTCCGCGGCGCTCATTCGCAACTTGAAGGAACTCGCGACCAAGGTCATTGAGCTGTCGCCGCGGATTCCCGACGAGGCGGCGCACGTCATCGAGGCGATCGATGACCCCGGCCATCTGACCGATCTCGTCGCGTCGCAGATGCGTCTCGGGACGGAGGACCGACAGCAGCTGCTCGAGACGTGGGACGTTCGAACGCGGCTCTCCCGGGTCATCGAGCACTTGGCGAAAGAGGCGGCGGTCCTCGAGGTCTCGGGCCGAATCCGGAGCGAGGTCAAGGACAGCTTTGACAAGCACCAGCGCGAAGTCTTTCTGCGCGAACAGCTCAAGGTCATTCGGCGCGAGCTCGGCGACGACCATGACGTCGACGACGACCTCGAAGAGCTCGGTCAACGCGTCGCGACGTCTGGGATGCCCGAGACCGCGCGGAAGGCTGCGGACCGCGAGCTCCGCAGGCTCGGTCGCATGAACAGCCAGAGCGCGGAGTATACGGTCTCTCGGACCTACCTGGACTGGCTCTTGGATGTCCCCTGGCAGAAACGCACGCAGGACAAGCACGACATCAACGACGCGCAGCGCATCCTCGACGCCGAACATCACGGGCTGGCGAAGGTCAAACGCCGCATCGTCGAGTACCTGTCCGTACTGAAGCTCAAGGGCGACATGAAGGGCCCGATCCTGTGCTTGGCCGGCCCTCCAGGCGTCGGCAAGACATCACTCGGCAAGTCCGTCGCACGCGCGCTGGGTCGCGAGTTCGTGCGCATCAGCCTCGGGGGCGTGCGAGACGAAGCGGAGATCCGAGGCCACCGCCGCACGTATGTCGGCTCGCTGCCTGGCCGGGTCGTTCAGGGTCTGAAGAAGGCGGGCTCGATGAACCCTGTCTTCGTGCTCGACGAGATTGACAAGCTCGGCAACGACTTCCGAGGCGATCCATCGTCTGCTTTGCTCGAGGTCCTCGATCCCGAGCAAAACGACGCCTTCAGCGACCACTACCTCGAGGTGCCAGTCGACCTCTCGAACGTGCTCTTCATCACGACCGCCAATCGAGTCGACACGATCCCGCCCGCGCTCCGCGACCGCATGGAGATCATCGACGTGCCGAGCTATCTTGAGGAAGAGAAGCTCACGATCGCCCGCGACCACCTCGTCCCCCGCCAAATCGCCGAGCACGGACTCAAGTCCGACCAGGTCGCGTTCTCCGACGACGCTCTGCGGACGCTCATCGGTCGCTACACCCGCGAGGCAGGCGTGCGGAACCTGAGCCGCGAGGTCGCCAGCGTTGTGCGCAGCGTGGCGCGAGACATCGCCGCGGGCGACATCACGCCACCCGTCATGATCGAGCCAGCGCGAGTGCGCGCCGCGCTCGGGCCGGAGCGTCACTTTCCCGAGTCCAAGGAAGAGATCATCGAGCCGGGCGTGGCCGTCGGCCTCGCTTGGACGCCGGTGGGGGGCGACATCCTGTTCATCGAGGCCACCGACATGAAGGGCAATGGCAAGCTCACGCTGACCGGCCAGCTCGGTGAGGTGATGAAGGAGTCCGCGCACGCCGCGATGTCGTTCATCCACGCACGGGCTGAAGAGCTTGGCATCCCCGAGGAGATGTTCTCGGAGCGCAGCTTCCATCTCCACGTCCCGAGTGGTGGCATTCCGAAGGACGGCCCCAGCGCGGGCGTGACGATCTTGACCGCGATGACGTCGCTGCTGACGGAGCGCCCGGTTCGGACTGGCGTGGCGATGACGGGCGAGATCACGCTGCGAGGTCACGTCCTGCCCGTCGGTGGCATTAAGGAGAAAGTGCTCGCGGCGGCGCGCGCCGGCTTCACCGAGGTGATCCTGCCACGCAGGAATGGGGGCGACCTTGAGGAGATCCCCCCTCACCTGCTTGAGACCGTTCAGGTCCATCTGGTCGACCGGATGGAGGACGTCCTTCAGATCGCACTGGGGGTGAAGGCGCGACGTACCCGCGGCCGCGCGAAGAAGCGCAGGCTCGACCCGCCCGCCGTCGTGAGTTGACCGGAAGGGGCCCCGCTCCCCTTGACACTCAGAGGTGCGAAACGCAGACTGAATGAACGTTCATTCAGGAGCATCCATGAGCCACGACAACCTTGAGGTCGGCGTCGGATTCTTGCTCGAGCCCGTCGCTGCCCGGCGCGTCTTCACGCCCGAGGACTTCAGTGACGAGCAGCGCCTCTTCTTGAAGACAGCGCAGGACTTCATGGAAAAGGAAGTCCTCCCGAAGAACGAGGCGATTGAGCACCTCGACTACGACCTGCTCCGCAAGTTGCTGCGGAAGGCGGGCGACCTCGGCCTGCTGGCCATCGACATCCCCGAAGCCTACGGGGGTCTCGGACTCGACAAAACGACCTCCGCGCTCGTCAGCGAGGCCATCGCGGCGCAAGGGTCGTTCGCTGTTACATTCGGCGCACACGTCGGCATCGGCACCCTCCCGATCGTCATCTTCGGGACCGAGGACCAGAAGCAGCACTATCTGCCCGCGCTCGCGACGGGCGAGAAGATCGCGGCGTATTGCCTGAGCGAGCCGGGGAGCGGTTCAGACGCCCTCGGCGCGCGCACGACTGCTGTCCGCGACGGCGATCACTACGTGCTGACGGGCGTGAAGCAGTGGATTACGAATGCCGCGATCGCTGACGTCTTCATCGTCTTCGCCCAGGTCGACGCACGTCTCTTCACTGCGTTCATTGTCGACCGTAACCTTCCAGGCGTCAGCATTGGCAAAGAGGAAAAAAAGCTCGGCCTCAAGGGCTCCTCGACCTGCCAACTGATCCTCGACGACGTCCGCGTTCCTGCGGTCAACCTGCTCGGTGAAGTGGGGCGCGGCAGCGTGATCGCGTTCAATATCCTCAACATTGGCCGTTACAAGCTCGGTGTCGGGGCAAGCGGCAGCGCCAAGCCTGCGCTCAACCACGCCCTGAAGTACGCGTCTGAGCGGAAGCAGTTCCAGACACCCATTGTTCAGTTTCCGGCGATTCGAGAGAAGATCGCGCGCATGGCCACGTTCGTGTTCGCGAATGACGCCATGACGTGGCGCCTCTGCGGCGCGCTCGACCGCCGCATCGAGGCGCTCGCTGAAACCGGCGGCGACCATTGGAAGCAGGCGGTCGAGGTCCTCAAGGACTTCTCCATCGAGTGCTCCATCGCGAAGGTCTACGGCTCGGAGGGTGCCGGTAAGGTGCTCGATGAAGCGCTCCAGATCTTCGGAGGCTACGGCTTCACTCAGGAGTACCCGATCGAGCAGCCGTACCGCGACGCGCGCGTGAATCGGATCTTCGAGGGCACGAACGAGATCAACCGAATGCTCATCCCCGGCACGCTCTTCAAGCGCGTGATGCAGGGTCAGCTCAACCTGATGCCCGTGATGGCCGCTGTTGAGGCCGAGGTCAAGGCGGGCGAGGCCGCGACTTCTCCGGCGGAAGATGACAACTTGGCCGTTGAGCGCTTCATGGTCGAGCAGTCGAAGAAGGTGCTCGTCTTCGCTGCGGGCGCCGCGGTGCAAAAGCACATGGCGGAGCTCGACAAGCAGCAGGAGCTGTTGCTCGTTCTGGCCGATATGGTCACCGACATTTATGTCGCCGATAGCGTCGTCGCGCGGGTCGCTCAGGCCGTCGAGTCGATGGGGAGTGAGCGCAGCGCGAGCCGCCGCGCGATCGCGCGCGTCGTCGTCGGTGAGGCCTACCGGGCTGTTCGGAGTCGTGCACGAGACCTCGCAAGTCACCTCGCGAACAACCCCGCTCGAATGGTCGGCGGGATCGACCGCCTCATGCCGTTCATCCCGTCTGACCTGATCGCCGCGCGACGGTTGGTCGCCGACCACGTCATCGAGGCCGGCCGCTACCCATTCTGATGCCTGAGGTAGCCGCCCTGCGTCGGCCCGCGACGGTCTTCGAGAGCCGGCTGCTTGACGGTCGAGGGACCGTGCATCGCTTCGAGCTGGTATTTGAGCCGGGGTTGGTCTCGGCCTTCGCGTTTCGCTCTCGCGGTGTGGCGCGAGCGTACGTAAACGCATGCCCGCACTTCGGCGTGTCGCTCGATGGCCGCGGGGGCGATCTCTTCGACCGAGCCCGTCGCCATCTCGTGTGTGGCACTCACGGCGCATTGTTCAAGCGAGAGGACGGCGTTTGCGTTCAGGGCCCATGCATGGGTGACCGGTTAGACGCGCTCGAGATCGTCGAGGTCTTCGGCGCCTGCCAGGTCTTTGTGCCCGCGGCGCTAGAACGCGACCTCGTCGCTCGCCTCTCGGTCAAGTCGCCTGTCGCGTAAACGCAGACATGATCGACCGCGCGCGCTGCGCTTGGTCGGGGTGGACGTAGACGCGGTGCAGCTGCGTCGCATTGCTGTAGCGCTCGTAGATCCGAGAGTACTCCTCGACTCGGACCGACTGACGCAAAGCGTTGTTGCGGACATAAATCGGGATCGTCGTTGCCTTGCCGTAGTACTTGCTCAGGACACCGCGATCACGGCTCGTGAACATGTCGAGCTTTTCGGCTTCGAGCGCCTGGACGATGGCCTCGAAGTCCGCGAGACCGGAGTCCGCGTTGACCTCGAGGATGCGCTTGTACCCCTGACGATTCGCGATGCGTTGGGCCCACCGGTTGCTCGAACCGCGCAGGGCGCTCCAGAGCGCAACGTCGTCCATCGAGATGTAACCCTCCATGTCCGCAGCGAGCTTGAAGTCTTGGGGCGCCTCAGTGAGGAACCGGACGAGCATCGTGTCGAAGCCGACAGGGATGTAGTGGTAATAGACTGAGACGAACATGTGATAGCGGCTGAGCAAGAAGTCCTCGAAGGCGAAGACCGCTCGGTGCGCGATCGCGAGATAGGCGCGGCCCGCTTCGATGTGCTTCTCGAGGTTCTCGACAAGCCACGGCTGGTCGAACTTGCCGTAGCTGACACCCGCGTAGAAGGCGTCTCGCTGGAGGTAGTCCATGCGGTCGGCATCGAGCTCGCCGCTCACGATCTGACTCAGCAGCGGAAAGTAATCGATCCCTTGCTCGACGAAGACGCTGCCCCGTTCGGGGTAGCGTCCGGTCACCAGATGAGCGACATCTTCAGCGACGGAGCCGAAGGGCGCGAGCGCCGCATCAACGAGTGGCCGAAGCTCTGACATGACGAGAATCGCCCGCGTGTAGTCCTCGTGACTCGCCTGTTCGAGGAGCTCGTCCGGAGTAAATCGGTCGAGCCCCAGCGCTGCTCGAATCGGCATCGACGGCTCGCTCGCGTGAGAGGCTGGAGGATGACCGACGTCGTGCAGCAGGACCGCGAGGCGCAGGACCTGACGAAATCGCGCTCGGCAGGCCTGCGAGAGCTCCCCACGCGATTCAGGGAAGAGCGCGTCGAACATGCGCGTCGCGACATCCATCGCGCCGATGCCGTGCGCGTAGCGCGTGTGCGTCGCCCCCGGGAAAGCTTGGTCAGTGAAGCCGAGCTGCTTGATGCCACGGAGGCGCTGGTAGACCCGGCTGTCTACAATGGGCAGCTCAGCGCCCGTGATCGCGATACTGCCGTGGACGGGGTCTCGAATCGTGATCACTGAAGTGCCTCTGCAAAGAGCGTGTGGCTCGTGGCGTCCGTGACCCGCGCGCGAACCATCGCGCCTTGCTCATGCGGTCCGGGCGCGAGGACGGTCGTCTTGAAGCAGCTGCTCCGACCCACGAGGCACGCCTCGTTCTTTCGGCTGCGCCCCGTCACGAGCACGTCGATCTCTCGGCCGATCATGCCGGCGTAGCGCTGGCGACTGATCTCCTCTTGTACCGCAACAAGGCGCTTCAGTCGGTCGCCTTTGACCTCGGCCGGGACATCGTCTGGTCGGGTCCGCGCCGCCCGTGTCCCCTCACGCTCGCTGTAGTGGAACATGAACGCGCCGTCATATCGCACGTCCTGAACCAGCCGGAGCGTCGCCTCAAAGTCTTCTTCGGTCTCGCCTGGGTAGCCCACGATGATGTCGGTCGTGAGCGCGAAGTCGGGCAGCGTTCGACGAACGGCCTCGATCAGGCCGCGATAGGCCTCCTCGGTGTAGCCCCGGCGCATATCCTTGAGGACCCGCGTGCTGCCGCTCTGGACGGGCAAGTGGATGTGCCGCCCGATTTTGGGCAGCGCCGCGAGGGTATCGAGCAGCCGCGGGCTGAAGTCGTTTGGGTAGGGAGAGGTAAAGCGCACGCGCTCTATCCCGTCCACGGCGTGGACGAGTCGCAGGAGGTCCGCGAAGTCTGTGCCACGCTCGTAGTAGCTTGAGACCGTCTGGCCGAGCAGGGTGACCTCCTTGAAGCCCTCGCTGGCCATCTGTCGAGCCTCTGAGACGACCTCATCGGGGGGGAGGCTGCGCTCTCGTCCGCGGACGAAAGGCACAATGCAAAAGCTGCAGAACTTGTCGCAACCTCTGACCACCGTGATCCAGCCGCTCACGCCGGGGACTCGGTCGACGGCCACGCCCTGATACTTTTCTTCGCGGTCGAGACGCACGTCAATCAGCGGGTCGCGCTCTTCTTCGTCCCTCGCGCGGGTGAGCAGGTCGGGCAATCGACGGTAGGCGTCTGGGCCGACGACGAGGTCGACGTAGGGGGCCCGCGCCGTGAGGTCGTCACGCATGCGCTCGGCCATACAACCGGTCACGCCGAGGACCATGCCGGGCTTCGCCGCCTTCATGGACTTGAGCCAACCCAAGCGACCGAAGATGCGCTCCTCCGCTCGCTCGCGCACTGCGCATGTGTTCAGCAGGACAACATCCGCTCCCTCGGCCGTCGGGGCGATTTCGAAGCCCTGATGCCGCAGGAGACCGTACATCAGTTCGGAGTCGGCTTCGTTCATCTGACAGCCGTACGTCTCGATGAACACGCTGCGCGTCATGCCGCATCTCCTGATCGTTGTCTCGCGAGCCGGCGGAAACTATCGGGGGGGGACCAAGGCGTCAAGCCGCCCCAGGGAACGTTTCCTCAGAGAAACTCGACTATCACGGACTTGGAACCGAACTTGGAACTTCAAACTCGCATCGCCCGTCTAGAGCGCCTCGTCGCGCTGAACAAGCGCGTCGTCGGTGAAGAGGACGTGGTGCGGCTGCTTGAGATCGCGCTGAACAGCGTCATGGAATTCACGGAGGCTGATCGCGGCTTCGTCATGCTGCGCGAGGACGACGGCGAGCTTCGCGTGCGCGCCGCCCGCGGCCTCGATCGCACGATGCTGAAGACAGACGGGATCCGCCCGAGTCGCGCCCTCACAGAGCGGGTGCTCAACGGCGGCGAAGCAGTCATCTCAGCCGACACGGGTGAGGACGAGCGCTTCAACGCCAGCGATTCGGTCCAGCAAATGGAGGTTCGCTCGCTCCTCGGCATGCCCGTTCGCGGACGGACCGTGGTTGTGGGGGCTTTTTTTCTGTACCGGACACGGGTGGGGGGCGGGCCCTTCGATGCCTCCGACCTCGCCCTCCTGCAGGACTTCTGCGATGTGGTCGCTGCCGCTGTCGAAATGCGCCGTCTGCTCGGTGCCCTCGAGGAAAAGAGCGCCGAACTCACGGTGGCCAAGCAAGCGCTCGAAGACCTGAACGCGTCCCTGCGAGACGATGTCGCCGCCAAGTCCGTCGAGATCGCACGGGCGGAGCGAGACCTCGAGGTGCAGACACGCGCCCTGCGCTCCAAGTACGCGTACCACAACATCGTCGCCCGATCGCCCCTGATGCACGACGTCTTCGATGTGCTCGATCGCGTCATGGACTACCCAGTCCCCGTGCTGATTCAGGGGGAGAGCGGCACCGGCAAAGAGCTGGTTGCCCGCGCTCTTCACCATGGTGGGCCGAAAGCGGACCAACCCTTCCTGGCGATCAACTGCGCTGCGATTCCTGAGAACCTCTTGGAAAGCGAGCTCTTCGGGTTCAGAAAGGGCGCGTTCACGGGCGCGACCGCTGACAAGGACGGGCTCTTTCGCGCGGCGCGCTCTGGCACGGTGTTCTTGGACGAGGTCGGCGAGATGCCTCTGGCGCTGCAGACCAAGCTGCTGCGCGCCCTGCAGGAGCGTGAGGTCAGACCGATCGGCGCCCGGGATCCAGAGAAGGTCGACGCTCGCATTCTGGCCGCGACCAACCGCGACCTTCGCGCGGAGGTGGCCGCCGGACGCTTCCGCGAGGACCTCTACTATCGAGTCGCCGTCGTTGAGGTTGTGCTGCCCCCCCTGCGGGACCGCCTCGAAGATATCCCTGCCCTCGCCGAGTTCTTCCTCAGTCAGGCCGTGACCGAGTTTGGCCTGCCCCCCAGGCGCCTGAGCCACGACGCCGTCCGCGCGCTCACGGTCTTCGCTTGGCCAGGGAACGTGCGCCAGCTTGAGAACGTCGTGAAGTCGAGCGTGATTCTCGCACGCGGCGAGAGCGTCGGGCCGGACGACCTTCGCTTGCCTCAGGTCGCCGAGCTCCCTGCGCGCCCCGCTCACCCTGTATCGTCGAGCGTCCTGAGCACCTCCGAAATCAAGACCCGCAGCGACTGGGAGGCGACAGAGCGTGACCGGATCCTCGAAGCGCTCGTGCAGGCGCGGTGGAACAAGAGCAAAGCGGCCGAAGCGCTGAATGTCTCCCGGCGGAACTTGTACCGAAAGCTCGCGCGTTACGGTATCGAAGGGGGTGAGGAGGACTGACGTGCAGATTCTCTTGACCGGCGCGAACGGGTTCATTGGGCGCCACCTCGCCCAACGACTTGACGCGAGCCCCCACACGACCTGCGGCTTGATTCGTCCCGGGAGCGTCCTCGGGACGCTCAGCGACCTCCCTCGGCTTGAGCGCAGGCTGGGAGACGTCCTCTCCCCCGAGTCCCTCGTCGCTGCGTGTGAGGGCGTGGACGTCGTGGTCCATTTGGCGGGCGCTGTTGCAGCGGGTCGAGATGCGACGTACCACCGCGTCAATGTCGAGGGCGCCGCCCACTTGGCTGACGCCGCCCGCGTCGCTGGTGTGAAGCGCGTAGTCTTCGTGAGCAGCCTCGCGGCGCAGGGACCGTCGCCCCGGGGCGTGCCCCACATCGACTCCGGTAACGAGGCCCCGTCGAATGAATACGGTCGGACGAAGCTCGAGGCGGAGCGTGCCCTCGTCGAGCGCCTCGGACCTGAGCGGGTCACTGTTCTCCGACCCGCCCTCGTATTCGGCCCCGACCAGCCGGATTTGCCGCGGGTCGCCAAGGCCTTGACCTCACGGGTCATGCCCGTCGTCCCGGGACTTGAGCTCTCGTTCGTGCACGTATCGGACCTCGCCGACCTGATCGCTGCTGCCGTTGAGATCCCCGGGGAACCGGGACGCGCATACTTCGTGTCGGACGGGCGGGTCTTGACGATGGAGCGGGTCATCGACTGTGTGGAGCAGGCGCTCGCGAAGGGGCCTGCCATGCGGCTCGCCCTCTCTGGTCGCCTCCTGTCCGCGCTCAAGCCTCTCGCTGACCGGCTGACCAACGCCGCGGGGATGGGGGCTTCCGTCGCCCGCGTGCTGGGCGAACTGAACGCGACAGGCTGGGCCTGCGCGCCCGATCGCGCCGCTGCACACTTCGGATTTGCACCCAAGACGACTCTGGAGAGCGCGCTCCCAGCGCTTGTCGAGTGGTATCGCTCACGCGGCTGGCTCGACGGGCGTGGTCCCGTGCCCGAAGTCTCGTCCCTCTGAGCAGGTCTCGCCGGCCAGACTGCCAAGACGTAACCAACCGGGTCAGGCGAGCCTGATCTCACCGCGACGCGATAGCGACCGCCTCGGGTCTGCGTGACTCGGGTCCCCGTCTCCCCTTCCCCGACGTAGGGCACGCCCAGAGGCTGTCGCCCGCCAGGCGCGAAGACCGACGGCGGTTCGACGACGTCGCCCAGGTCGTGGAGCAACGCGAACTCGACGGTGAGCCCGGGCAAGACGTCGACGGTGAACCAGTCCGTATCCTCTCGGCAAACGACCCCGTCCGCCGGCCGCCCCATCACGGAGCGTGCACGCGCGCGATGGTCGTTTGGCTCCCACGCGTCATGCCCACAGCGAGCGTCCTTCGACGCCGCCGATGTTGGGAAGCCAAGGGTCAGCAGGCAGGCGATCAGCCTGTGCCAACCGACCACCCGAGCGCCCCACGCGATACCTTGACTCTGGACCATGCCTCACCTCCGCACTCCGGCCCCTCAGCAGGCGGTGTGCCAAGTCGCGCGCCGCGCCGCGCTGAGCGGTACGACCCATCACGTCCAGAATTTGGACGTCCAGAAGCGCAAATCGAGACACGCGGCGTTCGATGCTCCATGATGCCGGCGTGGGGACCATACGAGACTTGCAGCGCGCGCTTGAGCTCGCGCACTACGCATCGCGTCATCGCGGCACCAGCTATGTCGTCACGTTGGATGGCGATCTCTCCATCGCCGATTTCCAGCTCGACCTGAAGCTCCTCGGGGCTTACGAGCTCCGCGTTGCCGTTGTCGCACGTTGGCAGCGGGGTGCCGCACGCGACCGTGTGAGCGAGGCGCGTCGGCAGGGCTTTCCGATCGACTTGGTCGATGGGGCCGAAGAGTTCGATGACGTTTTGCGCGCGGTGCGCCGTTCGTTCGAGCTGCACCGGGTGCCCGTCATTCTCTCGCCCGAGCGGCTGATTGATGGCGTCGAGCCGTGGGGCGCCCATCTCGGTCGCAAGCTCGCCGTGAAGCTGCGGGCTCGGCGGATGTTCTGGGTGACTACGGAGCTCGAGGCGCTCCTCAACGGTCACGACGATCCCCACTTCACAGTCGAAGAGGCGCGCGACGTGGCCGCCGAGGCCGAAGGCTCTGCGATCGCGGACTGGCGCTCCATTCTTGGGGCGCTGGCAGATGGTGTGCCCGGGGTCGTGCTCCTCGATGGCGACCCTGGCTGCGTCTTTGAGGAGCTCTTCACTCATCAGGGCGCGGGGGCGCTCGTCAGCGATGACCAACGTGAAGAGGTCAGGTCGGCGACGCTCGCGGACGCCGCCGACATCTCCCTGCTGCTTCAGGACAGCGTCGAGCGCGGCATCGTGCGACCGTTCACCGAGGATGAGCTCCACGACACCATCGACGAGCACCTCGTCTACACCATCGACGGGCTCGTGGTCGGGACAGTTCGCCTAGCGACTTGGGGAGACGCGGCGCAGCTCTCACGTTTTGCGACACTCCCTCGGTATCGAGGCCGCGGTCGAGCGAGGCGCCTCGGCAATGCCTTGGTCGAGAGCGCGCGCGCGCGGGGCTTCAAGCAAGTGTTCGCGCTCTCCATCGACGAGCGCCATTGGCGCTTGTTCGAGTCGATCGGCATGTCGCCCTGCGAACGCGAAAGCCTGCCCGCAGTTTGGCAGGCGGGCTACGACTTCAGCCGCGCGAGTCGGGCGTTTCGGGTGCTCTTCGACCCAGCGTGAGCGCCAAGCCCACGAGGCCAGCGAGCGCGAACGGCAGAGACAAGGCCTGGCCGGTAGTGAAGCCAAGGGCCGCGGTCCCGAAGCCCTCGAACTCCTTGAAGGCCTCGCTCACGCACCGCCCGCCGAAGTAGCCGAGGAGAAAGATCGACGCGAGCAAGCCGCGGCGTCGACCCTCGCCGAACTTACGGTCAACCTGCCAGAGGACCCCGAGCACCACCAGACCGATCACGGCCTCGTAGAGCTGCGCGGGGTGTCGCCAAGGGATCTGCGTGAAGCCGACCGGGTCCGCCTTGAAGAGCTCACGGTCGAACGAGTTTCGAACGAACTTGATCGCGAACGGCGCGTGGTCAGGGTCCGTGATGCGGCCCACGATCTCGCTGTTCGTAAAGTTGCCGACTCGAACAAAGATCACGCCGATACACGCCGAAAACGAAAACCGGTCGAGCACTTCGACGAAGGTCATCGTGTGCTTTCGGCCCCAGTACCACAGGGCGAAGAGCAGCGCGATCGTGGCGCCGTGGCTTGCGAGTCCGCCTTCCCATACCTTGAGAATGTCGAGCGGATTCTTGAGGTAGTGCTCCGGCGCATAAAAAAGCACATGCCCCAGCCGCGACCCGCCAATCACGGCGATGACGCCGAGCGTCAAAAATTGCTCGGCAGCGGCCTCGGTTCGACCTGAGCGCAGGATCTGCCATCGCCAGACGTTGAAGGCGATCATCAACATCGACGCGAAGAGGACGCCGTACCAGCGGACTTGGAAGCTACCGATCTCGATGAGCTTGGGGTCAAAGTCCCAGACAAACATGGGGACGCTCCGTGACGTGAAACGCGCGGACCATTGCACACGGAGAACAGCGGGACCAAGAGGTCTCGCTTGGGTCTCTGCGGGTGGGGTCAGCAGACCTCGCCGGAGCCGCGCTCGGCGAGCGTGCGTGCCTATTCCCAACGGTCACGCGATGCACCATGTTTGGCATCTCACTTGCTAGGTTGACCGTCGATGCCCCTGCTCCCCACCTCATCGGCACGTTCCGCGACCTGGGCGCTCGTGCTCGCGCTCGCCACGGTCGGCTGCTCCGACGACCAAGCTGCGTTTTCTCCACGCACGGCAAAGCCGGACGCGCTGATGGCCGACGCGGACACCGTTGGTCCAGCCCTGCGATCGCAGTTCGAGGTGACCGTCCGACCGGTGCTCACGCAATTCTGCGCCAGCTGCCACAGTGGCGCGAACGGGCCCGCTTTCTTGCCGGCTGCCGCCGATTGGTACGACGCCGTGACAACCTGGCCGGGCCTCGTCAACGTGACGGACCCGCGCGCCAGTACGCTCGTGACGCGCGGCGCCCATGCCGGCCCCGCGCTGACCGATTTCCAGACCCGCACGGTGCTCGCTTGGCTTGAGGCCGAGGCGATGCAGCGCGGGGGGTGGACGCCGCCGCAGGACGCGATGGTCGTCGACGCCGCCCCCATGGTCGACGCGGCCGATCCGCTCGCCGAAGCGCGGGTCGCGGCGCGTGCGGCCTTCGACCTTGAGGTTTCCCCTGTGCTGAGCGCGGTCTGCACAGCGTGTCATCAGGCAGCGGGCCCGGGGCAAGGCTTCCTGACGCCGAATCCGGACGCCTACACGACGGTCCTCAACTGGCCGGGTATCATTGACCTCGAGCGCCCGACCCGAAGCCGATTGCTCACGCGAGGACCACACGCCGGGCCGGGCCTGACTGAGACGCAGCACGACACGGTCTTGCGGTGGATAGAACTCGAGGTCGCAGCGCGCGGTCGTGTCGTGGAGCAAGACCCTGAGACGCCCTCATTCGCCCCGATCCTGGGGGACAACAGCGTCGATCTCAGTCCCCTTGGGCTTGCCGGCGCGACGCTGAACTTCCGTGCCGAGCTGCTCGCTGCAGGCCTCTACGTATCGTCGATTCAGGTCACGGCGGGCGCTTCTGGTGCGCGCCTTGTGCATCCGCTCTTCGTGGTCTGGAAGGCGGGCGTGCCACAGCCAGATCCTGTCGATTCGTTCGCTGGGCTCGACCTCTCCATCCAGCCCGGTGGGACCGCGACCTTGGGCAGCGGCACACTGGTGCTCGTCTCTTTTGCGGCCGGCGACCAGCTCAGTGTCACGTTTCAGAGTGCCGAGCCAACCGTGGCGCAGCAACCGGACGGGGGCGTCGTCGGTCCAGTCGACGGGGGGGGGCTCGGCGGCGGGTGCAGGAGCATCGAGGCGTTCACGCAGTACGCTCAGCCCCAGCTCGCGCAGGCCTGCGCGAACTGCCACTCCGGTGGTAACGGGAGCGCGACGAACGCCTTCGACATGACCCGCATCAGCGACTTGACGCCTGAGGGTCAGGCGGCGGCGTGCGGACAGGCACTCAGCCGCGTCAACCGCGACGACCCGAGCGCGAGCAGCCTGTTCACGACGACGGCACCCGGCGGCGGTGGACACCCGTTCCGCTTCAACGGCAACGCGGGTCTGTATGACCAGTTCCGAAGCCAGATTCTGCTCTGGATTGTGCAGGAGTAGACGATGTCTCTAGACCTCACCCGAAGGCGGCGCGCGATCTGTGCAGCCCTGAGCGTCGCGCTCGCGGCCCCGAGCGCGGTGGCTCAACCCGCTGCCGAGGACGACTCGCCCTACCAAGGGTTGCTTGAGCAGCGGCGCGTGGATTACAGCGCCGCGCTCAGAAAAGCGGCGCTCCGGCTGACCGGCGACCTGCCGACGCTCGCCGAGATTCGATTCGTCGCCGACGCACGCGACCAAGCCGCAGCCTACGCCGCGCAGGTCGACCAGTATCTGGCTGACCCGCGGTTCGCCTCGCAGGTCTTCTCGTTCTTTCGTGACACCTTCCGCATGGGGGCGACGGCCGACCTCGACACGGCGCCCGCGTTCGCGGCCCAGCTCGTCGTCGAGGAGCGGCCGTTCACGGAGCTGTTCACCGCGACTGAGGGCAACTGCCCCACGTTTGACGCCGACAGCGGACGCTTCAACGCCGGAGAGTGCGACAACGGCGTTCCGGCGCACGCGGGCGTGCTCACGAACCCCGGCGTGATGGCGCAGTTCACCTCCAACTTGGCGTTTCGACGCGCGCGCTGGGTGCAGGAGGTCTTCGCCTGCAGTCGGTTTCCGGCGGAGTTCGGGCAGCCCATCGAGGTCGGCGCCGCGACCCCCTATGCGTCCCCGTGGCCGTTCGACAGCATCGCGTCGACAGCGACAGGCGGCAGAGTGGACTTTCTCGATGTCTCGTCGGTCGTCTGCGCCAACTGCCACGCGACGATGAACCACGTCGCGCCGCTCTTCGGACAGTTCGACGAGGTTGGCCGCTGGCAGCCAGAAATGGTGGTCAAGCTCCCGGTGGATGGCAGCCCTGCAGCGACCATCGACGACTTTCTGCCCCCGGGTCGTCAGGAGACTGCGTGGCGATTTGGTGAGCCCGCCGAAGACCTGCCCGCGCTCGGGCGCCGCATCGCGGCCGACCCCGACGTCGCCCAGTGCATGGTCGCGCGCGTCTGGAATTGGAGCTTCGGCAAGGGCGACATCGTCAACGCCCAAGTCATCGTCCCCCCGCGCATCATCGCGGACCACTTCGCCACCTTTGTGGGGCTGGACTACAACCTGAAGGCCGTCGTCCGCGACATCCTCAACAGCGACGACTTCGTGAGGTTCTGAACATGAGCGCTCAGTCGATTTCAAACGCTGCGCGCACAGCGCTCCTGCTGGCCGTCAGCGGCCTC
>Ga0164295_10001475_pt1 | contig 19498 bp, 15 predicted proteins | sample GEODES006metaG_FD_111798 | JGI IMG/M metagenome (GOLD analysis project Ga0164295, IMG submission 111798) | Oligotrophic lake water microbial communities from Sparkling Lake, Wisconsin, USA - GEODES006 metaG | ecosystem: Environmental > Aquatic > Freshwater > Lake | place: USA: Sparkling Lake... | reverse complement strand
TGACGCTCGATGGGCACGATCCATTTGCGGCGGCAGGCGGCAGAAGTGGTCCTGCCGCTCGGGCCGCCTTCCGTCAGCGGCAGATCGGTTTTGTGTTTCAAGAACACCACCTGCTGGGTGGCTGTAGCGCCCTGGACAACGTCGTGGTGCCGAGCTTGGCTGGCGGCGGCGTCTCCGCCGCTGTGGAAGAGCGTGCTCGGTGGTTGCTCGATCGTGTTGGCCTCGCCAAACGTCATGCGCATCTTCCCGGGGCGCTCTCCGGTGGGGAACGGCAGCGGGTGGCTGTGGCGCGGGCGCTGGTGCTCTCTCCCCGGCTGATTTTGGCCGATGAGCCGACGGGCCAACTCGATGCCACCTCCGCGCTGCTGGTCACGGAACTGTTGGTGGAATTGTGCGCGGAAGTGGGGGGGATGTTGCTGGTTGTCACGCACGCCGGAGCGATCGCGGCGCGGATTGGGCCGATCCACACCCTCGTTGACGGTCGGCTGCAATCATGACGTCGCCGACGCCTCCCGGGCTGGGAGAGCCCTGCCGAGCGGTGCGTTCCCTACCGGCGCTGGCCGGTCGCCTGACGCTCCAGTGGTGGCCACAGGTGCTGGCGCTCGCGGCGGCCTGCGGGGTTGTCGCCGCTACGATTGCCGGTGCTTTGGGGGTGGGGGACGCGCTCCAGAGCGGGCTGCGCCGCTTGGCGGTCGATCGGTTGGGAGGCATCGACAGCGCGGTTGTGAGCGACGATTTTTTTCGGGCGTCGTTGGCCGAGGAGAGCGCCGATCGATCGACTCCTGGGGACTCACCGACCGCCGCCACGGGACGGTCGATCATTCCCGCCATCGTGCTGGAAGTCACGCTTGAGGCGGGGGGCGGCCAGTCGCGCCGCACTGCTCGGGCCACGTTGCTGGCCTGCGACGAGACCGCGGGCCTGGGGTTTTCCGCAGCCGTAGCCCCGGTGGCTTCCGGAGGCGCAGCGGCCACGGCGATCACGGCCACGGCGATCAACGGAGTGTTGGCGGAGGATTTGGGGGTGGGGGCTGGGGATGGGGTGGTTGTGCGGATCACGAAACGGTCCGCTGTTCCGGCCGACAGTCCGCTGGGGCGACGCACCGCCGAATCGGCCGGCCGGCGGCTGACGATCAGCCAGGTGCTCCCTCGGGAAGGGCTGGGGCAGTTCTCGCTCCGCCCTACGCAGGTGACTGGCGGGCTGATCGTGGTGCCACTGGCGACGGCTCAGGAGATCCTCCGGCGCGGTGAGGTTGCCAATGCGCTCTTCGTGGCGTCGGCTGAGGCCGACCGGCCCGCGGCCGACGACTCGATGGAGTGGTTGCGCCGTCGGCTTCAGCCGACGCTGGCAGATCTGGGCCTGGGACTGGAACCGGTGGCTGCCGGCGCGGCCCTGCGATTGACCAGTCGCCGGTTGATCCTTCCAGCCGATGTCGATGCGGCAGCCGGTAGATTGCTGGCACCTCAGGGAGGGACGCCGACGCTTGTATTCCTGGCCAATGCTCTGGCCCCGGTGTCGCCGCCGGGGGAGACCCGACCGCTCGCCACCGTGCCCTACTCCACCGTGGCGGGGATCGATTCGATGCGGCTGCCAGTGGGCGAACTGGTCGATGCTTTCGGAGCAACCCTCGCGCTCCCCGGCCCCGAGGAGATCGTCATTGATCGCTGGATGGCGGACGATTTCGCCGCCCAGGGACGGCCCGTCGTGGAGGGTGACTGGCTCGACATCTCCACCTTTCTTCCCGAAACGGCCGCCGGCCGAGTGGAGGAGGCATCCTGTCGGCTCCGCATCAGCGGAATCGCGGCGATGCGTGGGGCTGCGGTGGCGCGGGAATTGGTGCCAGAGGTGGAAGGCGTCACCGACACGGCCTCGATCGCCGACTGGGATCCCCCCTTCCCCTTCGATCGCTCCCGGGTGCGCACCACCCCGCCCCACGACGAGGATGATCGCTACTGGAAGAACCACGGCGCCGCACCGAAGGCGTTTGTCTCACTGGAGTGCGCCCGCCGCTTGGCGGGCAGCCGGTTTGGAGCCACGACTGCCTGGTTTGTGCCGGCGGAGCGGGTTGGGAATGCCACCCTGCTTGCTGCCGGGCTGGCCGCGGCGATTCCTCCGGAGGGCATGGGCTGGCGCCTGATGCCCCTGCGGGCCGACGCTTTGGCTGCGGCGCAGGGATCGACCCCTTTTGGCAGCCTGTTTCTCGCGCTCTCAAGCTTTATTGTGGCCTCGGGGCTCCTGCTGGAATGGCTCCTCTTTCAACTGCTGGTGGCAGCCCACCGCCGCGATGTGGGGTTGCTCTCCGCGCTTGGCTGGCCCGCCGGCCGCATCGCGAAAGTGCTCTGCCTGGTGGGTCTGGCGGCAGCGGTGGGCGGAATTGTGCTCGGCACCTTGTGTGGTCCGCTCTGGGCGGGGGTGTTGTTGCGCACGCTTGCCGCTTCGTGGAATGCCGCGGTTGCGGCCGGATCGAGCCAGGCTTTTGGCGACGGAGCCACTGGCTGGAGGGCACTGGGGATAGGAGCGGTCGCCAGCACGCTCTTGTCGCTGGCGGCGATCTGGTGGGCGGCGCGCGGCGCGGCACGGCAGAAGCCATTGCGGCTGTTGCAGGGTGGCCAAGCGGCAGACGAAACCTCTCTGGTGGCCGATTCGCTCTGGCGGGTGGCTGCCGTGGCGGCGGTTGGTCTGGCGGTGGGAGCGGGGCTGGCGTGGTGGGCCAGCCGGGCCGATGCCCAGACTGCGGTGGGACTTTTCTTTGCCAGCGGCGGCGCCCTGCTGGCTGGTTTTCTCGGTGTGGTGCGTCTGCTGCTCTCTGGCGCCGGTGGCCGGCGACCGCTCCGCAGCCTGTCCGCACTCGCGTGGCGGGGACTGGCACACGCCCCCGCCCGCGCCTTCTCAGTGGCGGCGATCGTGGCCGTGGCGGAGTTTTTGATCGTGGCGGTGTCGGCTTTCTCCCTCGCTCCCCCTGCCCGGCCCCACGAACACGCCTCGCCGACCGGGGGCTGGACGTTCCTTGCCACCTTTGCCGAGCCGACGAGCGTCGACCCTGCTGATGCCAGCACGCGGAATAGTCTCGGGCTCTCCGACGATGCGGAGCGGGCGCTGGCCGATTGCATGTTTGCCCGCCTGCGGGCCAGCACCGGGGATGACGCCAGTTGCACAAACCTCTACGCCGCCAAGCAGCCGACCGTGCTGGGGCTGGGGCCGGGGTTCATCCAACGCGGTGGCTTTGCCTTCACCTCCCACGCGCCGCTCCCCGCTCTCTCTGGCGATCAATCGCCCTGGCAGTTGCTGGAGAGAGTTCCTGCCGGGGGGAGCGGCCAGACGCCGATCCCCGCCATTCTGGATGAGGCGACCGCCCGCTGGGCGCTCAAGCTGGGAGGTGTGGGGGCCCGCTTTCAACTGCCCGATGGCACGGGGGGCACCGCAGAACTGGAGATCGTCGGTCTGTTGCAACCGGGAATCCTGCAGGGCTATGTGCTGGTGGGCGAGCGCCATTTCCAGCGCCTCTTTCCCCGCTCCTCCGGGTACGCCATGGCGCTGGTCGACGCCGGCGCGATGGCAGCCAGTGCCAGTGCCGATGACGCTGCACAGCGCCGGGTCGCCGCAGCGCTTCGCGCTGCGTGGGCCGATGCGGGAGTGACGGTGCAGCCGGCCCTGGATCGATTGCGGAGCCTCGCGGCGGTGCAGAACACATTCCTCGCCGGATTTCAGGCGCTGGGCACGCTGGGACTCCTGCTCGGCACCGCGGGCGTGGGGGCAGTGCAGATCCAGGGGGTGCTCGAACGCAGACGCCTGTTCGGCTTGCTCCAGGCAGTGGGATTTTCCCGGGGGAGGCTGGCGCTGTTGGTGGTATTGGAAACGCTCTTCATGGTGGGGCTGGGATTGGCCGCCGGAGCGTTGGCCGGGGCGGCCACGCTCCCGGCCCATGCCGCCAGTGGACGGGTGGGGCTGCCACTGGGATGGATTCTGCTCACCTGCGGGCTCACGCTGGCAGTCGCCCTGCTGGCCGGTTTGGCGGCCTGTCGCGGCGTGCTCTCAGTGGAGCCCCGCGAGACGCTCTCAGACGTTTGAGGCTGGGGATAGCAGGCTGTGGATAAAGTGCCGCATCGCTGGATGCGATGCCCGTCGACTGTGGAAAACCTCGGCTTTTCCACCAGTCGACCGAGTGGACTGTCTTCAATCCAGAGGGCATGGAGGACTTTTTCCACGGGCAGACAAAGTTGCCCATTCTGCCGGAAAAGTGCCCGCGGATCGCGCGGCGGGGAACGGGCTGGTTAGGGAAACTTTTTTTGGCTTTGAAGCGGAGCCGCATGAGCGGGTAATGTGCCCCCCATGCACATTGTGGTCATTCTTCCGCGCTGGGTGGGCGACGTCGTTATGGCGACACCGATGCTGCGCGCCGTGAAGGAACACTTCGGCACTGCCGCCGAAGTCACGGGGGTGCTCAAGCCGATGTTTGCCGATCTCCTCGCCGGCACTCCCTGGCTTGACCGCATGATTTTCTACGACCGGCGGGGGAAGGATCGCAGCACTCGATTTCTGGGAGCGGTGCGGAAGCTGCGGTCGCGGCCGATCGATGTGGCGCTCATCGTGCCCAATTCGCTCTCCACTGCCGCTTTGGCTTTCGCGGGAGGCGCCCGACGGCGGGTGGGCTTTGCCCGTCACGGGCGGCGCCTGCTGCTCACAGATGCCCTGAGCGTGCCCCGCCGGGGGTGGCGCGTGGAGCCTGTGTCAACGGCCGCCCACGCCATGGATCTGGCGGAACGCATCGGCGTGCCCCGCAGCCGCTTGAACATGCAACTGGCGACACTGCCGCAGGACGAAGCCTTGGCCGATGCCGTGCTGGCCCGATTGTTTCCCGGCAGTCAGGGGCCGCTGGTGGTGATCAACGATAACGGTGCGTATGGGCCGGCGAAATCCTGGGGAGGCGAAAAATGCGCTGCCCTGGCCCGGGCGGTGTTGCACCGCCGGCCGACTGCGCGCGTCTTGGTGCATTGCGGACCAGGCGACCGCGATGCCGCCCGCTCCATCGTGCGTCTGGCCGGGCATCCCGCAGTGCAGAGCCTTGCGGACGAGACCGACCTACCCTTCGGGCTCTCCAAGGCGCTGCTGCGGCGGGCCGACGTGGCGCTGAGTTCCGATTCGGGCCCGCGACACATCGCTGGCGCATTCGGCACCCCCACCGTGGTGCTGCTGGGCCCGATGGATCCGCGCCTGAGCCGGTCGGATCAGCCCCACCTGCGCGAGATGCGGATCGATCTCTCCTGCTCACCCTGCGGCCGCCGCACCTGCCCGCTGGTGCATCACGACTGCATGCGGCTGCTCACGGTGGAGGCGGTGGAGCGTATGATGGACGACCTGCTACAGGATGCCCAGTCGCGGCGCGACCGCGTGGCCTGATTGCTCCGGCCCCGAGTCTTCCCCCGCCTCTTCCCCGTCCCTTTCTGGAGATCTTCATCATGATGCAGTTACTCAGCATGCTTGCCGCGACGGCCCTGACCGCGCTCTGCTGGGGGCTGTATGGACCGGTGCTCCACTTCGGCCGGGAAGGAATGGGATCGGCCCTGCGGCCGTTTGTCTGCGTGGGCATCGCCTATTTTCTGCTGGCCGTCCTCGTTCCGCTGGCGCTGCTCGCTCGCGGTGGCGAACGGGGTGGCTGGACACGGCAGGGAGTGCTCTGGAGCCTGCTGGCAGGTTGTGCCGGGGCACTGGGGGCGCTGGGGGTGATTCTCGCCCTGAACTTCGGCGGCAAGCCGATCTATGTGATGCCGCTGGTGTTTGGTGGGGCGCCGGTCGTTAACACGCTGCTCAACGCCGCCATGACCCGCTCGTTCAACCAGCTCAAGGCCCCGTTCCTGGCCGGGCTGATTCTCGTGATCATGGGGGCTGTCACTGTGCTCGTTTTCAAGCCGCAGCCGCAGCCGCATGCCCCCAGCCCCGCCGCGGCCGTGGCGGGAGATGAGGCGACGCCTGAGGCAGCGCCGGCCCAGCATTCGGCAACACCGCTGGAGGCCAAGGGGGAACGCTTTCTGGAGGTGCTCCTTTCGGCCTGCATGGCGCTGGCGTGCTGGGGCGCGTATGGCCCGGTTTTGCATCGGGGACAGGCGGCGATGGGAGGGAGCCGGTTGCGTCCCCTGATCTGCATCGGCGCTGCCTACTTTCTGATTGCAGTGCTCGTGCCGATGCTGTTGCTGGGCCCTCTGGGCGACAGCGGCCAGTGGAATTTCTCGGGGGTGGTCTGGAGCCTCGCTGCGGGGTCGCTGGGGGCCCTGGGGGCGCTGGGCACGATTCTGGCTTTTGCCTGTGGCGGCAAGCCGTTCACGGTGATGCCGGTGGTGTTTGGCTGTGCGCCGGTGATCAACACGCTCGCCACGCTGACTCTCGCCCGCACTCCCCTGGCGACGCTCAGCCCGTTGTTTCTGGCCGGACTGCTCATTGTGGCGGCGGGAGCGGCCACGGTGCTGATCTTCGGCCCGCGGGCCCACGCCCCCGCCAAACCGGCCTAGCTGGTGAGTTGCTTGCGTGGCGCATCGGCTGCGGGAGAGCACACGTCTCGTCGCTTGTTTCGTCACCCGGACCGCAACGGCTCGGTGCTCCTCAAGCGTTCGCCGATCGCTCCATCTACGTCCCCCGTTTATTTCCATACCAGGTGATGTGGTGACGCGGGGCGAGCTGCACATCAGCCTGGCGGCAGGCCGCGGCGAGCCAGGAGGTGGTCGCGGCCAACGTGGCCGCTGTCACTCCCTGCGGCATGATGAAAACACTCCCCTCATGGGCCTCTCCGGCTGCACGCAGGTCAGCGGTCCAACGCAGCGCCTCTTCGAGATCGGCGGGCGTGTCGACCACAAACTTCAGCTGCCACCGACACGCGCGCATCAGCGCAAGGATCACGTCATCGCGGCGGCGGGAGGTTTCGTGGCGCTGCTGCCAGTTCTGCGGCGTGTCGGCCGGCGGCGTGGAGGAGGCGAGTTTGGGGCTGATCGACATCAGGTCGGCCAGCTCCTCAGGCGCAGCGTTCGGCGGCAGCACGGTGCCGGCGGTTTCGACCGTCACATGAAATCCCCGCCGGCGCAGCGCAGTGCAGAGGTCTCCGGAGTCTGCCGGCAGCAGCGGCTCCCCCCCGGTGACCACAACATGGTCCATACCCAGAGCCTCGACGGCGGCGCAGATCTCCTCCACCGAGCGGTCTTCGCCTCCGGGCTGCCAGGACGTGAAGGGAGTGTCGCACCAGCGGCAGCGGAGGTTGCACCCACTGGTGCGCACGAACGTGCTCGGCGTGCCGGCCAGCAGTCCCTCCCCCTGCAGCGAGGCGTAGAGTTCAGCGATGCGCACGCGGGGAGTCCTGGCAGCGGGGGTCGACCAAGCCGGCGGCGGCAAATCCGGCAGCGCGCAGGAGGCAGGCATCGCATGTGCCGCAGGGCTCTCCTCGGGGGCCGGGATCGTAGCAGCTGCTCGTCAGCCCGTAGTCGACCCCCAGGGAGAGTCCGAGCTGGATGATCTCTGCTTTTGAGAGCGCGATGAGAGGGGCGAGGATTTCGATCGGGTGGCCGGTGGTGCCCGCCTTGGTTGCCAGTTGGGCCAGATGGGAGAAGGCGGCAATGAATTCGGGTCTGCAGTCGGGATAACCGCTGTAGTCGATCGCATTGACGCCCAGCGCCAGTGCGGTTGCGCCACGGGTTTCCGCCATCGCCAGAGCGAGGCTCAGCAGCACCGTGTTGCGTGCCGGCACATAGGTCGTGGGCACGCCGTGCGAGATCTCCTCGGCAGAGCGTCCCTTGGGCAGCGGCACTGTGGCATCCACCAGAGCACTTCCCCCAAAGGCAGCCAGATCGACAGAGAGCACGACATGGTCGGTGATGCCGAGCCGAGCGGCCACGATCCGGGCTGCCTCCACCTCGCCGCTGTGCCGCTGTCCGTACTGCACAGTGAGCGCCGAGACGGCATATCCCTGGGCTTGGGCCCAGGCAGCCACGGTGGTGGAATCGAGGCCGCCGGAGAGGAGCACGACGGCCGCACGCCTCCCGGAGGGAGAAATTTTGGCGGTGGACTGCGGTCCATCTTTCGTGCGGTCGTGGTTCATGGCACAATCTTCCTCATCATGAGCCTACTCTTGCAACATCCATCGCGCAGTCAGCTGGAAACCTTCGCCAACCAGTTTCCCCACCGCGATTATCTGATCGAGATCATCTGTCCCGAGTTCACCTCGATGTGCCCGAAGACCGGCCAGCCCGACTTTGGCACGCTGACGATCCGCTACATCGCGGATGCGGTCTGCGTCGAGTTGAAGAGCCTGAAATTGTATCTGCAGGCCTTTCGCAACGAGGGTATTTTCTACGAAAACGTCACCAATCGCATCCTCGACGATCTGGTGGCGGTGATGCAGCCGCGCCGCATCACGCTGGTGGCGCATTTCACTCCGCGGGGAGGCATCTCCTCCCGGATTGCCGTGTCGCATCCCGCGGGGGAACCCCTCTCCGCGTTCTGACCGCCGTCACGTTCACGAGTCCCCTTCCGCTAGGACTGGCCCACCATGGCTCCTGCCTCCCGAATTCTTCTCTCGGCGCTGGCCGACGAATCGGCCTTCGGGCTGACGGCAGTCGAACAGTTCACCGCGCTGTCGGCCATTGGCTTGGAATATTACAGCCTGCGGAATGTCGATGTGGGCAAGGGCATCAAGAACGTGATGAAACTCACGTTGCCTGAGATCCAGCGGTTGCGGCATCTGGAGGATCAGTACGGACTCAACGTCGCCTCGATCGCATCGCCCATCGGCAAGATCAAGCTGGTGGATGTGGAAGACCGCACGAAGAACCGGTTCGTGCCGTTCAAGAAATATCTCACCACCGAGGTGGCAACCGCCTGCAAGCTGGCCCACGCCTTCGAAACGAAGCTGATCCGCGGATTTTCCTTCTATCATCCGCGGGGCACTGCCCCGGAGGAGTATCTGGAGCAGGCTGTCGATCGCATCGGCCAGATCGCCGAGGCCTGCCACCGCTCCGATCTCACCTTCGGTCTGGAGGTGGAGGCCAATCTCGTCGGGCAGACGGGTGAACTCTTGGCCGAGATCTACCGCCGCGTAAACCACCCTGGGCTGGTGCTCGTGTTCGACGCCGCCAACCTTATCGTGCAGGGATTCTCCACGGCCGAGGTCTACCGGCAGTGGGAGGCGATGAAGCCCGGCTTGGGCTGGGTGCACATCAAGGACTACGCCAAGGTTTCGGCGACGGAGCGGGGCAGGCATGTCAATGAGGATGCCTTGGCCAATTTCGTGCCAGCCGACCGAGGTGCCGCCGGGCATCAGAAGATTCTGGCCGACCTCCGCACGATGCTCCCCTCGCTCTCAAAGCGTCTGGAACGCCGGGGCATTCCGGGCGTGTTTCTCGATCTGGAGCCGCATGTGCGGGGTGGGGGCCAATTTGGTGGAACCAGCGGCCCCGACGGGATGGGGATTGCCCTGCGGGGACTCTGCCGGGTGCTCGATAAGGCCCAGATCAGCTACCACCTTCGCGATTTCGATGACCTGCTGGCAGCGCGGGGTCTGACGACCGGGTGACCGATCTCTCCCCTCCCTTCCCCGCGAGCGTGACGCGATGAGCGAGTCGACCGAGCCAGGCAGCTACTTTGTGGCGAACTATCCGCCGTTCGACCGCTGGACGGCTGCTGCGGTGCCTGCTGTTCTGGAGGCGTTTGCCGAGTCCCCCACCGCTGCGGCTCTCGGCCTCTATCTGCACGTTCCCTTCTGTCGCAAGCGATGCAAGTTCTGCTATTTCCGTGTGTACACCGACACCTCCGCAGCCGATGTCGAGAGGTATTCCCAAGGATTGGCCCGCGAAGCGGCGCTTGTGGCGCAGCAGCCTGCGGTAGCCGGTCGCACGCTGAAATATGTCTATTTCGGAGGGGGAACTCCTTCGTTTCTCTCCGTCAAGCAATTGGAGAAACTGGTCGCCGGGCTGCATGCGAGCTTTGGCTGGAACGATGCCCAAGAGGTGACATTCGAGTGCGAGCCAGGCACCCTGTCGGAGCCGAAAGTGAAGGCCCTGCGCAGCTTGGGGATGACGCGCATCTCGCTGGGAGTGGAAAATTTCGACGATTCAATTCTGGAGGCCAACGGCCGGGCCCATCTCTCCGGCGAGATCGGCCGGGCTTGGGATTGGATCAAGGCGGCCGATTTTCCCAACACGAATGTCGATCTGATCGCAGGCATGGTGGGCGAGACATTGGAGAGCTGGCAGCGCACGGTGGAGAAGACGCTGGCGCTGGAAGCCGACAGCGTCACGATCTATCAGATGGAGCTCCCCTTCAATACAACGTTCGTGCATGACGCCAGGGAGTCGGGAGCCGTTGCTCCCGTGGCCGATTGGGCGACCAAGCGTGCCTGGGTCGACTATGCCTTCAACCGCTTCACTGAGCAGGGCTATGTGGTTTCGAGTGCCTATACGCTGGTGCGCGATCCGCAGCGGGTGCATTTTCGCTACCGGGACATGCTCTGGGAGGGAAGCGATCTGCTGGCCCTCGGGGTGGCGAGCTTTGGCCACCTCTCCGGGCACCACTACCAAAACGCCACCCACTGGGATGAGTATCTGGCCGCCGTCGAGGCCGGCCGGCTGCCTGTGGTTCGCGGACTGCGCCCCACCCAGCGGGAGCTGTTGATCCGCGAAGTGGTGCTGGGGCTCAAGCGGGGATCGCTCGACGTGGAACGGCTGCGGAGTAAGTTTGGGATCGATCCGCTCAAGGAGTGGGCGGCGCAATGGCGGGCGTTTCAGCAGGAGGGATGGCTTTCGCAGGTCCACCCCGGCCCGGTGCTGTCGCGGGCCGGCCTGCTCCGGGTCGATGCCCTGTTGGCCCGGTTCTTTGAGGAACCGGGCACGCGTGTCGATCGATGAGCCCGGCCGCCCGAAAGGCCTGTCGATTTCAGGGTTACTCCCCGGAGATGCGTGCGGTTCTGTTTTCAGAGGCGGCTTCCGGCCGGGCTCTGCCCTCCTTGCGGAAAGGTTCCATCTGTGCGTGAAACCAGCCCATCCCCCATCTCCCCGGCCCTGATGCCGGCCGCGGGGGCGGGATCCGCCGAACGCCTGGCCTGCCCGGAGTCGAAGGTTCTGCGCGAACGGCTGCGGAGCATGGCGGCTGAAACCGTCGCCGGGTGGCGGGCGGGGGAATTGCCAGCCGGGGTTCGCTCCGCAGCCGGATTACGCTCCCAGGCCGTGGCACTCGTGCAGCGGGCGCGCGCCCGCCCGGAGCATGTGGGCTGGGTGATGGTGACATTGGTATCTGAATACTGGCGCGGGCGTCTGGCATCGGGGGCCTCCGGTCGCCGGCTCCTCCTGCTGCCCGATTGTCCACATGCCGCGAGCGAGCCCGCTGGGCCAGCGGTGGCGGGGAGTCAGATGCCGCGGGCATGCGGCCCCGGCTGTGGCGTGGCGAGGCTCTGGGCGGCTGCCCGCGATGGCGGGTGGGTGGTTCAGCCAACGTCAGAGGCGATTGGGGCGATCGGCAGCCTGCTCACGGGGCAGTATGACGGCATTCTGGGCGTCGCCAAGCTGGAGCATTTGCAGAAAGCTTTTGCGATGCTGCCGGCATTCTCGCTGCCCATTGCGGCGGTGCCCTTCCAGCCGGCGGGAGCGGCCGGTTCCTGTGGCAGCTGTGGCGAGGCCGCGGCTGCCTCGGCGCTCGATGTGGATTGGGTGATGGGACTGCTCGGCAGCGCTGGAGAGGCAGCGGCGGCGGCAGCGGATGAACGTCCACTGCTGAGGGAGGCAGCCGAACTGTTTGCGCCCGAGTCGCTCCAAGCTCTGGCGCAGCGGCTGGGCAGGCCGGGGGTGTTTGGCCCGACAGCGTCGCCTGACGGTGGCCAACGGCATCCTCCACTGGCGGCAACGGCCGGTATGGCGGGGGAATTTCTGACCCGCGGCGGCAAGTTTCTGCGTCCATTCATCGCGCTGGCGTCGTTTGATGCGATCGTCGCCGAAGGTCCTCCCGGAAGCGTTCCGGCCCGGCGGCGGGAGGCAGTCCGGGACGCCGCCGTGGCGATCGAGATTTTTCACAAGGCCTCGCTGGTGCATGACGACATCGAAGATGCCGACGCCATGCGCTACGGCAAGCCGACGTTGCATCGGCAGCATGGTATTCCCTCGGCGATCAATACCGGCGACTACATGCTCGGTCTGGGCTATTCGATTGTGGCCTCCCTGCCGGGTGTCGATGCCGAGACCCAGCGCGACCTGCTTGCGATGCTGGCCGATGCCCATCTGCGTCTGGCGCAGGGGCAGGGAGCGGAGTTATGGTGGCGCGATGCCGGTGACAAACGGCTCTCTCCTGAGGAGGCGTTGGCCATCTACGGCCTCAAGACATCCCCGGCGTTTGAGGTGGCTGTGGCGATGGGCATCCGGCTGGCCGGTCTGCAGCCCACTGCGGCGGGGGCAGTCGACCGCTACGCCCTTCATGTGGGCATGGGGTTTCAGGTCCTCAACGATCTCAAAGACTGGTCGGGAGATTTGGAGAACAACCGGCGGGCGGCCGGGGATCTGCTGGGAGGGCGCCCCACGCTGATGTGGGCCTTGGCCATCGAGCGGCTGCCGGCCGCCGCAGCGGAGCAGTTGTTCGAGCTGGCCGCGGCGGCCGGTCGTGCAGATGCTCCCGAGTCGCTGATCGCGGAGGCGATCGGTCAAACGCGATCCCTTTACGAAAAGGCCGGGGTGTTTGCCCGGGCGGCATCGATCGTCGACGCCGAGCGGGCAGCGGCCCGTGCTGCGGTGGCCACCTGCCGGCAGGTTCGCCTCAGAAAGGTGCTGGAGTTCCTGCTCGATCTGGCGGTTCCGGAAAATGCTGCGGCCGAATGGTCTTCGCGCCGCGGTTGAACCCCGCGGTGTCGTTGCCGGGCCCCGGTTGCAGCGAGGCTGCACCGCTGCGTAATCTCTTCTTTATGGAATCGCATCATCCAGGCCAATCGAGCCGCGCCCAATTGCCCGGCACCGCGCCGCCAGCGGGATCGGTTGAGCGGGCGCTCCGTCTGGTGCGGCTGTTTTGTCCGGCAGTTGAGGACTTCGCGACGTTCACCGCCGCAGCCCCCGAAACAGTTTCCGCCCCTTACCGGGGGCTGCTTGAACACACCAACCACATGACGGTTGTGATGGAGCAGTTCCACGGCGAACCGCCGCACCTGCAGGTGGTGGCTCGCTGGCTGCCTGAGGCGGAGGGGCGTGGCGACTGGTATGCCCGTGAGATTCTGTTGCTTTCGGCGGCGGGAAAGGTGTGGCAGCAGGGCATCGTGCGGATCGATCTCGACCAGATCGACCCCGCCACAGCCGCCCTCATCCGCGCAGCGCACCTGCCGCTGGGACGCGTGCTCATCAACGCCGGTCTGCTCCGGGAGGTGCAGCATGTGGCGCTGGTCAAGGTGGTTCCAGGCCCCCATTTGGCAGCCCTGTTTGGCGGGGGAGAGTCGGGGGCAGTGCCCGCCGGGAATCGAGCGACGTACGGACGGGTGGCCGAGATCTCGCTCGGAGGCGTGCCGGCGGTGGAGCTGCTGGAGATCGTGGCTCCCCAGTGAAGCGTTGCCCCTGACGGCCGGCGGATGGCAAAACTGGGGGCGGCTCCGCACCTCTGTGCCATCGCCTCCTGGAGGCCATCGCCGCGGGGGGCTGTTCGTGGCCCGTTGGCAACTGCCGCAGTGGGCAAGTGCCCTCCTCCGGAGCCCCAGAAAAATTCCGTGGGCTCCTGTAATGATTGCCCAAAGTGTTGCGCAAAAGGGGTTTGCGTTAAATGCATCGATATTGACTCACTGCGTAATCTGGCTGTACAGTTGGGCGTCAGGCAAGGATGGCAAGCAGGGTAGCGGTCGTAGGGAACGGAGTTCCGGCGATCCGAGGCCCTTGGGCTTGTCGACAGTCCGGAGGTTCTGGGTTGTTTAGGGAGCCTGGAAGTTTTTTTGGCGTGCCTTCCTTTTGCGGCAGTGAGGCCGAGCCTTTCAGTAGGGCTGGGTTTCGGGGCTGTGGGTGGGAATGGGCGTCTGGTTGGATTGCGGCGGTTTGGGAGTACGGCAACAAGGAGGCCTAGGTGTTCGGGGCTGTCTTTGCGGATGAGGCAAGGCCCTGGATCCCGTTTTTGACTAGCTGCACCACGGCTAGGGAGAGGGTGGTAAAGCACATGCAGAAAACTGTTTACACGACCGGAGAAGCAGCCAAGATTTGCAAAGTGAGTCAGCAGACGATCATTCGCTGCTTCGATTCCGGTCAGCTGAAGGGGTTTCGCGTGCCGGGCAGCCGGTTTCGGCGAATTCCCCGTGATCAGCTCTTCCTGTTCATGAGGGACAACGGCATCCCCACGGATGCTTTGGAAAGTGGTCGTCGGAAGATTCTGGTGGTCGACGACGACAACGATTTGGTCGAACTCATCACCGATGTCCTGGAGCGGGATGGTCGGTTTGAGACTCGCAGCGTCAATAATGGATTTGATGCTGGCATGATGGTGAAGGATTATCGTCCTGATCTGATCGTGCTCGACGTCATGCTCCCCGATATCAACGGCAAGGAAGTCTGCCAGCGGGTGCGCAGCGATTCGACCATGGACGAGGTGCGTATCATCTGCATCTCCGGCATGTGCGAGCCGGACAAGATCGAGGAGCTCAAAGCCTCCGGGGCGAATGAATTCCTGCAGAAACCGTTTGAGGCCGAGATGCTGGTCGATCGGATCTGTGCGCTGCTGGACATCGAGTCTGTGGCGGCTGGTTGAGCTCTGGTCTCGGTTGCTTGCCTCACCCGGTCGGAGGTTTTTTGGGACACTGCCAATCCTCCGGCGTGCGGCTCTTGGTGATCCCCGCGCCCTCCATAACGCTCGCGTTGCCGGTTCCGCGCCAGGCCTGCTTAGGCCTGGCGCGGGCCGTGCTCGCCGAGGTGAGGGGCGGAAGTGGGCCCGCTGGCGAGTCGGGCGAGCCGATCGCAGCGGCTTGGGCGGCACTGGCGGATGAGTCGCCGGTGGTCGCTGTCTGGCTGGTCAGTGTCGATCCCGATGGGGTGGTGGAGGGCACTGCCCCTGTGTGCCGCGGGGCGTTCTTTCGCAGGCTCGGCGGTGCGCTCGTCGTGGGTCAGGCTCCGCCAGAAGCAATGTGCGTGGGCGAGGCTGCCTGGGAAGTGTTCGCGACTCAGTCGGCTGGGATGGGGGGGCGCAGCGTGGATCATGTCTGCGCATCCAAGTGGCGTCAGCAGGCGCTGGAGATATGGCGACGGATGGAGGGAGGTCAATTGCCTGTCGTGGGGCCTCCTGATCTGCCCGGCGTGTCGGTGGAGGGGAAACTGCTGGCCGACCTTCTGGCGATGGCGGCCACGCATGCCAGCCTCACGGAGAGGTTTGCCGAGTCGCTCGCCGAGGCTCGCCTGGAGGCGACCAGGGAACTGGCATATGGCGCCGGGCACGAGATCAACAATCCGCTGGCCAATATCGCCACCCGGGCCCAGTCGCTTCTGCTGGAAGAACGCGATCCGGAACGCCGCAAGCGTCTGGCCACGATTGTCGACCAGTCGTTTCGCGCGCGGGATCTGATCGGCGGCATGATGCTGTTCGCACGGCCCCCCAAGCCGCATCCGGCCGTCATCGATGTCAGCTTGATGGTGGCTGCGGTGATCGATTCTCAGGTCGTTGGGGCGGCAAGTCGCTCCATTCGTCTGGAATACTCTCCGCCCCCGGTTCCGCTGCCGGTCGTGGTCGATCGGGCGCAGATTGAAGAGGCGATCCGGATGGTGGTGGTCAACGCTGTTGAAGCAGTTGCGGATGGTGGCCGGGTCACGCTTCAGGCCAGCGGCCGGCAGGAGCAAGGGCGGGAGTGGTGTGCGATCACCATCGATGACGACGGCCGGGGAATGGACCGGCAGACGGCGCAGCGGGCCTTCGATCCCTTTTTCAGTGGCCGCGAAGCCGGCCGGGGCGTGGGGCTGGGGCTCTCCAAGGCCTGGGGCTACGTGACCGCCGCAGGTGGCATCATCCGGATCGATTCTCGCCCCACGCAGGGGACCTGCGTGACGATTCTGGTTCCCGTTGGCTGACCCTTTGATCCACGGCCTGCTCGGCCTGCCTGTGGCAGGCTGCGCGTTAGAGTCAACCCAAAGCCCCCGGCATGATAAGGACAGGGGCTAGTACGGCTGCGGCAGCCTGTTTTTTATGATTCCAAGGCGGGGGCGGGCCGTTGCCGACCTTGTCGTTACCACTGCGTTTCTCTATCCTCCCTTGGCTTCCGGTTCGCGCTCGAATGCCCTGCCGGAAGACCCCGAGTTCAGGATGGACTTGCGGGAGCGAGACGCGGGAGTGGGTCCCGCAGGCTTGGAGCTTGGATCCGCTGTATGACCTCCAGAGCGACCGGTACCACAGTTCACTCGACCGATGCTGAAGCGCAGGATGCCTCATCTTCCTGCCTCGGACTGCCGGTCTCCTCCACTCCCCTGCACCACCCTGCAGCGGTTCACGAAGCCAGCCTGAGGGGCAGCGATCGTGTCGCTGATCGCCTCGGCACGGCAGGCCGTCAGGCGGCCGTGCTCGATACGGTGGGGCTCACCGCAGACTGGCTGCGACGGAACCAACACGCCGACGGCCACTGGCGCGGTCCGCTGGAAGGCGACACAATTCTGGAGAGCGAATACATCCTGATTCTGGCCTGGGCGGATAAGCTCTCCGCGCCGGAGGTGCCGGGGGCTGCCCGTCGCATCCTCAAGGAACAGTTGCCCAGCGGTGGCTGGTCCATCTATCCCGGCGGACCGATCGATGTGAGTGCCAGCGTGAAAGCCTATTTTGCCCTGAAACTCACCGGTTACAGCCCGCAGAGCGAACCGCTCCTGCGCGCGGCGCGGGCCATTTCCCAGGCGGGCGGTCCGTGGGCAGTGAACAGTTTCACCCGGTTTTATCTGGCGCTGCTGGGGCAGATTTCCTATGCGTCCTGTCCGGCGGTGCCACCAGAGATGGTGCTTTTGCCGGAATGGTTTCCGGTGAATCTGCACCGCGTCTCAGCTTGGTCACGCACCATGATCGTGCCGTTGTCGCTCATCTGGGCCTACAAGCCGGTGCGCCACATCCCTGCTGCCGTGGGTATCGCCGAACTCTTTCCGCCGCAGTCGGCTTCCGGCGGCGTTCGCAACGCTCCCCTTTCGGGCAGCAAGAGTGGCGGCTGGAGCCGGTTTTTTCTCGGGATCGATCGAATGCTCAAAGGCTGTGAGGCGCTCGGTCTGGAGCCGCTGCGCAGCCGGGCTGTCGCTGAATGCCGGCGCTGGATGCTCGAGCGATTCGACGAAAGTGATGGGCTGGGAGCCATTTTCCCGCCGATCGTTTGGAGCATCGTGGCCCTGCGGGCGATGGGGTGCGAGGACGATTCCCCCGAGGTGCAGGAATGTTGGCGCCAGTTGGCAGGCCTGGTCGAACACGAGGACGATGGTACAACCCGGCTGGAGCCCTGCCGCTCGCCGGTGTGGGACACCGCCCTCTCGCTCCGGGCTCTTTCGGATGCCCAGCGGGCCGCGTGTCGCAATGGCGATGCGGCAGCCCTGCGTGGGAGTGCTGCCAGACTTGATGCGGCCGTCGATTGGCTGCTCGAGCGCGAGGTGCGCACCAGCGGGGATTGGACGCACCGGGTCGCCGCGGTGCCCCCCTCGGGGTGGTGCTTTGAATACGCCAACCGCTTCTATCCCGACGTCGACGATACGGCCATGGTTGTGATCGCCTTGGCCACGTGGCGCGAGGCGCTGGCGGGCGTGGCGGATGCCGCGCGCCTGGCCCGCGCGGCGGCGGCCATCGAACGCGCCCGGCAGTGGCTGGAAGCGATGCAGAATTCAGATGGTGGATGGGGGGCGTTTGATCGCAACAACGATTTTGAACTCCTCTGCAAGGTCCCGTTTGCCGACCACAACGCGATGATCGATCCCAGTTCCCCCGATTTGGCCGGCAGGGTGTTGGAGGCCTTTGGCCGGATCGGCCTGCGGGTCGGCCACCCGGCGGTCGATCGGGCGATCGCCTACCTGCGCAGTGTGCAGGAAGCGGACGGATCGTGGTATGGGCGGTGGGGTGTGAATTACATCTACGGCGCGTGGCAGGCGATCGAGGGTCTGCGGGCGGTAGGTGTGCCTGTCGAGGATCGGGCGGTGGCAGCGGCCGCCGATTGGCTGGCTCATCATCAGCAGGACTGCGGCGGTTGGGGTGAAACCCCCGCCAGCTATGCCGATCGATCGCTGGCGGGCAGCGGGGAGCCTACTGCCTCACAAACAGCTTGGGCTGTGGCGGGACTGGTTGCTGCTGGCCGGCACGACGGCCGCGAGGCCAGGCGGGGCGTGCAGTGGTTGGTCAGCCGGCAGGCCACGGGAGGCACCTGGGAGGAACGCGAGTTCACGGGAACCGGCTTTCCCAAGGTCTTCTATCTGCGATACCACTACTATCCTGTCTATTTCCCGCTGATGGCGCTGTCGCGATGGTGGTCGGCCACGCAGATGGCCACGCTCGTGCCGGGCAGGCATGCCAAAATAGGGCCTTCGATGGTGGGCAACGGAAACGGTTCCAGGGAGCATGTCGCATGAGTGTGCCAGTTGGACAGATGATCGCCGTTGTGAGGCATGTGTTGACGCAGCGAATGCGGGGCAACGACCGGTATCCGCTTGTGCTGATGCTGGAACCACTCTTTCGCTGCAATCTCGCCTGCGGAGGGTGCGGCAAAATTCAGCACCCAACCGAGATTCTCCGCTCGCACCTCACGCCCCAGCAGTGCTTTGACGCGGTGGATGAGTGCGGTGCTCCGATGGTCTCCATTCCCGGCGGCGAACCGCTGCTCCATCCGCAGATTGAGGAAATCGTCGCGGGGATCGTGGCCCGGCGCAAATACCTCTACCTCTGTACCAACGCGCTCAAACTCGAGGAGATGCTGCCGCGGTTCAAGCCCTCCCCCTATCTGGCGTTTTCGGTCCACCTCGACGGGCCGCGCGAGGAACATGACAGGGCGGTCTGCCGCGAGGGAGTGTACGACGTGGCCGTGTCGGCCATCCGTGCTGCGCGGAAGGCGGGGTTCCGGGTAACGACCAATTCCACGCTCTTCGCCGATGCCGATCCGGCACGGTATCGGCTGTTTTTTGATGAGGTGATGGCCCTTGGTGTGGAAGGGATGATGATCTCTCCGGGGTATTCCTATGCCAAGGCCCCCGATCAGGAGCACTTCCTGCCCCGGCAGCGCAGCCAGGCACTGTTTCAGCGGATTCTCGCCGGTGCTTCCAGCCGGTGGAAATTCAACCAGTCGCCGGTCTTCCTTGAGTATCTCAAAGGAGCTTGGGACCTGGAGTGCCGCCCGTGGGGCACACCCACCTACAACCTCTTTGGCTGGCAGCGCCCCTGCTATCTGCTGGACGAGGGCTACGCGAAGAGTTTTCGTGAGCTGATCGATGAGACCAACTGGGCAGGCTACGGCCGCGCCAGTGGAAATCCGCGCTGCCAGGATTGCATGGTGCACTGCGGGTATGAGCCGGCGGCCGTCGAGGCCACGTTTGGCTC
>Ga0164295_10001474_pt1 | contig 19512 bp, 13 predicted proteins | sample GEODES006metaG_FD_111798 | JGI IMG/M metagenome (GOLD analysis project Ga0164295, IMG submission 111798) | Oligotrophic lake water microbial communities from Sparkling Lake, Wisconsin, USA - GEODES006 metaG | ecosystem: Environmental > Aquatic > Freshwater > Lake | place: USA: Sparkling Lake... | reverse complement strand
TCAAATGGCATTGATGGATCATCACCCCTTTCTATAACAACAACTCCAACTTATATTAATAGTGGCAATAATTTTTTAGGCGCTGGAAATACTAGTGTTTGGTTACTCATGGATACAACTGCAAAAATGAGCTGGAGAATAACTATGATTGTTGGTGCTGGATATAATAACAACTTCATCTCCATTGAAAGGCTTTTATAATTATCTTCTCAACGTCCCTACATTGCTAGAGAATATTTTAACAGCAATGGCTAAAAGTATCACGCTAAAAAAATTCCGAACTGATAGTAAGCCTCCTGGCCCTAGTAGTTTTATTATTATATTAAGTGATTTTAATACTGCATAAACAATTATTAAGTTTATAAGTATACCTATTGCAATATATAATTCATCGAAGTTGGCTTTTAAAGACATTATAGAGTCCTTATCTTAATTTACTTATTATAATTTAAATATTTGATTAACATTGATTTTAAAACTAAATTCAATTTATTAATTAGGTTACCATATTTCAGTTTAATAAATATTTTATTATGAAAATACCCGCTACTTCAAAAATCAGCATTCATCTAAAAATAGCAATCGCAATTTTTTATATTTTATTGCTGCAAAATTCTATTGCTCAAAACTCGAATAATAATAGTCGAGATTTAAGTTACGTTACCTCCGGAGGAAAGCTACATCCCCTGCAGGCCATCATGGACATCAGGCATTATACGATTGCTTTAGATATTGATATTGCCAATCGATCTTTCAAAGGCTCCACTGAAGTAAATTTAAATCTTTCAGAAAAAACCAATACCATTTTATTAGATCTGATTCATTTTTATACCATCACTCAAATAAAAGTGAATAATAAAGTGGTTGCTTTTGAGCAAAAAGAGGATAAAATATTTATCAACTCGGCCAACGGTTTTGAAAAGGGGAATCAAAAGGTATTGATAGATTACAATGGTATACCACCGGTTGCAGTGAAACCCCCATGGGATGGAGGATTCACTTGGTCAAAAGATTCCAACGGCAATGACTGGGTATCCATCAATATTCAGGCAGAAGGTGGAAAAATGTATTTCCCTTGCAAAGATCATCCTAGCGATGAACCGAATGAAGGAGTAGATATGAAAATTACTGTTCCCAAAAATTTGGTAGTAGCGGGTCCTGGATTGTTAAAATCAGTGACTACTAAAAAAAATAAATCTACCTATTTTTGGAAAACAAATTATACCATTAGCAACTATTGTATTTTGTTCAATATTGGAAAATACAAAGTAGCGAAAGATATTTATACTACTATTTTAGGAAATACTGTTCCTATTGAATATTATGTATTGGAAGTAGACACTGCACAAGCCAAGAAGGTAATCGAAGTTAAAAAAAGAGATACTAAAATTTTAGAAAAATATTTTGGTGAATATCCATGGGTAAAGGAAAAAATTGGTGTTGCTGAAGTGCCTAATTCTGGAATGGAACATCAAACGATGATCACTTTTGATAATAAATTTATTTACAAACAAGTGGGTGGTCAAGAATATTCTGCTAATTTATTTCATGAATATGCACACGAATGGTGGGCAAATAAAGTAACCAACAAAGATTGGGGACATATGTGGATTCAAGAAGGCATTGCAACCTACGCTGAAGCCTTGGCTATGCTTGAATTAGGCGGAGAAGCTGCTTATGATGAAATTATCGCAGGACATAGGCGTGGTTCAAAAAATGCCCATGCGGTGGTACCAGCTGGTGAAGGGATTTCAGAAAAGGAAGTTTATTCAGGTGGAGATATCTATACCAAGGGCTCTTTTTTTATGCATAGTTTGCGCTATTTGATAGGGGATGAAATCTTCTTTCCTACCTTAAAAAAATTAGCTACCGACCCTCAATATACTTATGATAATTTTGTAACTACCCAAGATGTAGAAAAATTATTTAGTACAGCAAGCGGAAAGGATTTAAAACCATTCTTCGATTTTTATTTAAGAACCACCGATGTTTTGGATCTAGATGCTAAAGAAATAGGCTTTCAAAAATACCAGCTTAAAATAAATAATTTCTTCATGCCGATCCCTATGGAAATCACTACTAATGGAAAAACAAATCGAATGGTGATTCCTAAAGATGGTATTACGGTAAGCAGTGCAACTCCTCCTCAATTAGATGCCAAAGGATTTTATTTGAAAAAAATAACCATTAGATAATGAAAAGACTCTTTATTTTATTAACAGCCTGTTCTCTTTTTTTATTTCCAATTTTATCTAAGGCGGATAATTATCCGATTAATAAAAAAATAGATATCAAGCATTATTCCTTTGCACTTACGCTGTCTGATAGCAATGATGAGATCATTGGTTCTACAAATATTACTATCCACTTTAAGCAAGCGGGTATTCAAAATTTTCGCCTAGACCTTATCAATCAATCAATCGAGAGAAAAGGAAAAGGGATGTTGGTTGATGGTGTGTATTTGGATAAAAATTCAGTTAGCTATTCGCATCAAAAGGATGCGCTAATTATTAATTTACCCTCACCGTCAACACTAAATCAAACCTTGGTTTTTACAATAAAGTATCATGGTATTCCTTCTGATGGCTTACGTATTGGCGCTACCAAATTTGGCGATCGTAGTTTTTTTAATGAAAACTGGCCCAATAGAGGTAGACATTGGTTACCACTTATTGATCATCCTTATGATAAAGCCACTTCTGAGTTTATTGTAAAAGCACCTGCTCATTATAAAGTAATTTCAAATGGTTTGCTTTTGGAAGAGTCTGATTTAGGCGATAATGTAAAGCTTACTCACTGGAAACAATCGGTGCCGGTTTCTTCTTGGTTATTTGTTTTAGGAGTAGCAGATTTTGCTGTTAAGTATGTGGATGAGTTCAAAGGTAAATCAATTCAAACCTGGGTGTATTCAAAAAATAGAGAAGCTGGATTTTATGATTTCGACGAGCCTACCAAAAAGGTATTGGAATTTTACAGTGCTTATGTTGGCCCCTATGCGTATGAGAAATTAGCCAATATCCAAACGCCCAGTGTAAATGGTGGTATGGAAACTTCTTCTGCTATTTTTTATGGCGAAGATTTAGTAAATGGTAAAAGAGATGAACGCATTAGAAATATAGTTATTCATGAAATTGCTCATCAGTGGTTTGGTAATGCAATTACAGAAACTACTTGGGATGACGCCTGGTTAAGTGAAGGTTTTGCCACCTTCTTTACTTTGCTATTTATAGAAAATGAATATGGAAAAGACGAATATAGAAAGGGAATTATCAAAGCGAAGAAAACTGTATTTGACCTGTCGATAAAAATACCTGACTTTAGTATAATCAGCAATAGAACTGCAGAGAATGAGCCCGTGACCAATGGCCTAACTTATCAAAAAGGTGCTTGGGTACTGCATATGCTTCGCGATTTATTGGGTGAAAAAAGTTTTCAAAAAGGTATCCGTACTTATTATGCAAAATATTTTAACTCAAATACTACCACTGATGAATTTAGACTTGAGATGGAAAAAGCATCGGGGAAAGATTTGAAATTGTTTTTTAAGCAGTGGTTGTATCAACCCATTAATCCTACTATTAATGCTGTTTGGAAATATGATGCAGCAGCCAAAAAATTAAATCTTCAATTGACTCAATCACAATCGGTGGATTTTTTATTCAATGTTCCAGTGGAGGTAGGTTATTATAAAACAGGAAGTACTACACCCACTATTTTAAAAATGAATCTCAGTCGTAAGCAAGAAGTATTTAGTTTTCTAGTACCCTCCGCTCCAGAGAAACTGGAGTTGGATCCAAGGAATGTTTTGCTCAATAATGGAAATTTGACGATGGAGTAAATTGCAGCGTAGCTAAGTTTAATGATTCAACAGGTAAAGTTGAATAGGAGATGAGTTATTACTACTCTTTATTGGGGGGATAGGTATTCACCACTATTTTAAAATAGTTGGTATCATACATTTTTTTCATAGTGAAAAGAAATTCATCTTTAAGTTGTTTTGTTTTATCTATTTCCAATACTTTTAAATCCTTATTTAGGATATGCAATATTAGCTCAGTACAATACATGGAGGTAGAATCCTCGAAATTACCTTTGTGATCAAATGGAATATTTTTTTTAAGATGGTATTTAGCCAAAGCAGCTATTTGGTAATTAGTGTTAGTAGCGGACGACTTAAATCGGGTAATTAATACTTTGTGGGGTTGTGAATACTTTAAAAATTCATCTAAGTATTGAATTTGCATTCCATCTATTTTGGAAACATCTGATGAAAGCGAATGAACAACTGCCCATTTGCCGTTTTTAATAACTAGTATTCCTGCATGGGTTACATCAAAAGGGGGTTGGTTGAGATGCGAAGCTATCATGTCACTAAAGTAACCAAAACCTCTTCTTAGAATAAAATCACCTTCCTTAATTTTTGCAATTTCAGTTCTTGAAATCCTGGAGTAACTGAGTTTATTTTTTACTTCTCTTTTTTCTACTAATGAGTCAAAATAGAAAAATATTTTTATGCTAATTAGTATAAAAAAAAATACTCCAATAATAAAATAAAATATTTTAAGTTTCATTTTATTATTGGAGTAAAATTATTTAATAAATTTTAATGAGCAGTAACGGTGGTATCTGTACTATGCAAAAGCGAAGTATCAGCAGTATTTTGCATTCCGGTAGTATCCATTGTTCCAGAAGCTGAATTGTCTCCTCCCATTCCTTCTTTATTCATTCCTTCTTTTTTAATAGCAACCAACCATTTACCATTAACTTTTCTCATTGGAATTTTCTCTTCTTTTGAAGTTGCTTTGTCTTTAAAATAAATTACAGCAGTAGAATCCTTAACTTCAGATTTTACAAAAATCAATTCCTCAGCAGAAGCTTTTTTAAAATCGCTGCTTTTGCTAGCCGAATCTCCCATTTTACTGAATGTTTTATCGAATGATGCCATTAATTCTATCAAGCCTTTGGTTTCTTCATCTGAAAATTTTTTAGCTTCCTCCCATTTATGTTCTTTCAAAGCCTTAGTAAATTGTGTTGCTACATCCTCTGGTTTTTGGCTGTTAGAACAAGAAAATAACACAACAGAAGAAATTAATAGCAAAGCAAATAATTGAATACTTTTTTTCATTTTGTTTTTTTTAGATTTAGATTTAGATAATTTTCAAATTTAACCAAATTTTAATAATATTTTTTCAAAAAACTGCTCTAAATCAAACTTAACAATTTGATAAAGTTAGCTTTGAAAATTATATTTTCTATTCAAAATATATTAAATATTTTTTTATTATTTATTTATCTAAAAAACAGACAGTTATTTTATTAAATTCTTATTTTAATCATTGCTTTATTTCTGTTCCTTTCATTCTACAATTCTTTTTTTATTTTAAAAATGCAGTTATCTTAGAGGTGTATTTGTAGATTAAATTGATTTTTTTATTCGTTTATTGTTAATTTCTGGTTGATTTTTTAAATAATTTCTAAAAAAGAAAGCTTGATGTGAGAATTTGTAAATTATTCATAACTTTCCTTTTTGAAATTGTAAGCTGTTACAATTGTATTCTTTTTCAATTAAATAGAATCGAATTTATTTGTTGAATGATTTAAAATAATCAGTTAATCCACTAATTAAAATTAAAAAAATGAGCAAAAAAAGAAACATTACTAGACGAGGCTTTATCCAGTCTTCGTCTGCTGCTGCTGCAGGATTTATGATTGTTCCACCAAATGCGATCGCTGGTTTAGGGCACAAGGCTCCTAGCGACAAACTTAATATTGCTGGAATTGGTATTGGAGGTATGGGAAGAGGTAATTTAGAGCGTATGTCGGGTGAAAATATTGTTGCATTGTGTGACGTTGATTGGGGAGTTGGTAGAAACAATGTTCCTAAAGTTTTTGATACCTATCCAAAGGCAGCAAGATATCAAGATTGGCGCAAGATGTTTGATGAAAAAGCAAAAGATATTGATGCAATCATGGTAGCTACTTCTGATCATAACCACGCTGGTCCTTCGGCTTATGGAATTACATTGGGTAAGCATGTGTATTGTCAAAAGCCAATGACACATTCTGTATACGAATCTCGTTTGTTAACTAAACTTGCTGCAAAGTACAAGGTGGCTACTCAAATGGGTAACCAAGGATCTTCTGCTGAAGGCGTTCGTTTAGCTTCTGAGTGGATTTGGAATGGTGAAATTGGTGAAGTTAAAAGTGTAGAAGCTTATACCAATCGTCCAATTTGGCCTCAAGGTTTGAAAGTTCCAACTGAAACTGTTGCAGTTCCAGATACTTTGAATTGGGATCTATTTATCGGCCCAGCAAAGAAGCGTGCTTATAACCCTGCTTATCATCCTTGGGTATGGCGTGGATGGTGGGATTTTGGAACAGGTGCTTTAGGAGATATGGCTTGCCACGTAATGCATCCAATTTTTACTGCACTTAAATTACAATATCCAACGCATGTAATTGGAAGTTCAACTCCATTGATGCCTGATAGTGCTCCTAGTGCACAAATCGTTCACCTTACTTATCCTGAGCGTAAAAGACCAAAAGGTGTAAAAATTAATCTTCCAGAAGTTAAGGTGACTTGGTATGATGGCGGATTGAAGCCTGAATTCCCAATGAACTGGCCTGCTGATAGAAAACAAGATTCAGGTGTTATTTTCCATGGTACCAAAGACAGTTTGATTTGTGGAGAATACGGTACCGATCCAATTCTACTTTCTGGTAGAGTTCCTAATGTTGAGAAAACACTTCGTCGTGTAGAAGGTACGCACGAACAAGATTGGATCAGAGCATGTAAAGAGAGTCCAGAAAATCGCATCTTGTCTTCATCCGATTTTAGCGTTTCTGGTCCATTCAACGAAATGGTTGTAATGGGAGTTCTTGCAGTTCGTCTTCAGTCTTTGAACAAAGTTTTACATTGGGATGGACCTAATATGAACTTTACTAATATCACTGATAATGATAAATTAAGAATCAGCAGAAATGAAACCACTTCGGCAAAAGATTTTGCTGCTGAATTAATTAGACATACATATCATAATGGTTTTACATTGCCTGATATGCCTGTTTAATTGAATTATGAATTGTTCAATAAAAAGTTGTTACTTTTAATAAAATTCCCGGTTGCCTCAGGTGACCGGGATTTTTTGTGAATGTACTTTATTTGTTTTTTACATTCAATGTTAAATTCTTAGCACAAGAAAGGTTACCTATTTTATTTAAATAATAAACAGCACAATCAGTTCAAAATAAATTTAAACTCAAATAAAATGAACTCTAAAATCCATTTAGAAAAAAAAGAAGTAGTAATTAATTCCCAACTTTTCAGCAAGTCAATTTCTATTGTGGGGATCCTTTTACTTTTTATATTTCCTTCAACGCTTTTTGCTAACAACCTTTCAATCTTCGATAAAGGAAAATCAACGGTAACTCCCAAGCCGACTCAGAAAAAACAGAGTTGGGCAGAAAAATTGGGATTTCCTGCCGGTAAAAAAGTTTTGTTATTACACATTGATGATGTAGGAATGTGTCCTGAAGCAAATAATTCGACTTACAATTACATAGAGAAGGGTTTTTTAAATTCTGCTGCCGTAATGATGCCTTGTGCAAATGCAGAAGAAGTTATTTTGTGGTCAAATAAACATCCTAAAGCAGATATCGGTTTGCATCTTACCCTTACTAGTGAGTGGAAAAATCACCGTTGGGGTCCTATTACCGATCCTAAAAAAGTTCCTGGTCTTATTGATCCTGATGGAAAATTGTGGCATGAAGTACCCGACGTAGTAATGCATGCATCTGCTAAAGAGGTGGAGACAGAGATTCGTGCTCAGATCGAAAAATCAATTGCATTAGGTCATCGACCTGATCATATCGATACGCACATGGGTACACTTTATGGATCACCAGAATATGTAAAAGTGTTTTTAAAAGTTGCTGAAGAATATCATATTCCTGGTAATATTATAGACGTTACCAACCCTTTGGTAGCTGCTGATTTTAAAAAACAAGGATACCCAATTACTGAAGATGTAATTAATACGGTTCGTAATTATAAATTACCTCAACTAGATAATTTCACTAGTGTTGGTCCTGGTGTTACCTATGAAATAAAGCGAAAAAACTTTTTCACAATGGTAAAAGCATTGAATAATGGGCTAACAGAAATTATTTTTCATCCTTCTGTACCAACTGAAAATTTAAAATCAATTACAGGGAGCTGGCAACAACGTGGGTGGGAGGGTGATTTATTTGCTGATCCAGTGGTAATAAAATTTCTTAAGGACGAGGGAATAATTATTACCGATTGGAAAGAAATTATGAAAAGATTTGAAGCAAGAAAATAAATGAAGCCGGATAGATTAATTCCGTTAAACTTATTTTGAGGTATTATTATTGTTAATTGGGAAAAGTATACTATTTTTATAGAGTATTAAAAAAAATCTAAAAAATAACGTTATGTCTACAAAGCCTTTACATTTTGATACCCTGCAGATTCATGCAGGATATGATCCCGAAGCAACTACACATGCAAGTCAGGTGCCTATTTATCAAACCACTTCATTTGTTTTTGATAGTTCTGAACACGCAGCTAATTTATTTGGTTTAAAAGAGTTTGGAAATATTTACACTCGTATTATGAATCCTACAACAGATGTCTTTGAAAAAAGGATTGCTGCTTTAGAGGGTGGAGTAGCTGCTGTTGCTACTGGTTCTGGAATGAGTGCTCAGTTTTTGGCATTGCACAATTTATTATTGCCAGGTGATAATTTTGTATCCTCTTCTTTTTTATATGGAGGAACTTATAATCAATTTAAAGTTTCATTTAAGCGCATTGGTGTAGAGGTTCGCTTTGCTGATGGTGACAATCCTGAAAGCATCGCTTCTAAAATTGACGAAAAAACGAAAGCGATTTATTTGGAAACCATTGGTAATCCTGGATTTAGTATTCCTGATTTTGAAGCAATTGCAGCAGTAGCAAAAGCACATGATATTCCACTAGTAGTTGATAATACTTTTGGTGCAGGTGGTTATTTATTTAGACCATTTGATTACGGAGCAAATGTAGTGGTAGAAGCTGCTACAAAATGGATTGGTGGTCATGGTAATAGTATCGGTGGAGTGGTAGTTGATGGTGGAAATTTTAATTGGGGCAATGGCAAATTTCCTCAGTTTACAGAGCCGGATGAGGGATACCACGGGATGAAATTTTGGGAAATTTTTGGTGCAGGTAGTCCATTTGGAAATATAGCCTATATCATTAGATTAAGAGTAAGTGGCCTACGTACTTGGGGTCCTGCATTAAGTCCTTTTAACTCATTCTTGTTTTTACAAGGTGTTGAAACCTTGTCATTAAGAGTTGATCGTACCGTTGAGAATGCACTTGCCCTCGCTAAATGGCTAGAGGCTCACCCTCAAGTTGAGTATGTAAATTACCCTGGATTAGAATCTAGTAAATACAATACCCTCGCTAAAAAATATTTAAAGCGCGGTTTCGGAGGAGTATTGTCTTTTAAAATAAAAGGTGGAAAGCAAGTAGCTGATCATTTTGTAAATGAATTAAATCTAATTAGCCATTTAGCCAATGTAGGCGATGCCAAAACACTGATCATTCATCCTGCTACCACTACCCACGAACAATTAAGTGAGGCAGAGCAAATTTCTGCTGGTGTAGAACCTGGATTGCTTAGGATATCATTGGGTATTGAACATATCGAGGATATTAAAGATGATATTCAAAATGCTTTTGATCTCGTAAAAGGTTAAATTTAAAGTTCTTATTTGTCATAGACCCTTGTATTTACAGGGGTCTTTGATTTTTTATATGAATGAGTTTTTATATAGTTAACTGTTTTAGAATTTATTATAATGAGTTGAATTTTGTTAGTAAACCTAAATTTAACCTTGGTTAATAAATTTTTTAATTTGAGGCCTAATCGATACTTTCGATAATGAAATAAATCCGATCGCTTTGCTAAATTTCAAGAACTTTAATAGTTTATTTTAATTTTTTTTATACCAATTTTTGGGCAGTCCATTTATAGTTCTGAAAATCCTCTTCAGCAATTTGAAAGAATAGGCTAGAAAATTTTAAAGGTCGAATGGAGCTAACAGAACGGAGAATATAATTGTTATTGCGCTAAAAATTTGACTAGAGTCAAAAAAAAATTTAATAAACAACAAACATCTTTTCAATAATTAAATCATGAAAAAAATTTATTTACTATCGGCGGCCATTTTTTTATCAACTATCTGTTTTGCTCAAAATACAAAAGCTCCAGCCTATCCGCTGATAACGCATGATCCTTATTTTAGTATTTGGTCTACCACTGATTTACTTACTGCTTCCACTACTAAGCATTGGACAGGCTATAATCATTCTCTGATAGGATTGCTGAAAGTAGATGGTGAAGTTTATCGTTTTTTAGGTAATACAGAGCCGGTATACAAAACTTTACTTCCAGCATCGGATGAAATCAATTATCAAGCAGCATATACCGAAACCAATCCTGGAGAAGATTGGATGAAGTCTTCTTATAATGATGCGAATTGGAAAATTGGAATAGCGCCTTTTGGTAATGATAAAGTAGCTTCAAAAACTAAATGGATTACTAGGGATATTTGGGTTCGAAGAAAATTTACAATCGACAACTTAGATTTGAATAATCTTTTTTTAAAGTTGCAGCATGATGAGGATGTAGAAGTTTTTTTAAACGGCGACTTAGTCTATTCAGTGAAAGATTATGTACATAAGTTTATTTTTATTCCAATAAAAGAGGAAGTGAAAAATAAAATTAAGAAGGGGGAGAATGTTTTAGCAGTCCATGTTAAAAATAGCAGAGGTGGTTCATGGTTAGATGCGGGAATTGTTTACCAACCGAAAGAGAATCTATATGAAAATATACTGACTGCTGTTCAAAAAAAAGTGACCGTAAATGCTACTCAAACAGTTTATGAATTTACTTGTGGAAAAGTTGATTTGTCAGTCACTTTTACTTCGCCACTAATTTTAAGTGACCTTAATTTATTATCTCGTCCTGTATCCTATATCAATTCTAAAATCATTTCGACTGATGGAGCTTTGCATGAGGTGCAATTATATGTAGGTGCTTCCACGGATATTGCTGTGAATACCCCTGTGCAGCCCATTACTGCAAATAAATATACTGCCAAGGGCCTTTCTATTTTAAAGGCAGGCACTATTTCTCAATCTGTATTACAGAAAAAGGGAGACGACCTAAGGATCGATTGGGGTTATATGTACATTGCAGTGCCAACTAGCCCATCGGTTCAGCAATCTATCACTAATGGCGATGACCTATTGAATGCTTTTGGCAAATCCGATAAGGACATTACCGAAGGGAAACATTTACTACTTGGTACAAAAATAAATCTTGGAAAGGTTGGAAAAGTAGCAAAGCAACAATTGTTATTAGTAGGATATGATGATCAATATTCTGTTCAATATTTTACAAAAAATCTTCGTCCTTGGTGGCATCTGAAAGAAACTGATAATATTGAACAACAATTAGAGAATGCTGCAAAAGATTACGCTTCAACGATAAAAAAATGTGAGCAGACCAATCTTTTAATTCATAGCGATGCCTTAAAGTCGGGCGGTGAGGAGTATGCAAAATTGTGTGTGTTAGCATATCGTCAAAGTATTGCTGCTCATAAATTAGTGGTTAGTCCAGAGGGAGAAATACTTTTTCTATCGAAAGAAAATTTTAGCAACGGCTCTATCAATACGGTTGATGTTACCTATCCTTCTGCACCATTATTTCTAGCTTACAATCCTCAATTATTAAAAGGAATGTTAAATGGAATTTTTTATTATAGTGAAAGTGGTAAGTGGAAAAAACCATTTGCTGCGCATGACTTAGGCACTTATCCTTTAGCGAATGGTCAAACATACGGTGAAGATATGCCTGTAGAAGAGTGTGGTAATATGATTATTTTAACTGCAGCAATTGCAAAGGCTGAAGGCAATGCTGAGTATGCAAAAAAGCATTGGGCAACCTTGTCTATTTGGGCTGATTATTTAAGTAAAGAAGGTTTTGATCCAGCGAATCAATTGTGCACAGATGATTTTGCTGGCCACCTGGCTAGGAATACCAATCTTTCTGTAAAAGCGATTGTTGCGTTGGGTGGCTACCTTCAATTGGCTATTCAATTAGGTGAGAAGGCTGTTGCTGAAAAATACGGTCAATTAACTAAAGAGATGGTTGCCAAATGGATCACAATGGCAGACGATGGAGATCATTTTTCTTTGACCTTTGATGCAAAGGGAACTTGGAGTCAAAAATATAATTTGGTTTGGGACAAGGTTTTGAAAATGAATCTTTTTCCAAAAGAAGTGATGGAAAAAGAGGTAAAATATTATCTCACAAAACAAAACGAATTCGGCTTACCATTAGATAGTAGGGCTACTTATACCAAATCAGATTGGGTATTGTGGACAGCAACCCTTGCTAACAATCAAAAAGATTTTTTATCGATTACGAATCCAATCTACCGTTTTGTAACTGAAACTAAATCTAGAGTTCCTGTAAGCGATTGGCACCAAACTAAAACTGGCTTGATGGTTGGCTTTCAAGCAAGAAGTGTGGTGGGTGGTTATTTTATCAAAACATTAGAACAAAAATTTAAAAATAAATAAGCCAATTTTAAAAGAAGATATTAATTTATAATCTAGGCGTATGAAAATTAAATTAGAATATTGGATGCTGTTATTTATAATCAGTTTTTCTTCGAAATTGATGGCTCAGTCAGATTTAAAACTATGGTATAAGTATCCAGCGAAAGAATGGGTAGAGGCTTTGCCATTGGGTAATGGACATATCGGTGCCATGGTATTTGGTGGAGTAGAAGAAGAACTGATACAGCTGAACGAAAGTACTTTGTATAGCGGAGGTCCAGTGAAAAAGAATATTAATCCAACAGCTCAATCTTTTTTATCTTCTGTAAGAACTGCTTTACTTACCGAAGAAAATTATTCTAAAGCTTACGAGTTAACAAAAAAGATGCAGGGATTATATACTGAATCCTATTTGCCTTTGGGAGACGTGTTGATAAAACAAAATTTTGGTGGCGCCCAACCTACTGCTTATTACCGAGATTTAGATATTTCAAAGGCAATTGCTACTACTAGTTTTACCATCAATGGAGTAAAATATCAGCGAGAAATTTTTATCAATGCGCCCGATAATATTATGGTGCTGCGTTTAAGTTCTAACAAAAAGGGTGGTTTACATTTTGATTTATCTTCTAGAAGTCAGCTGCGATATGAGTTATCTGTAAATGGAACCAATGAACTAGTGGTCAGTGGAAAAGCACCTGCTCGTTTAGATCCAACTTATTATAACCTCCAAGGAAGGTCGCCAGTGGTGTATGAAGATGCTACAGGTTGTAATGGTATGCGTTATCAATATCGAATGAAAGCTATTTCAAATGATGGAAAAGTTTCTGTAGATACATTTGGAATACATGTCACCAATGCAACTGAGGCAATTATTTATATTTCTGCTGCTACAAGTTTCAATGGCTTTGATAAATGTCCTGATTCGGAGGGGAAAAATGAAAAGGTAATTGCAGCGGCGGCTATTCAACAGGCGTCAAAAAAAACGTTTACCCTCCTTCGCCAATCTCATATTGGTGATTATCAAAAATATTTTAACAGGGTAAGTCTTGCAATTAGTGACACTGCTTTTGTAAGGCAAAAGTCGCTTCCAACCTACGACAGATTGAAAGCTTTTTCAAAGGGATCTTATGATCCAAGTTTTGAAATATTGTATTTTCAATTTGGACGTTATTTATTAATTGCTGCTTCGAGGCCAGGTGGACCGCCAGCCAATCTGCAAGGTATTTGGAATAAGGAGTTGCGCGCTCCATGGAGTTCTAATTATACCATTAATATCAATACTCAGATGAATTATTGGCCTGCTGAGGTGACCAATCTTTCAGAAATGCATGAACCGCTACTTAATTTCATTAAGGAGCTATCGGTTACGGGTGCCCGCACAGCAAAAGAATTTTACAATGCAAGGGGATGGGTAGCTCATCACAATTCAGAAATTTGGGCTACTTCAAATGCGGTAGGTGATTTAGGAAAAGGAGATCCAGTATGGGCTAACTGGTACATGGGTGGCAATTGGTTATGCCAACATTTATGGGAGCATTATGCATTTACAGGCGATAAAAAATTTCTTGCAGAAAAAGCTTGGCCAGTGATGAAAGAAGCTGCTCTGTTTACATTTGATTGGTTATTGAAAGATAAAAATGGATATTTAGTAACCGCTCCATCCACTTCTCCGGAGAATTTTTTTATAGATAGTTCTGGCAAAAGGCAGGCGGTCTCCGTGGCTACTACGATGGATATGTCTATCATAAGAGATCTGTATGGAAATTTAATTGAAGCTTCAAAAATCTTGGGTATTGATGCAGATTTTAGAAATACACTGATAGAAAAAAGTAAGCAACTATTTCCTTTGAAAATTGGAAGCAAGGGACAATTATTAGAGTGGTACAAGGATTTTGAAGAGGCTGAACCTCATCATCGACATACTTCTCATTTGTTTGGTTTGCATCCTGGAAGAGAAATTTCTGCTCAAACACCGGAATATTTTGCTGCAGCAAAGAGATCTTTAGAGTTAAGAACCGATGATGGTACCGGATGGAGTAAGGCTTGGAAAATTAATTGGTGGGCGAGATTATTGGATGGAGACCATGCCCATCGTTTGGTAAGAGATTTAATGCATTTGACAGAAGTGGGAGGAACTAATTATGCTGGTGGTGGTGGCACCTATGCCAATTTTTTTGATGCACATCCTCCTTTTCAAATTGATGGAAATTTTGCTGCTACTGCTGGAATAGCTGAAATGTTAGTGCAAAGTCATTTAGGTGAAATACATTTATTACCTGCATTGCCAGCTGTTTGGAAAGAAGGTGCTGTAAAAGGTTTGAGGGCAAGAGGTGGATTTGAAGTGAATATTAATTGGAAGAATCATCAATTAGAGGTGGCGACTATTCGCTCTCTAAACGGTGGTCAATGTGTTATAAAATCAGCTGTCCCATTGATGTTGAAAGGACTGAATTTAAAATCAAAAAAAGTCGGAAATGATTATGTTCTATCATTTAGTTCTGCAAAAGGACAAGCTTATTTATTGTCAGTTAATTTATAATACTGTTTTAATAAAATTTGTATAAATAAATTCTATGATCAGATTTGTTTTTATTTTACTCGCTAGTTTTTGTTTTAATTTTTTGTTTGCACAACCAATTTTTCAAAAGATTGAGCCGGTTAGTTTTTCTCAAGTAAATGTTACCGATAATTTCTGGAAGCCTAAGATTGATAAGGTGGCAACCAAAACATTGGCTGCTTGCATTTATCAAACAGAAACTGCTACTGGTAGAATTAGGAATTTTGAGAAGGTGGCACGTAAAAAAGCAGAGAAGCATGAAGGGATTTTTTATGATGATAGTGATGTTTTTAAGGCCTTAGAAGCAATGGGGTATTCACTTAAAACACATCCTAGTAAAGAAATGGAAAAGAAATGTGATGAGTGGATTGATAAAATTGCAGCTGCTCAACAGCCGGATGGGTACCTAAATACATTTTATACACTTACTAATTTGAAGGACCGCTATTCAGATATGAGCATGCATGAAGATTACAATGCGGGTCATATGATTGAAGCAGGAGTGGCATATTTTAATGCTACAGGAAAGCGAAAATTGTTGGACGTTTGCATTCGTTGGGCCGATCATTTTGATTCAATTTTTGGTCCTTCTAAAAGACATTGGGTTACTGGACATCAAGAATTAGAACTTGCATTGGTAAAGCTTTTTAAGGTTACAGGCAACCAAAAATATTTGAAACTTGCTGATTGGTTATTAAGTGAGCGGGGGTATCGAAATGCTAAAGGTTATACCTGGACAGATTGGAAAGACACAGCCTATGCCCAAGATGCAGTGCCGGTGAAAGATCAAAAAGAAATTACAGGTCATGCGGTACGTGCTATGTATTTATATACTGGTGCTGCCGATGTAGCTACACAAACTGGCGATACAGGATATCTAAAAGCAATGCGAAGAGTTTGGGAAGATGTGGTGTACCGCAATATGTATATCACCGGTGGTATAGGTTCCGCAGGAAGTAATGAAGGGTTTTCAAAAGATTTTGATTTACCTAATGAGCAAGCCTATTGCGAAACCTGTGCTAGTGTGGGTATGGTTTTTTGGAACCAGCGAATGAATGCGCTGACAATGAATTCATCTTATATCGATATATTAGAAAGAAGTTTATACAATGGTGCTTTGGATGGATTGAGTTTAAGTGGAGATCGTTTTTTTTATGGTAATCCTCTTGCATCTAAAGGACAGCATCAAAGAAAAGAATGGTTTGGTACCGCTTGCTGCCCTTCTAATATTGCTAGACTCGTTGCTTCTTTAGGAAATTATATTTATGCCACAACAGATAAAAGTATTTATATAAATCTTTTTGTAGGAAGCAGTACCAAATTGTCTCTTGCAAACGGAAGTGTTAATGTAAAGATGGCTACCAATTATCCTTGGGATGGAAAAATCAATTTGCATATTGATCCAGTGAAGAAATCTTTTTTTGGTTTATTCCTTCGTATTCCGGGATGGGTGCAGGGTAAAACTTATACAAATGGTTTATATGATTATTCAAATTTTAAAACGAATGATTATACAGTAAAGGTCAATGGAAAGGGAGTTACAACAAGAGTAGAATCGGGATATCTAGTTATTGAAAGGGATTGGGAAAAGGGAGATCAAGTAACGTATGATTTACCAATGCAGGTGAATAGATTGGTTAGTGCAACAGATCTAAAATTCAATAATAATAGGGTAGCCATCCAACGTGGTCCAATTGTCTATTGTGTAGAAGGAGCCGATAATAACAACAAAGCTTGGAATTTCATTTTACCAGCTACTGCTGATTTTGAAATATCAGACCAAACTATTTTAGACGAACCGATTAAAGCTCTTTCTGCTATTGTGCCTGTAATGACGGTGAGTGCAGATGGGAGTTCACTTCAAACAGAAAAGAAAAAAATTACTGCCATTCCTTATTATACCTGGGCCAATCGTGGTAAAAATGAAATGCAGGTATGGCATCCAACTACTATTAAAAATATAAAAATCAATGACTGATATGATAAAAAAAATAATTTTTTCGTTGCTTTTAATTTGTTCATTATTCTCTTTTAGAGATATAGCCGCACAACAGTCGAATCAATGGTCTGCAGAAAAAGCTGCTAATTGGTATAAGGGTCAAGGTTGGATAGTAGGTGCAAACTTTTTACCTAGTAATGCAATCAATCAGCTTGAAATGTTTCAGGCAGATACATTTGATCCGATTACAATTGATCGTGAATTTTCTTGGGCATCTGCTATCGGAATGAATACGATGCGGATTTATTTACATGACCTTGCTTGGAAAGTAGATCCTAAAGGTTTTAAAAAGCGAATGGATCAATTGTTATCCATTGCTAAGAAGAATAAAATAAAAATACTCTTTACTATTTTTGACGATTGCTGGAATCCAGATGCAGCAATCGGATTACAACCTGCACCCAAACCAGGTATTCATAACAGCGGATGGGTTAGAAGTCCGAATAAAGCCACTCACGATGATTCTACCCAATGGAAATATTTAGAAACCTATGTAAAAGATATTCTTAGTAGTTTTAAAAATGATCAACGCATATTGATGTGGGATTTGTACAACGAACCTGGTAACAGTGGCTATGGAATTTCTTCTTTGCCTTTATTAAAAAAAATATTTGAGTGGGCTTGGGCAGTACGTCCAAATCAACCAATTACTGGAGCTTCATGGAGGTCTAACAAAGTGATTGATGAATATTTAATTAACAATTCGGATGTTATTACTTTTCATAATTATTCTGATGCAAAAAATCTTGAAAAGGATATTCTTCAGAAACTTAAATTAGGTCGCCCTGTTATTTGCAGTGAATATATGGCAAGAACAAATGGAAGTAAATTTCAGACTCATTTGCCTATCTTCAAAAAATACAACGTAGGTGCAATCAACTGGGGATTGGTTGCAGGAAAAAGTAATACTATCTATCAGTGGGATACCCCTATTGCGGATGGGAGTGAACCCAAAGTATGGTTTCATGATGTTTTTAGAAAAGATGGCACTGCCTATGACCCGACTGAAACGGAAGTAATTAAATCATTGACTTCAAAAAAATAGTAATTTTGTTATATCACTGCGCTTAAAAATACTTTTATTAAAAAAATAACTTTATGGCTAATAATAATTTAAATCAAGAAGGCAACCTTACTCTTTCTGCAGAGCAAGTAGCGCGTTTTCAAAATAGGGGAGCGATTCATATACCTGGATTGGCTAGTCCTGAGGAGATGAGTATTTTTAGGTCTGCAATCAATGAGGCGGTCAAAAAAAATAATACTGAAGTTAGAAAATTGGAAGATAGAGATACCTATGGAAAGGCTTTTTTACAAATCACTAATTTGTGGTTAAAGGATGAGGCGGTTCGGAAATTCACCTTGCATAAAAAATTTGCAAGTGTTGCTGCTCAACTTCTTGGAGTAGAAAAGGTACGTGTCTATCATGATCAAGCCTTGTATAAAGAAGCAGGTGGTGGCGCTACACCTTGGCACCAAGATCAATATTACTGGCCGTTGTCTACAACAAAAACGATTACCATGTGGATGCCACTTATTGATATCGATGTACCAATGGGTATGCTGACTTTTGCTGAAGGGTCTCATACCAATGGACTGGTAAATAGTATTCCAATTTCCGATGAATCTCAAAGTTTACTGGATGCGTATGTTGCTGATAAAGCCTACCCTATTTTTAGGCCTGATTTTATGGCGGCAGGGGATGCTACTTTCCATTATGGTTATACGCTTCACAAGGCGCCAGGTAATAGTTCTGACCAAATGAGAGAAGTAATGACGATCATTTACTATGAAGATGGCGCAGTGATTACTGAACCAGCAAATGATAATCAAGAGTCAGATAGAATAAAATGGTTTGATGGAATGAAACCAGGTGAACTTGCAGCCTCGGCTTTAAATCCTGTGGTGTAATTTTTTAGGACTCTTTTCGATTTTTTTTTCTAAGTAATTTTTCAATTATTGGTTGGAGTGACAGCGCCCAGATTTCATATCCTTTTTCAATTAAATGAATACCATCAGAAGAACAATAATTTAAATTTAAATCTCCATTAGGTTGAATAAATTTATTGGCTAAGGGCAGGTAGAATATTTGCTTTCTATCTTCTTCTTTAGTGATGAGGGATTGCACTTTTTCATATTTCACTCGATACAGATCTTCCTTTTTCACACCTGCAGGTAATGGCCCCACTAATATAATTTTAGTAGCAGGCATATTTTTTTTCATCCACCAAAGTATTTGGTGAATTCCCTGAGCTACTTCTTCAGCTGAATCATCGGAAAAGTTATTGATACCAATAGTAAGCACCGCAATTTTAATTTTTG
>Ga0164295_10001472_pt1 | contig 19524 bp, 18 predicted proteins | sample GEODES006metaG_FD_111798 | JGI IMG/M metagenome (GOLD analysis project Ga0164295, IMG submission 111798) | Oligotrophic lake water microbial communities from Sparkling Lake, Wisconsin, USA - GEODES006 metaG | ecosystem: Environmental > Aquatic > Freshwater > Lake | place: USA: Sparkling Lake... | reverse complement strand
GCACTTTGATTGTCAAACCATTCCAAACAAGGCGCTGACACAACTCGAGTCGATACTCCACTGCGCTCCAACGTCGTTTGCGCGGCAAGTGCCAATGACACTTCGGAACCGGTAGCGATCAAAATTACTGCGATTTCGCCCGAACTTTCCGAGATCACGTATGCGCCTTTACCTACTTTGGAAACATCGCTTGTGGCAGCACTGGCTAGCACTGGCAAGTTTTGCCGGGAAAGGCAAATGCCTGCTGGGTGATTTGCTTCTAAAATTAGGCGCCAAGCCGTTGCCGTTTCGTTTGCATCAGCGGGCCTGATCACATGCAAATTAGGGATCGCACGTAATGCCCAGAGGTGTTCAACTGGCTGATGCGTGGGCCCATCTTCGCCAAGTCCGATGGAGTCATGAGTCCAGACGTATGTCGCTGGAATATTCATCAGGGCAGATAAGCGCACTGCTCCACGCATGAAATCACTAAAGACTAAGAAGGTTCCCGCAAACGGTCGAGTTAGTCCGCCCAAAGCCATGCCATTCATGGCGCACGCCATTGCAAATTCACGAATTCCGTAATGAATTATTCGACCACCAGGATTGGCGTTCGGCATTTCACTATTGCCAGGAAGGAAAGAGTTCCCATTCTCAATTGAAGTTAAGTTACTATCTGCTAAGTCAGCTGAGCCACCCCAAAGTTCAGGAAGCACTGCTGCTATCGCATTAATCGTGTCGCCCGAGGCTTTTCGCGTTGCTACTGATGTACCTGGTTCAAATCTAGGAATACTTGCATGCCAATCAATTGGTAACTCACGCGCTAAGAGACGTTTATAAAGAAGCGCTGCAGTTGGATTCGCAGTTGACCAATTTTCTAGCGACTTATTCCAATTGTCATGAATTGCAACACCACGTTGTGTGACTTTTCGAGTATGAGATAGCAAGGCTTCAGAAATTTGAAATGTCTGCGTAGCATCCACGCCAAGAATTTCTTTTGTGGCAGCAACTTCCGCTTCGCCTAAAGCGGAGCCATGAATTTTTCCAGTGTTCTGCAAGTTTGGCGCTGGCCAGCCAATGATGTTTCGAACGCGGATGAGAGTCGGCTTGTCACTCTTACCAACGGCTTCACTGATTGCTTGATCCAAGCCAATCACATCGATACTTCCATTGCTTTGCATGTCAACATGCAATACGTTCCAACCGTATGCGCGGTAACGTGCCAGCACATCTTCGGTGAAAGAAACCTGGGTGTCACCTTCGATACTGATGTGATTATCGTCATAAAGTACGAACAAGTTTCCAAGTTGCTGGTGACCAGCTAGCGATGATGCTTCCGAGGTAACACCTTCTTGGAGACAGCCGTCACCTGCGATTACCCAAATCCGATGGTCAAAAACACTTGTGCCGGCACGTGCATTTGGATCAAGTAAATTTCGAACATAACGAGCATCCATTGCCATTCCAACAGCCGTTGCAAGTCCGGTTCCAAGTGGTCCGGTAGTTGCTTCTACGCCTTGGGTATGTCCAAATTCTGGATGGCCGGGAGTGGAACTTTCCCAGGTACGAAAGGACTTCAAGTCATCAAGTTCCATGGCGTAGCCACTTAAAAACAATTGAATGTACAGCGTGATACTGCTGTGGCCGTTGGAAAGTACGAAACGGTCCCGACCTTGCCACTTGGGATCCGTTGGGTCGTGCCGAAGCCATTTTTGGAAAAGTAGATATGCCATCGGAGCCAAGCTCATGGCAGTTCCTGGATGTCCGTTCCCAACTTTTTGCACGCTGTCCATAGCTAGCACGCGAGCAGAAACTACGGCTTGATCGTCCAACTCAGACCAGATGAATTCATTCACGAGTAAAGGCTATCTACTCGCCGTTCGCAACAAGCAATAGGCGCAGGTAGGCTCATTATGTGTCTTCGCGTCTCACTGATTTGGATCAACCAGTTAGCGCGCAACCTCATATTGTTAGTCCAACCTGGCGGGCTTATCTAGCGCTGACTAAGCCGAGAATTATCGAGCTGCTACTCGTAACCACGATCCCAACTATGTTTTTGGCTGCTGGGGGATTCCCAAATTGGACTCTAGTTTGCTGGACTTTACTTGGCGGGACCTTGGCCGCTGGGGGAGCCAACGTTTTGAATTGCTACTTGGATCGAGACATTGACGCTTTAATGCAACGAACTGCTCACCGGCCCTCGGCAACTGGCCAAATAAGTGGTAAAAACACCGTAATTTTTGGAATTCTGCTGTCGATTTTATCGGTCATCACTCTTTCGTTAACCGTAAATTATCTAAGTGCTGGTCTAGCGGTAATAGCGATTGCGTTTTATGTGATTGGTTACACGATGCTTCTTAAGCGGCGTACTTCACAAAACATTGTGTGGGGTGGGGCCGCTGGATGTATGCCAGTACTAATTGGCTGGAGCGCAGTAACAGAGTCCCTCTCGTGGACTCCAGTCATATTGTTTCTAATTGTCTTCTTTTGGACGCCACCACATTATTGGCCACTCTCACTTCGATATAAGGAAGACTACGCGGCCGCTGGGATTCCAATGTTGCCAGTTGAGCAAGCACCCGCCACTGTTGCCAAGCAAATTATTTATTATTCCTGGGCGATGGTTGGTATTACTCTACTTTTGATTCCAGTTGCAAACATGAATTGGTTTTACATTGTTAGTGCAGTAATTTTTGGGGCAGTGTTTATTTATGAGGCCTATGCCCTGCAAGCCCGCGTGCGTAAAGAAATTACGGATTTGAAACCAATGAAACTATTTCACTGGTCGATCAGTTATCTGTCTCTTATTTTTTTGGCAATCGGGATAGATCCGTTTCTTAACTAACTCCTCGCAAGTTTCGCGATAAGTAAAAGCGAACCGTTGCGATCCAAAGTAGACAAGCGCCGAGCACGTGAAATGCGACTAGTACCCAAGGTAAGCCAGTGAAATATTGGGTATATCCAATAATTCCTTGCACTAGGCAGATAGCAAACACAATCCAAGCTAGTCGGATAATTTTTGCGTCGGAGCGAGTTGCGGTTAGGGCGATCAGAAGCCCCACTGTTAATCCGACAAACAAAAAAACAAAGTCAGCGTGGATTGCGGATATGGTGCGCTCATCAAACCCAAGTCGAACTATTTCTGCAGTGTCGCCAGCATGGGGTCCGGATCCAGTTACTAAAGTTCCAACCGCAACTAAACTCAAGGCCAACCAAATGTGGATCCGCATTCCGATTGCGATGGGAGCTGGAACCGAGCTAACTACTGGTGCGTCGTTTGGATCTTGAGCTTTTGTGAGCAGTACTTGCGCAACAGTAATCAATCCAATCGAGACCATGAAATGCGCAGCAACAGTTAGTGGGTGCAAACCGGTCAACACGGTAATGCCGCCAAGTATTGCTTGGCCAAATATTCCTACGAGGGATCCAGCTGCTAGCAGAGTCAGTGGTCTGCGCTTATTAAGCCCTGAGGTAGCCCGCGCCTTATTGTGCGCACGAATCGCAGCAATAGTTAGCATTGCGATAATTAACAGCACAAAAGTTAATAGGCGATTTCCAAACTCGACATATTTATGCCAAGACTCAGTCTGCGTGGACGTTGGCGCTATTGACCCTTCAACACATTCTGGCCAAGTGGGACAGCCCAGCCCAGAGGAAGTTAGTCGCACGATTGCGCCAGTAAGCACGATTCCCGTTTGGGCCACCAAATTAGCGACCAATGTGCGAAGTTCCCAGGTCTTAAGGGTTACCGGGGCTTCCAGAGTTTTGACTGACATAGTCTCAGCCTAAGTCCAGCGGAAGTTGTTTGCCGGTGGTGATTTTTTAGCGTTGGAGTCTAAAGATGCGAAACCTGTTGATTTATGCAACTATTAAGTTGTGAAATTCGATGGCACCGCAGCAGCAACCGCAGCGCGAACTTTGCTCAATAATGGCCCGTCCACTACTACTGAAGTTGCAGCCATATTGGGCTTATCAGGCGCAGCCGTGCGAAAGCAATTTGATCAGCTTGCAGCTGCTGGTCTCGTTGAGTCAAGTGAGCGGGCGCCATATGGCCCAGCCGCTCTGGACTCAAAGCGAGGTCGGGGTCGCCCTTCCCGAGTGTTCGCACTTACCGCTAAAGGCCGCTCCAGATTCGGTGAGCACCAAGAAAGTTTGAGTTTGAGTGCGGTTAAGTATTTGAATAACACGGCTGGTGCGGCTGCGGTTCAAGATTTTGCTGCAACAGTAGCCAAAGATTTTGTAGCTCGACATAAGGAGATTTCGGCCTTAAAAACCATCGAAGAGCGCGCGATGGCCCTAATAGATGCGCTGAATCAAGATGGCTACGCAGCTACTGAAACACCAGGTCTTCATGGCTCAACTCAAATTTGTCAACACAATTGCCCTATGGGCGATGTTGCCGCCGAGTTTCCAGCAATTTGTGAAGAAGAAACCAAAGCATTTTCAGAATTAACTGGAGTGCATGTCACTCGGTTAGCGACGATCGCAAAAGGTAATGCAGTTTGCACGACACTAGTTCCACACACCCGAAGGGAAAACGCATGACAACTCAACAAGAACATTTAGATGCACTCGGAAATTATGATTTCGGATGGCATGACAGTGATCACGCCGGTAGCAATGCTCGACGCGGCATTAACGAAGAGGTTGTGCGTAACATTTCAGGCTTAAAGAATGAGCCACAATGGATGCTTGACTTGCGCCTAAAGGGTTTTAATCTTTTTGGAAAAAAGCCAATGCCAAACTGGGGAAGCGATCTATCCGGGATTGATTTCGACAACATTAAGTACTTCGTTCGTTCAACTGAGAAGCAAGCTACTAGTTGGGACGATCTGCCCGAAGATATTAAGAACACCTACGATCGTTTAGGAATCCCAGAAGCCGAGAAGCAGCGCTTAGTTGCCGGCGTAGCGGCACAGTACGAATCCGAAGTGGTTTATCACAAAATTCGTGAAGACTTAGAAGAGCAAGGTGTTATTTTCGTTGACACCGATACGGGCTTACGCGAGCACGAAGAACTATTCCGGGAATACTTTGCGACCGTAATTCCAGTGGGTGACAATAAGTTTGCCGCCCTAAACACTTCGGTATGGTCTGGTGGTTCGTTCATCTATGTACCAAAGGGTGTGCAAGTAGACATTCCATTGCAGGCGTATTTCCGAATCAACACGGAAAATATGGGCCAGTTTGAACGCACTCTGATCATTGTTGATGAAGGTGCCTACGTTCACTACGTAGAAGGCTGTACTGCGCCAACTTATTCAAGTGATTCGCTGCACTCCGCAGTTGTTGAAATCATCGTCAAAAAAGGTGGACGTTGCCGTTACACGACGATTCAAAACTGGTCTAACAATGTTTACAACTTAGTTACTAAGCGCGCAGTTGCCCACGAAGGCGCAACTATGGAATGGGTCGATGGGAACATCGGATCGAAAGTAACTATGAAGTACCCAGCAATTTGGTTGCAAGGACCACACGCCAAAGGTGAAACACTTTCAGTGGCTTTCGCTGGCGAAGGTCAACATCAAGATGCTGGCGCAAAAATGGTGCACGCAGCGCCAAATACATCTTCGTCAATCATCAGTAAGTCAGTTGCTCGTGGCGGTGGACGCACTTCTTACCGAGGTTTGGTTCAGGTTCTCGAAGGCTGCCACGGAAGTAAGAGCACAGTTCGTTGTGACGCTTTGTTAGTGGACGACATCTCTCGCTCTGATACCTATCCATATGTTGATGTTCGTGAAGATGACGTGTCCCTTGGTCACGAAGCGTCAGTTTCCAAAGTTTCCGAAGATCAGCTGTTTTACTTGATGTCTCGCGGACTTGATGAGGCAGAAGCAATGGCAATGATCGTTCGTGGCTTTATTGAACCGATTGCGCGGGAACTGCCAATGGAATATGCCCTAGAACTTAACCGACTAATCGAGCTTCAAATGGAAGGAGCGGTTGGCTAGACATGACCGCTGTTACCGAACACATTGAACGAGAAGTTGCAATAGTTCCACCGAAGGATCACACTCCAGTGATCCGCTCGCTGGACCCGAGCGATTTCCCAACTCCGACAAGTCGTGATGAAGAGTTTCGATTTACTCCGATGTCAAAACTTCGGGACTTACATAAAGGCGACGTGCCAGCCACTGGTGGCATGGCAGTCGCAGTTAATAAAGTCCCAGGTGCGACATTTGAATTAACCGCAGCTAAAACTTCAGAGCGACAAGGATTCACAGACAAGATTGCTGCTGGTGCCTGGGCAAGCCTTGATTCAATCTCGACGCTTACCATCGCCGCAGATGCCCAACTCGAAGAATCGGTAATCGTTTCCATAGTGGGTTCTGGCGCAGTTTCTTACGGTCAGCTTGACATCAATGTTGAGAAGTTCGCTAAGGCTGTGGTAATTGTGGATCACATAGGTGATGCAACATACGCTGGCAACATCGACATCAATGTCGCAGATGGCGCAAGTGTGACTGTTGTTTCGTTGCAAGAATGGGACGACAAGGCAGTGCACTTGGCACAACACCGAATCACACTTGGCCGAGATTCTGCGGTAAAGCACGTATCCATATCTTTGGGTGGCGAGATTGTGCGAATTCTGCCAAGCGTTGTTTACAGCGCTCCGGGCGGACAAGCCGAGCTGTTTGGACTGTATTTTGCAGGAGCTGGGCAGCACGCAGAACATCGATTGTTCGTTGACCATAGTCAAGCCAATTGCCGTAGCAACGTGGTTTACAAGGGTGCATTGGATGGCGAAGATGCTCACACAGTTTGGGTTGGCGACGTTCTAATTCGCGCCAATGCTGTTGGAACAGATACTTACGAAATTAACCGAAATCTAGTATTAAGTGGCGGTGGACGCGCAGATTCAGTTCCAAACTTGGAAATTGAAACTGGCGAAATAGTTGGTGCTGGACACGCAAGTACAACTGGTCGCTTCGATGACGAGCAATTGTTCTACTTGCAGTCGCGCGGAATCACACAGGAAGAAGCGCGCAAATTAGTGCTTCGGGGGTTCTTCGAAGATTTACTGAGTCAAATTGGAGTTCCAGAAATCAACGACCGCGTTCGCAACAGCATCGAAACTCGTCTTGGCAGTCACATCTAATGTCCACAATGTTTGAAACGGTTCGAATTTCCAACTTGCAGGACCGCAAGCCATTTAAAGTTTCAGTTGATGGCGAAGACGTGTTGCTTGCGAAAATTGATGAAGATGTTTTTGCAGTCAGCGACATTTGTACCCACTCTGAAGTCTCTTTAAGTGAAGGAGACATCGAAGGCTGCGCGATTGAGTGTTGGTTGCACGGTTCATCTTTTGACTTGCGAACTGGAGCTTCCTCTGGTCCACCTGCCACTTCAGATCTGCAAACCTACAAAGTAGTAATAGAAGAAAACCAAAACGATCCAATGATTTATGTTTCACTATCCGAAAGCGCGAGGAGTTAGTCATGTCAGTTATAGAAATTAAAGGTTTGACTGTCCAGGTCACTACCGAAGACGGTCCAAAGGACATTCTGCGTGGGGTTGACTTGACGGTGAAGTCAGGCGAAGTTCATGCGCTCATGGGACCTAATGGTTCTGGCAAATCAACACTTGCTTACGCAATCGCTGGCCATCCCAAGTATTCAATTACTGGCGGCTCAGTAACCCTTGATGGCCAAGATGTGCTGGCAATGTCAGTAGACGAGCGTGCTCGCGCCGGATTATTTCTAGCGATGCAGTACCCAGTTGAGGTACCAGGGGTTTCAATTTCAAATTTCCTACGCACTTCGATAACCGCAATCAGAGGCGAAGCTCCAAACCTTCGGCACTGGATCAAAGAACTTAAAGAATCGATGGCTGGACTACAGATTGATCCGCAGTTTGCGGAACGCAATGTAAACGAGGGCTTCTCAGGCGGCGAGCGCAAGCGAACCGAAATTTTACAGATGGAATTAATTAATCCAAAGATTGCCGTTTTGGATGAAACAGATTCCGGTCTCGATGTGGACGCACTTCGTGTGGTTTCAGAGGGTATCAATCGGGTGTGCGAAAAAGGTGAAACTGGTGTCTTGCTGATTACCCACTTCACTCGGATTTTGAAGTACGTAAAGCCTGACTTTGTGCATGTGTTTTACGATGGCCGAATTGTCCGCGAGGGTGGCTCGGAATTAGCGGATGACATCGAAGCAAACGGTTACGCCCAGTTTGTAACTGCATAGCAATATGAGTGTTTTAGACGTCGCTTCAATTCGCGCAGATTTTCCGATACTTAAGCGGACTGTGCGAAATGATCGACGCCTTGTTTACCTAGATAGTGGTGCAACTTCGCAAAAGCCTTACCAAGTTTTGGATGCGGAACGTGATTTCTACGAAAATCACAACGCAGCAGTTCATCGTGGTGCCCATCTGCTTGCTGAAGAAGCAACGGATGCGTTCGAGCACTCGAGGTCGAACATTGCTAATTTCATCGGCGCTAATGCAGATGATTTGGTATTCACAAAAAATGCGACTGAAGCTATCAACTTAGTATCGTATGCATTTCTAAATGCGACATTGAAATCCCAGCACAAGAAGGATCTGCCAGCAGGATCAGAGCGCTTCATACTTAAAGTTGGCGATGAAATCTTGGTTACTGAAATGGAACACCACGCAAATCTGGTGCCATGGCAGGAATTGTGTGACAAAACCGGAGCAGTGCTTCGTTGGATAGGACTAACTGACGAAGGTCGTTTGGATTTATCTGATGATTCGCTGTTCAATGAACGCACCAGGATTGTTGCCCTAACTCACCAGTCAAATTTGCTCGGCACAGTTAATGACATTCCAGCAATTGTTAAGCTCGCCCGCGCGGTTGATTCGCTAATTCTTTTGGATGCTTGCCAGAGTGTGCCCCACATGAGTATTGACGTTTCCACGCTTGGTGTGGACTTCCTTACTTGGAGCGGCCATAAAATGCTCGGGCCATTAGGTATTGGCTGCCTCTGGGGTCGCGCTGAATTGCTAGCTGCTATGCCACCGTTCATCACGGGCGGCTCAATGATTGAAGTCGTGTCGATGGCAGGAACCACATTCGCAGCACCGCCTAAGCGCTTTGAAGCTGGCGTTCCCATGGCCGCACAAGCTGTTGGCCTTTCAGCAGCAGTTGATTATTTGCGTGCTCTGGGCATGGATAAAGTCGCAGCGCATGAACACGAAATGACTAAAGCCACTATCGCTGGATTGCAATCCATCCCAGGTATTCGCATTATCGGACCCGAGGATTTAGTTGACCGAGGTTCGGCTGTGTCCTTTGTAGTTGATGGATTACACCCGCATGACGTTGGACAAGTTCTTGATGAAAATGGAATCGCAGTGCGAGTAGGGCAACACTGCGCTAAGCCAGTCTGTTCGCGGTATGGAATATCTGCAGCAACCAGAGCTACTTACTACATTTACAACGACTTAGATGACGTTTCTGCGCTCATTGAAGGTATTCACACCACCAAGAAATTCTTTGGAGTCTAACTGTGAACCTTGAAAACATGTACCAAGAAATAATTTTGGATCACTACAAACGACCACATGGCAAAGGTCTAAATGAAGAGTTTCAAGCCGAGGTACATCACGTAAACCCAACTTGTGGTGATGAAATCACATTACGGGTTTCTGGAAATGAAGATGGCACAATTAGCGTTTCTTACGACAACCAAGGTTGCTCTATTAGTCAGGCATCTGCCTCGATCATGTTTGATCAAATCAATAACCTGAACTTTGAACATGGCGAGAAAGCAGTTGAGCATTTAGTCGCCATGTTGCAACGAACCCAAGATCCTAACGAGGATGTGCTGGGGGATGGAATAGCCTTAGTTGGTGTTGCGCAGTATCCAGCGCGCGTAAAGTGTGCGTTATTGCCATGGATGGCTTGGAAAGATGCGGCCATTCAGGCCGGGATGAAGAAGGAGAGATAGTCGTGGACGTATTACAAGAAGATGATGTATTCGAACTCATGAAAGATGTCGTTGATCCTGAACTGGGAATTAACGTAGTTGATCTTGGCTTGGTCTACGCAGTAACTGTTGATGATGGCAACGTTGCAACAATCGACATGACCTTAACTTCAGCTGCCTGCCCACTTACCGATGTAATTGAAGATCAAACTAGGGCTGCACTTGATGGCCACGTTTCAGATTTCAAGTTGAACTGGGTTTGGATGCCACCTTGGGGTCCAGACAAGATCACTGATGAAGGTCGAGAGATGTTGCGCGCGCTAGGTTTTAATCTCTAATTAACCGCGTTAAGATTGTGTTTTGGCACAAAGTTATGCCACTACACACTGCAACCAATAGACAGGCACCTTTTAACCGTGATTCAAGCAACAGACATTGAATTGCGTGCTGGAGCCGAATTACTTGTCGCGGGCGCGACTTTTCGCGTTGATAACGGTGATCGAGTTGGCTTAGTTGGCCGCAATGGTGCCGGGAAAACTACCTTAACTAAGGTTTTAGCGGGTCAGATTCAGCCAGCTAAAGGCGTGATAGCCACCTCAGCATCTGTTGGGTACTTGCCGCAAGATCCGCGTACCGGTGACTTGGATGTTTTGGCAATGGATCGAATTCTGAGCGCTCGAGGACTAGATGATTTCATCCGTCGAATGCGGCAAGCAGAAATCGACATGAGTTCAAATGATTCGCAAGTTAGTGAAAAAGCGATGCGCAAGTACTCAAATGCGGAGGAATCATTCCAAAGTGCGGGTGGCTACGCTGCTGAGAGTGAAGCTGCAACTTTGGCGGCAAGTGTCGGACTTACAACAACGGTGCTGCAACAGACACTAGGAACACTTTCTGGCGGTCAACGACGACGCATTGAACTTGCGCGGATTTTGTTTAGTGGCTCCGAAACTCTTTTGCTCGATGAACCAACTAACCACTTAGATGCTGACTCGATTGTTTGGCTGCGTGGCTTTTTAGCCAATCATCAAGGTGGCTTGGTGGTAATTAGTCACGATGTTGAGCTTCTTGAGGCGACAGTCAATCGAGTCTTCTATTTGGATGCTAATCGTCAAGTTCTTGATATCTATAACGTCGGCTGGAAAGAATACCTAAACTCCAGAGAAGCTGATGAACGACGACGTAAGCGCGAGCGCTCAAACACCGAACGCCAAGTTCAAGTACTCCAAGCACAAGCTGATCGAATGCGAGCAAAAGCCTCAAAAGCAAAAGCCGCCCAGAGCATGTACAAGCGGGCAGAGAAGTTGATGGGTGGCCTCGAGACTGTTCGACAAGCAGACCGAGTTGCCAAACTTCGATTCCCAACTCCCTCGCCGTGCGGCAAAACACCACTTATGGCAACTGGACTCAGTCGGGTTTATGGTTCGCAGGAAATTTTCACTGACGTTGATCTAGCTATCGACAGAGGTAGCAAAGTTGTCGTGTTGGGATTAAACGGCGCAGGTAAGACCACTTTGTTGCGAATTTTAGCTGGCGTTGATACTCCAGATACTGGCGAGATTCAACCAGGCCACGGACTCAAAATTGGCTACTATGCACAAGAGCATGAAACTCTAGACCCTAAGCGCACCGTTTTAGAAAACATGCTCACTGCCTCTGGTGACATGAATGATGCCCAAGTGCGTAGCGTTCTGGGATCATTTTTATTCTCTGGTGATGCTGTTTTAAAACCTGCCGGCGTCTTATCAGGTGGTGAAAAAACTCGCTTGAGCCTTGCAATGTTGGTGGTTTCATCAGCAAATGTACTTCTGCTGGACGAACCGACAAATAACTTGGATCCAGCTAGTCGGGCCGAAATTCTTGATGCGCTGCACGATTATGAAGGATCCGTGGTACTTGTTACCCATGATGAGGGGGCAGTTAGTGCTCTCGAGCCAGAACGAGTGCTTTTACTGCCTGATGGAGTTGAGGATCTTTGGAATCAGGATTACCTGGACTTGATTTCACTCGCCTAGTAATACAGTTACGAATAGGTAGATGTTTCGAATGCAATTTGGATTAGAGGGCAAAAACACGTGAGTTTACATGGTGGCAACCCTTGGGCTGCCTATCAAGGCTTTACAAATGATCGCTCAGTAAAAAAGAAGCAGCTTTCCTCGGGCACTCTCAAGCGAGTAATGACATACGCAACGCAATTTCGGGCCTACATCTTTGCTTATCTCTCACTTTTGGTTTTTGATTCGCTATTGGTGGTCGCTGCGCCACTTCTCTTCAAGCAAATAGTTGATACAGCTATCCCGAATAAGGATTCGGGAATGGTAATTTACATGTCGCTGCTAATCGCAGGAACCGCAATTTTGGGAGCGGCATTAGGGCTGATTAGTCGAAGGATGTCCGCCACAATTGGTGAAGGTCTGATCTTCAACATGCGAACTCAAGTTTTTGATCATGTGCAACAACAATCAATTGCCTTCTTTACCAGAGCACAAACTGGAGCATTGATATCTCGCTTAAACAGCGACGTCATGGGTGCCCAACGCGCTTTCACTTCCACGCTTGGCGGCGTTGTTGGCAACTTGATCAGTTTGGTTGTTGTTGCAGCAACTATGGTTTTTCTTTCGTGGCAAATAACCGTCGCATCTCTATTGATGTTGCCACTTTTCATGATTCCCGCCCGTTGGATGGGAAGTCGCTTGCAAACCATGACAAGGGAACAGGCAGATTACAACTCGGCAATGAGTACCCAGATGGCTGAGCGCTTCAATGTATCGGGCGCACTTCTTATGAAGATTTTTGGCACGCCAGCGCGCGAGTCGCAAATGTTTTCCGAAAAAGCCGATGCGGTTCGAATTATGGGTATTCGGATCTCAATGGCAAATACGGTTTTCTTTACGGCCATTGTTTTAGTGGGTTCATTAGCGACTGCTTTGGTCTATGGCATGGGCGGAGTTTCCGTTATCAATGGCACGTTAACTCTGGGCACACTCTTGGCTTTGAGCGCACTGCTTGGAAGACTTTACGGTCCAATTACCGCACTAGCAAATGTTCGCGTGGACATCATGACTTCACTGGTCTCATTTGAGCGAGTTTTTGAAGTTCTTGATTTGCAACCAATGGTCACCGATAAAGCAAATGCAGTGGACTTAAAGCGCGGTGGAATCAGTGTTGAATTTGAAGATGTTGATTTTCGTTACCCAAGTGCTCAGGAAGTCTCCCTTGCAAGTCTTGAAATGGTGGCGCAACCAGAAAGTCGATCCACTTCTGAACTCACTTTGCATAACGTTTCATTTAAGGCTGCGCCGGGCGAGTTAGTCGCACTCGTTGGCCCATCGGGAGCGGGAAAGAGCACGATAACTGCGCTAGTCTCGCGTCTTTATGATGCCAGTTCTGGCTCAGTCAAATTAGCTGGAACTGACGTCAGAGATTTGACGCAAGAATCTTTACATAAAGTTGTAGGTGTCGTCATGCAGGACGCTCACATGTATCACGACACAATTCGCGCCAACTTAATGTATGCGAACACGCAGGCAACTGAAGAACAGATTTGGGAAGCCTGCACAAGTGCCCAGATTGCCGAGATGATCCGTGAACTTCCGGAAGGATTGGATACTGTGGTCGGGGACCGAGGCCACCGACTTTCTGGTGGTGAAAAGCAACGCCTTGCAATTGCGCGCCTGCTATTGAAAGCACCTGATGTCGTGGTCTTGGATGAAGCAACGGCTCACTTAGATTCAGAGAACGAAGCCGCAGTGCAGATTGCCTTGGCAATCGCGCTTCGTGGTCGAACCTCTATTGTCGTTGCGCACAGACTCTCGACTATCCGACAAGCGGACCAGATTTTAGTTTTAGATGACGGAGCTATTGTGCAGCGTGGCACTCACGAGGAATTGCTAGCTCAAGGCGGGTTGTATGCAGACCTACATCAACGCCAATTCGTGGATGTAATTACTCAAGAAGACTGATTTTTTTCCTTTGATCAATAACTTCATTGCGAACTAATACCACCCATCCAACGACCGTTAAAAATTCGAAGAATGTCCATTGGATCGCATATGACCTATGGTTACCCTCAGTGACTTGCGGGGCTGGCAATTCTCGAATCTCAGCACTTCGCGATTCCGGCCTACTCGCAGTCATTTCAACATAGGAGTTACTGATCGTTGAATCAGACGCGTAAATCTCAAGTGGAATTATGCGATCCACTTGGCCAGTCGGTAAGTCAGTTGGCGCAGATTTCGTGCGGGGTGTAATCGCGCGAACTCGACCTAGGACCTCCACAACTCCAGAGGGTAGCGCAGCAACGACGGGGCTATCCATGGCTGAGTTTGCAGCTGGCGTCCACCCTCGGTTAACCATCACAACATTGCCATCAGTTAGTCGTAATGGGGTAATGACCCAGAGTCCAGAATTTGATTCAAAACTTTGCTTGCGGACAAGAACCTGTGATTGCGCAATCCAAGTGCCAGTAAGTTCAACAGTTCGCCAAGTTGCCTCATCTGCTAAGGCGAGTGGATTTGATCCGGTTAAAACTAGTTCCGAAATTGTAATTGGAGCTTTACTGATTTGGGCTTGGATGGCCTGATTGTAAGTATGTCGCTGGTCGAGCCTGCGCCATTGCCATTCGGCAAGCGCCTGGAAAGCCGGGATTACAAAAATGCAAGCAAGGGTTAGGGCAACCCATTTTGGTGACAGGAGAAAGCGAAACACAATTAACACATTAAGTGCATCAAATTATTGCGATGTAGTTGGCTTAGCTTCAATAGCTTCATTCGGCAGTGGCACAAAATCACCATTGCCAAACCAGTTTCCACGCTCTCGCCCCGCGTTCGCTATGACAACTGCAAAATAGGGCAACGCAACGGCTCCAAAAATCAGAGTCCAGCGAAGCACACCATCTGCCATAACCCCACCGACAAAACATGCGGTCCGCAACCCCATACTGATCAAGTAGCGCCGCTGGCGTCCCGCCTGATCCTGCGTTAGACCAGTGTCTGCCTTGGTGATGTTAAAAACCTCTGGCTCTGGACTCATGACTACCTTCTGCTGCTGGACTATTTCCTCTAGGCTACGGTGTTACTAGATATTTGGCATTACTTGAGGAGCCCTAATGACAGCCCGTACCTATGCAATCAACGAAATCGTAGGAACCTCACCAGTAAGTATCGATGAGGCAATTCGCAACGGGCTAAAACGCGCCTCTGAAACCACTCGACACATTGATTGGTTCGAAGTAACTGAAATACGCGGAAACCTCCGTGATGGCGATCTGACGTTTATTCAAGTTGGTATGAAGCTTGGTTACCGCTTAGAAGATGCCTAGACCGCATCCGAGCGCGACGATAAATTAAAGTCGGTTATCGTCACAGGCGCTACTTTTGCTCGGGAAAACCAATCCGCCCATTCTCTAGGTAAGCACGCAAAAGCATCTCCAGCATCAGTTACTCGGCTCAGCATTTCAATCGGTGACTCATTGAATCTGAAGTTATTTGCCGCGCCCGCTATCTGGCCATCACGAACTACATAAACTCCGTCTCGCGTTAAACCAGTTAGCAGCAAATTTTGTGGATCAACCTCACGGATGTACCAAAGACAAGTAATCAAAAGCCCATCATTCATTCGAGACGCTAACTCGCTCAAAGAGCCGTGTCCATCTTGATCTTTAAATTCGATGTTGTCTGTTAAGGGAGTGAAGGGCAACTTTGCAGATTTCGCTGCGTGCCTACTGCTACCTAGCGCCGTGAGGGTGCCATCTGTTATTACCTGAATCCGTGGAATTTCCATTCCAGTATCAAATGCACTGGAAAGCGCAGAGGATCCCAAGTTAACTACGTGGTCAAAAGTTTCCATACCCGCAAGACTTGGATCTGTGGCCAGTGAAATCCGTCGGTCAGATAACTTCTCACCGATTCGGGTACCGCCTTTTGGATTTGCAAATGCATTTCGTCCCTCAGCCGCCTCCCTCGCAGCAGCGCTCCACAAAAAATAGATCATTAGATCTGCCGCTGCACTCGGAGAAAGTGTTACGCGGTGTCTTCCTGGCTCCACATTGATTATGTTTTTTTGGTGCTCCAATTTTGCAAGAACTTCATCAGAATGAACCTGCACACTTACATTTCGAAGTGATGTCCCTCCTTGACCCGACCAAGCCGATCTAGTGCGGTCCAAACTTTTGGCACATAGCTCAAATCGACTTGTGTTCTCTACGTAACGCATTCGAGTGCCAGCCGATGTTCCCACATAGGTGGTATCTCGAGATTGTTCAGCGAAACCGAAAAATTCTTGGGATCGTTGTCGCAAAACCTCACCAAGTCCATTACTCACGTGAGTAATGTCAGCAACGCTTAACTCAGCGGGCTTATCGGAGAAATCATCATGTAGTGGACCAGCCACAAGTTCCATGGCATCAACAGCTGGGCCAGCGGAAGTTGCTGCTGACTTACTCGCTGCGACCAAATTTTCAACATCATTCTTGTTTCGTACTTGCCCGCTAGCCATTCCGGTTCCAACTCCGCCTGCGAGTTTTACGAATGCAGAAATGGCTAAAGTCTGGTCGACCGCATCACCGTTGGTAGTAAGAGCGGAGTTAGCCCATCGCAGATTATTGCTGGCACTATTTCCACCGACTACGACACCACCGTCCTTGCCGAGAAGAGAAAGTGCGTACTCAACTGCATCTGGCAGATTCATTTGGCTCATGCGCCACTCTCATCTCGGGTGTTAAGCACATTTATTCCAGTGAACAAAGCTGATGGACAACCATGACTAACTGGAGCGACTTGACCTGGCTGGCCTTTGCCACAATTTAATGCGCCGCCAAGTAGGTAGGTTTGCGCGCCACCTATTCTTCGCATGGCGCCCCAGAAATCTGGGGTTTTGGATTGATAAGCAACGTCTTTCAATTGACCGACGATCTTTCCATTCTTTATTTCATGGAATCTTTGCCCAGTGAACTGAAAATTAAATCGCTGCATATCAATTGACCATGATTTGTCCCCAACAATGTAAATGCCTGACTGAACATCTGCGATTAAGTCCGCAGTTGTAGTGGAATCAGTTCCTGGTTGCAATGAAACATTCGGCATGCGCTGAATCGGGGAGTGCAACGCAGAATCAGCAAACGCGCATCCGTTGGATCTGTCCATATCTATCTTGCTTGCGATAGATCGATCAGTTTGATAGCCAACTAAGATTCCATCTTTAATTAGATCCCAGCGTTGGGCGCTTACACCTTCATCATCAAATCCAACAGTGGATAATCCATGATCTGCTATTCGATCTCCCGTTACGTTCATGATTGGGGAGCCGTACTTAAAAACTCCTAATTTATCGATCGTGGCAAACGATGTGCCGGCGTAATTCGCCTCGTACCCAAGTGCTCTGTCTAATTCAGTGGCATGCCCAATTGACTCGTGAATCGTCAGCCACAGATTTGTTGGGTCAATAACCAAATCCATTGCTCCTGGAGTTACTGAGGGAGACTTAACTTTTTCGGCCAAATACTCCGGGATTTGATCTATTTCCGAATTCCAATCCCAACCAGTTCCGGTCAAGTACTCCCAGCCTCGCCCAGCCGGAGGAGCGCAAGTGCGCATATCCTCAAAGCCCGAATCACTTACATGAATTGCAGTTAAGGCAGCAGAGATTCGATCTCGTTGCTGGGTTATTTCGTTTCCAATTAAATCTGCATAGAAAGTTCGATCTCGTCCCATGGCAATGTTGCTTTCAATGTGGCTCACGATAGATGACGCGGCAACTCTTGAATTCCACTCTTGCAAAAAATGAATTACTTCATCATCAGATTTGGAAAAAGCATCAATTTCAATTGGTAGCGTCCATGACTGCTTTCCATGTCTAGGCTCAGCTGCCAGAACTACTTCATCGACTGCAACCAACGTGCTGAGCTTTGCCATGCTCACCGCGCGGTTAGCGACATCACTTGCTCCTATTGCGGATAAATCAGTCGTAGCGGCGAATCCCCAGGCACCACCGTGGACAACCCGAACACTCATCGCGATGCTTGTATCAGCCCCAATGTTCTCCACTTCACCATCTCGTATCGAGACGCCACGCGAATCGTGAGCGGCGAGCCTAAATTGGGCAACGCTCGCGCCAAGCGCGGCTGCAGTTTCAAGTGCGACTGCCGCGAGTTCACTTGGCGGGGCTGGAATTGCAAATTGAATCATTAATCCACATCTTTCTGGGTTATCTCACCCTAACGATGGTTTCAGTTTTCAGGCGATACCCTTATCTCATGTCAAAAATCGTGTTGGTTACTGGTGGTAACAGAGGCATTGGACTCGCAATCGCTCGCGAATTCCTGGCTAATGGTGACACAGTCATAGTGACCAGCCGCAGCGGTGAACCAGTTACTGGTTTGAACGTTGTAACTTGCGACGTTTCAGATACTGAAAGTGTTGATGCAGCCTTTACAAAAGTAGAAACTGAATTTGGTCCAATCCAAGTTCTTGTTGCTAATGCTGGAATCACGCGCGACAAACTATTGGTTCGCATGTCTGATGATGATATCGATGAAGTTCTTAATACCAATTTGGTAGGAGCCATAAGAGTTGCTCGACGGGCCTCACGACCTATGACCCAAGCCAAATCAGGAAGAATTATTTTTATATCTAGTGTTGTGGCACTAGCGGGTTCCGCTGGCCAAGTAAATTATGCGGCCTCAAAAGCAGGCTTAATAGGCGTCGCTAGATCACTTGCGCGCGAACATGGCCCAAGAAACATAACGGTAAATGTTGTCGCTCCTGGCTTTATCGATACTGACATGACTTCAGTTTTAAGTGAAGATAGGAAAGCACAAATTGTTTCCAACATCCCACTTGGGCGGTATGGAAACGCAACAGAGGTTGCCCAGTCAGTGGTTTTTCTAGCCTCTGATGCGGCGCAGTACATCACAGGAGCACTCATTCCTGTCGATGGCGGTCTGGGTATGGGACACTAAGTGACTATGGGCATTCTCGAGGGCAAGAATTTACTTATCACCGGAGTCTTAACTGATTCCTCCATTGCGTTTCACGTAGCTCGGTTAGCTCAAGAGCAGGGTGCCAATGTTGTGCTTTCCTCGTTTGGTCGCGCTGCTGGATTGACCAAGCGAATCGCTGGGCGGCTACCAACCGAAGCACCACTTGTTCAACTTGATGTGACGAACAACGATGACTTAGCGAACTTAGCCAGCGAGGTTCAAAAGCATGTGCCATACCTGGATGGTGTTTTACACTCGATTGCATTTGCGCCCGAAGCTGCTTTGGGTGGAAATTTCCTTAATACGCAATGGGACGATGTGAAAGTTGCACTTGAAGTTTCAGCGTTCTCATTTAAATCTCTTGGTATTGCCACGTTGCCCCTAATGAAAGAACGTGGCGGACAATTACTGGGGTTAGATTTCGATGCAACAGTGACATGGCCTTACTACGACTGGATGGGCGTATCAAAGGCAGCACTTGAATCAACTTGTAGATACTTAGCACGCGACTTGGGACCTGAAAAAATTCGAGTGAACTTGATTGCCGCTGGACCGCTCTACACAACTGCCGCAAAAGGGATACCTGGATTTGATGAGTTTGGTCCCATGTGGCAGCGACGAGCGCCAATTGGATGGGACACTTCGGATCCGATTCCGACTGCAAAGGCT